>Ga0209189_1000022_pt1 | contig 161520 bp, 143 predicted proteins | sample C_130820_EF_Meta_FD_187308 | JGI IMG/M metagenome (GOLD analysis project Ga0209189, IMG submission 187308) | Freshwater microbial communities from Lake Croche, Canada to study carbon cycling - C_130820_EF_MetaG (SPAdes) (version 3) | ecosystem: Environmental > Aquatic > Freshwater > Lake... | reverse complement strand
GTGCTTAAAGAGAAATCTTTAAAGTAGAACTTGTCAAAGTCGGTGAAGGCTTAACTGCTAATACCGAGCCAAGCTTAATAGAAATATTATGAAGGTGTAGAGACTTGACGGCAGGAACCTAATGTTGTGTAACTATGGTTAAGGTAAAGTCCAGACTACAAACAGAAATGGTAACGAAAGTTATAGTAGTACGAAAATCCATACAGTGAGGGTTCGATCCCCTCTGCTCCTACTTATTTTTCCCACGATAATTATCAGTTAAAGCATGACAGTTTGGACAAAGTAAAATTAGATTAATTAACTCGTTATTATAATGATCTCCGTCAATATGATGGAGTTCTAAAGGTATAGAGTAATTTAACCATTTGGTTTGTTTGCATTTAGAACACTTGTGTTCAAAAACATTCTCAGATAATAATCTTTTCTTTAGTCTAAAACTCTGAACAACAGAATTCTTAGTGAGATAAAAATGGACAGGTTTTTTAGGGCCAGTAATTTTCCCTTTATTCCAAGACTGACCACCAAAATGAGAAGTATCAATACTATATTTAGATATTCTTCTTTTAACTGTTTGATAATTACCTCCCGCTGGAACAATACCAAGTTTATCTAATACTTGTCTAATTGAACGAGAATTTTTAACAGCATTTTTTAAATCATCGACTGAATATTTATGTCTTTCCATAGTTGACTCCTTAATAGGCATAGGCTATAATAGTATTACATCAAAGCGTTTGCAGGATATAAAATCTTATGACATTCGACCACTGGATAAATGAAATTGAAGGATATAGTGTTAGACACGAAAGAGCTATAAGTGACATAAGAAATTGTGTTGCAAAAGGAGAAACTGACGATATAATCAAGTGGTTGATGGCAGCTTATGCTATGGGTCATGAACAGGGTTATGATACTGGATATTATGATGGTAAGAAAAACTGCAAAGAACACTTTGATGAATATGGATGGGCATAATTATGGGGTATAATTTATACAATCTAACTATTGACGATATTGAAAAAGCTATTGAAAGATATGTTAATGATGAGTTAGTTGAAACTCAAAAAGGTTTTACTATTAAGTTTATCGTTGAAGAAACTTATCAGAAGGATAGTTTAACAGGCTACTATAAGCCTGAATTAAAAGGAGCAGAAATTACTGTACTAGAATGAATGGATCGTTTAGTCTACCAAAAGCCAAGAAAGATTGTGATGTTATTCCTAAGCTTGGTGAGTTATTTCTATATGAGTATGATTGTGTCGCTAAATTATGGGATACTAGAATTGGTGATGGCAAAACTCCAGCAAAAGATTTGCCACGATTAGCTAACTATGATATATACGAAAGAGTAGCTAAGTTGGAAAGAGAAATAGAACAACTTAAAAATCGTAGGATATAAATATGAATAAAAATTCTGATCCTCTTGAAAGTATTATTGATTTTGCATGGAGTGCTGGTGCTGATCTTTTCTTTGTTCAAAATGCTAAAGATGAACTTAAAAAGCTAAAGGAAAAGAATAAAGAGTGGGCAGCAGAAGTTTATAAAGCTAATGAATTTGCTGTTCAGCAAACTAATGAGTATCTAAAAATATCTCAACAGATGCAAGAATTAAAAAATTCCCTTGAGTCTTGATAGGAAAAATCATGAGCAATAGTTTGTGTAATGGTAGAGTTAAGAATAATAATCCTAAATCACCCATAGAATATTTCTTGTTGGTTACTGTGCGAGAGTTCAGCGACTATGAGGGCGGGTCTTATATAGATGAAATTAAAAGTGCTGAACACTTTCTAGATTCAGAAGAAGAAGGTTTGGATGATCCTTATTACCAGATCTATGGAGAAAGATACTCTCACGATACTGAATACAAGTCTATTTTTCTTGGTGAATTTTATACTCTAGATAAGGCCAAAGAATTTCTCTACAACCTTACTGGCGAAGTTCCAGACATTATCTCTTACTAATATGGTTAATACTAAATATAAAATTGATCTATATTCAGACTTTAATCAAGGTGGCTATTGTGCTTTGTATAGCATAAATGATCATTCCAATAAGGCTTTTAAGGAATTTATCTCGAAAAGTAGAGCAGAATATGCTAGAAATATTCAAATCAAATTAAGCAGGTATAGTCTTGCACCAAAAGTTTTTTCTAAACTCTGTAAACTGAAATATGAAACATTATTTCCTGCCCAAAAAAGCGGCTGGGGATATATTACAGAAAAAGCATTACCGGCTAATCATACAAAACACACTATGATATTGTTGCAAGATTTGGTGGAAAAGATAGAAGTTAAAACCAAATTAAAATTTTGGGATTGTCATTGGCATAATATAGGATTTGTCAAAAGGGGGAAATATAAAAAATTAGTATGTATTGATACTGGCGAAGAAAGTTTCTCTGGCTATAGTAATGCTTGGGGAAATCCAGATCCCGGCCCAAAGTGTTCATATTGTTTAAAATACCAATGTAAATGTATATAAGGTTAATAATTAATGACTTTAAATGAAATATATGATAATAAGTGTAGAACTATCTCTGATATTAATGAACATCTTCCAGTATTAAAAGAATACGGAGAGAAGGTTGATCATATTACAGAAATGGGAGTCAGAAGCATCGTCTCTACCTATGCTTTACTGGCAGCTAAACCCAAAAAGATGATATCGTATGATATTGTGTATGTTGACACTTCTCATATTAACTCCTTAGTCGAAGAAACAGACTATAGTTTCATTGTTGGAGATACAAGAACGATATCAATAGAGCCTACAGAATTACTATTCATTGATACTCTTCATAACTATGAACAACTAAAACAGGAACTATATTTACACGCCCCAAAAACTTCTAAGTTCATCATACTTCACGATACTGAGACATTTGGTATTCGTGGTGAAACCGAATCAGAAGGTCTGATAAAAGCACTTAATGAGTTCTTGGAAACTAATAGTATTTGGACTATTCATTTACAACTTAAAAATAATAATGGTTTGACCATTCTAAAAAAGAATATATAAAATATGCCATATATTAAAGAAAAAGACAGAGAAGTATTAGATCATCATATAGATACTCTAATTTTTGTATTTAAATGCTCTTTAGAAGGAGAAATTTGCCAAGAAAAAAATCTGACTGATAATCAAACAATGAGCCTTTTAGGGAAAATTAATTATTGTTTTTCTCGAATATTAGGCGGTATTATTGGAGACATTTCGTACTCCAAGGTTGCTATGATTACTGGTGTATTAGAAAATATTAAGCAAGAATATTATCGGAGAGTGGCAGAACCATACGAAGATAAAAAGATTATTGAGAATGGTGATATTAAAGAATATAAACGCCTAAAATAAAGAGGCCAAAATGTCTAAAAATATTGATGATGTAATCAGAGAGGTGATGAAAAGCAATAAGGAAATTCATAATATGGATACCCATTTAACTAAAGATATTGTTGAAGTAAAAAAAGGTATCAAAAATATTGAAAATAAAATCAAACTTTTAGAAAATAAGATTGATCAAGCTATAGACCTTTTAAATACATTCACTATTTTAATTTCTGACATGGACGATATGAATGATGTTGATATAGATGATGAAGAAGAGAACGAGGACTGGACTCCTTATGATCAGCAAGAAGATTATGATCCAGAAGATACTGATGAAGATCAGTACTAATGGCTAGTTTAGCTCTGCTGGTATCAATAATTTTTTTATCAGTGCTAATTATAGGACCATTAAGTTATATCTTATCTTTGTTTGATTGGATGCCAAAGACAATAGTATGGATTATGGGACTTCTCTGCATATTTGTTGGAGGAATGACATTCACGTTGCCTGTGGTCTTTTTAAAAGTTTTGGGTCTGATAGACATAGCTATAGGCTTTAAAATAATAGCCGACAGACAAGAAAAGAAAACTGGAGCTTGACAAGACGGTTTGCCGATGATATACTTGAGCCATCACAGGAACGATAACACTTTTGGAGAAATAAGATGAAGTTGGCAGATAGGACGATTGAGACTCACAGCGTTGGAGTTGCAAGCAGGAATCAGTTTAATATTGCTCAGACGAGCAAAATGTTTAAAATCCTTTCAGACTCTCTTTATTCTGATAAGGTTATGGCTGCGATTCGTGAACTTTCTACTAATGCTTATGATAGTCATATCTCTGCCGGGAATAAAAATCCTTTTAAGGTTACTCTGCCCACCGCTGCCAATCCTACTTTTGTAGTCAGAGATTATGGCACTGGTCTTAGTCAGGCCGATATGGAGGACTTGTATACAACATACGGAGCGTCCAACAAGAATGATAGTAATGATTTTGTTGGTTGCCTTGGTCTAGGGTCTAAGAGTCCGTTTGCCTATACCAAAAGTTTCACTACTGCATCATACTATAATGGTAAGAAGTATACCTATATTGCAGCGATTGATGAGAGTGGTGTTCCTACTCTGAATCTTTTCAATACTTCAGATACGTCTGAGCCTAATGGTCTTGAGATTAGTTTCGCTGTTAAGCAGCATGACTTTCAAGAGTTTACCGACAAGGCTAAGAGAATCTTCCACTATTTTCGCATGAAACCCATTCTTGAAGGTGGTATCGGAAATAATCTTCAAGATCATAAGTATAGCAACACCAATATCATCATTAGCGGTGAAGGTTGGAGGGTTTGCCGACTCAACAATGATAATAGTTATTTCCCTAATGGTTATCATCGAATTGATAGCGGTATCGTAGCTATCATGGGTAATATTGCGTACCCTGTTCAGACCGCACAGATTGTTGGGCAAGAGAAGGACGAGATGCCCGATCATATTCAGAAGTGGAATAGAGCTTTCCAAAAAGCAGACATTGATTCTTGGAAGAGCTTCGTGAGCGAGATCATTAACTCTGGTCTTTATTTGGAACTTGATTTTGGTATCGGTGAATTGGAGATGGATGTTTCCCGTGAAGGTTTGCAGTATACCAAGGATGTTATCAAGACTCTGCGTAAAAAGACTCAAGAAATTTATATGGAGATGAAGGAAGAATTCTCCAAAAAGATTAAATCTGCTCAGAATAAGGTAGAGGCAATTACTTCATACTATACTATGAACGAATTGGCTGGAGGCTGGGGTGTTGGTGCTACTTGGACTGATCCCAAGGGTAAGGATCATCCTATCAATTCTGGCAATGACTTGGAATATAAAATTCCTGCGGGCAAGAGTCTGTATGTATTTAATTACAAGACTGCTGGCTATCGTTCTCGTCGCCAAGTTGCTCTCACAGACAGAATCCATCACGAAACCCTTACTGGTAAAGGTTCCTACTATTGGAATAACCAGAAGAAGAAGGGTAAGATGAGTTTCTTTGTGTGCGATGTTGCTAGTGAAGAAAGCGCTAAGAAGATTCTTACAAGGTTTTGTAATGCGAACGATTGCTTTGCTTATCTGATGATCGACACTAAGGATCATACAAAAAGCAATGAGGGTTTTGATCAACTAATCGAAGATGTTGGTGCTGAAAATCTGCTCAAGGTTTCAGACTATAAGCATCTGACACAAAGTTCTGGCCCAAGAAAGTCTTACAACAGAAATTCTAATGGTAGTGTCAGCGATCAAGATGTATTCTTTATCTACGGCTATGACAAGGATAGTAAGCAGATTACAAATCCTTATAATGATGCTACATATTTGAGAATTCTGTCAGAAGAACAGCTAGAGAATTTTCTGGAACAAGATGAGATTGTTTATGTTCCCATGCTGAGATATGGAACTGAGTCTGAGTCTGGTTGTCCAGAGATTTGTAGCATTACTAGAACTCTCCAAGAAGATACTCTGAAGAGCATAGTCAAGGATTTGGTTGGCAATAGTAAGATTTATGCTATCAAAACAGCTTTCATTAAAAAGCTTGAGAAGGATGGTTATAATCTTGTTAACTTCAATGATTTTTTGAAGCGTCAACTCAAAATTGTAACACAAAAGCACTTTAAGAATCTTGGTTCTATCAACAAGCTTGTTGAATATTGCAAGAAGGATTATGCAACAGAAGAGAAGAATGGTGGTGGATACAGATATTATCAGCACGGGACAACGGATAAGCAGTTTATGTTTCATATTCTGAATATCTTTGGTCTGGATTATGACAAGTTTATTGGTAATAAGACCCTTGTTGATTGCTTGAATAAAACAATGCTAACAGAGTTCTTTGCACATACTGTTCATATCAGTCCTTTTAATATTCCAAGATTCAGTCAAACAGAATATCTTTCTCATATCTCTAAGCTTATGAAAGAGGCTGGGATTGAAGATGTTGACAGTAAAGAGATTCGTAATGCTAATTTGGCCTATAATACTTTGACACGTATGATTACTGATCATTTGTATTGTGTGCCGAATACAGACAAGGCAGAAGGTTTTGTGAAAATTATTCGTGGAACTTCTACTCAAGATATTAAAACATGGAAAATCTCTGAGATTAGGGAAAAGATTAAGACTGAGGTAGACAAGAATCCTATGCTGAAACTTATTATGGGCAATCATCAAGTCTCTGGTAATCTGATAGATCTTAAGTCTAGTCAGAATCCTATTATTGAAGATCGTTCATACTATGGAAAGCAGAGTAGGGATTGGGTCGAACAGATGAGTCAGGATAACATTGACCTATTTAAGATTCAGTTGAGTAGTTTGATCAAGTAGTCAGAAATTTCTCAAGACCCCTTGACAAGCTTGCCGATTAGTGTAAAATGACAGTATCACAGGGTATCGTAACTAGAAACTAGGAGTTTGGATTATGGCTGTTCCGTTTATGTTTGTGGATGGGAATTTGACACTGGTTCTTAATAACCAGAGTTATCAGGTGCTTCCAGATCATATCAACTATAAGTTGATTCTGGAAAGACTTCCTACTGCTACGGCAGAAGAACTGTTGGAAGTTGTTGATGTTCAAAAAGCTGTTGCTTCTTTCAGCGACGGTCTTGTGGAGATCAAGAATGGACAGGTTCTTTATGAGGGTGAAGAAGTTCATGGTAGTATCAGTAAGCGTATTCTGGAGTTTATGAGCAAGGGATTGCCGTTCCAGCCCCTTGTTAATTTCCTGAATAATCTCATGGAAAATCCAAGTATGCAGAGTCAGAAGGAACTGTATGATTTCTTGGAACATGAGCATCTGCCTATCACTGAAGATGGTTTCTTCCTTGCTTATAAGGCTGTTCGTTCAGACTTTAAGGATAAGTATAAGGGAGTTTTTGACAATAGGGTTGGTCAGGTCTGCCAAATGCAACGAGCAAAAGTAGATGATGATCGTGGTCGTGGTTGTTCTAATGGACTTCATGCTGGGGCATTGAATTATGTTGCTGGTTATGGTAGTCTTGAGGCTGGCGACCGTATTGTGATCGTAAAGATTAATCCCAAGGATGTTGTCAGCGTCCCTAGTGATTGTAACTATGAAAAGCTTCGCACTTGTCGCTACGAAGTAGTTGGTGAGTACGAGGGCGAATTGCTCAAGCCTCTTTATAAAGCTGATTTTAGTCAGGACGATTATGAAGATGATGACGATGATTATCTGAATGATTATGACGAGAGTTATTGGGATCAGTTTGATGAAGAAGAAGATGAAGATGATGATGATGAAGATTATGACGATGAAGATGACCAGTATTGATTCTTGATAGTCAAGGTGGTGTTTGGAACTTGTAAGATAGTACCTATATAGTTTTTACTATCATACAATAACGGTTCGATTCCGTTACCATCTTTTAAGATATTGCTTTTGATGGTAGTGTTTACTGTCCCAATATCAAAATTGTAGGTAGTTGGAAAAAGGAATAACGAATGTTTAGCGATACTTTGGCTTTTAATCCGTTTGATAAAAATAATAATCCGGCTGATCATCATCGTGGTATTAGAGATACTTTTTTGAATTCTTTTAAACAAAGTCACATCTTTGTTTATAATGGTAATCCTCGTAAGAAGATTAGTAGTATGAATCATACTAATAATCTTAATGAGATGATTGAAGCAAATATTAATAATCATTCTGATGCTTACTTCTATGTAAATGGTGGTCGCAAGCTTTATGCTATCAAGCAATTTACTTGCTGTTTTTGCGACATGGATGCTGGAAGAAATGCTGATGGTACTTATTTTAAGCCTAGCGTTGTTATGCAGCACAAAAAGAAGTTTCTAAAGAAGATCAACGAGTTTCCTGTTAAGCCCAGTTGGGTAGTTGATACTCGTAATGGTTATCAGTGCTACTGGATTTTTGATGATGCTTCAAGAAACATTGTTGGCTCAAATAAGACTTTCTGGAACGGCTTGCAGAAAAAGCTGGTGAACTATTTTGGTGGTGATCCGCGAGCTATTAAACCAAATCAGATCTATCGTGTTCCTTACACTTGGTGGCGTAAAGAGTGGGAGAAGAAGGCTCCTTACTTTACAAGTCTGCTTCCCGGTAGCACTGGTCAACCTATTAATGTTGCTGATCTAAAGTCTGCTCTTACTGGTCAACCGGCTACCCTACAGATTATCCCTGAGAAGTGTAGTGACGAATGGTATAAGGGTTATGCTCAGGCTTATAAGCAGTCTGATGTTACTGGGGTTCCGGTATCAGTAAATGTTGCTACAAACATTCTGAACCAGATGAGAACTTTGAATCCTGAAGTATATACCAATAGTACAGAAGATGTAACTACTAAAGCTGTATATGGATATGCTGCTGGTCACTATGGTCAAAAGACTTATGGTGATCCAATGCCAGTTAATCCTATTGATGATACACTGGTGGATGACGAGGATGTGTCTACGGACTCACAGGATGCTCTGCCTGACGAGGATATGAACCTTGATGGTCAGCAGACCAAGCTTTTAAAAACGGTCGTGGAGTTCCTTAATCAAGTCTCAACACCGCTATACTTTAGCAACAACAGGTTTCTGTCTAATTCTGCTAAAGACCTTGCATCTCAAATTAGTGATAAGTTTTGTATCGGTTGAGGGTTCTGTGTCAAGGGTATGGAATATCCTATACCCTTTGACACAACCATATAAAAACAAGGAGAAAACAAATGGGTAGACATACTAATCCTCTTTTGCAACTTTTATTATATGATGAAGAAGCTAAGAAGAAATTTATTGAACTAATGAATGAGTCGGGATCAGCAAGAGATCTTTACTATTACTTTCAAAAGAATACGTTCTGTGGCAATAAGTATTATCTTAGTTGGCAAACAATTTGTAATATCATAAGAAGATTAGGTTTTAAGGGTCGCAGAGGACGAAATCGTAAGAATGTGGCTTCTCAAAATAGATACAGTTATAGGTAAGTTATATGAACGAAGATTATGAAGATGACAACTATGATGAATACGATAGTAGTCAGGACAATTTAGAGAGTCATTATAAAAAATACTTTAAGTTTGATCCCGATGCGTGGGATGCTTGGGGTAAGATGCTATATGATACTCTAAATGGTATGGTAGAATCTTCTCCTAATATATGGTATGTTCATGGTTTTCCATTCAAGTCGATTCCTGTGAATGATTACTTCTCCAAATCAGGGAACTTCAAAAACTCCCTGTACTTGGGGAATAATCATTATAAAGAACCGATATATAAAACTCAATATTTTATTCATGATAAGATACATAATGAATATAAAAATCACCTAAGAACACATGCGGTTCACTTTCTCCAACAGCCAAATTATTATAAAGGGATGTTTGATATCTTAAACTAGAAGAACAAGTATGTTACCAGCAATACTTTTATATTTAGCGATGGTTTTTGGTTCATTGACAGAAACTCCATATATTGCTTATGACTTAGCTACTCATATGAGTAAAGCACAAAGAGTAGAATGGACAAAAATGACTGATGATTCTGGAAATGTAAAATTTACTATTACCTTTCATAAGATGCCAATACTAGCAGAGCTAGGTTTTGAAAGAACTTTTGTAGATAAGCATAACAATTGTCAGTCGCAACTAAGGAAATAAATATGAATACTTATTTTGAGATAATCTTTAATAGGGTCCAATATAATAATAGATTTAATACAATGTTAGAGGTTAATGTCAACATAGCTAAAGTTCTTAATGAGGATAGAGCAATAGCTGAAACTGTAATAGAAAAAGATAGCAAAACGCACAGCATCATCACCATTTACAAGCCCAAGTTCTCTGCTAAACTGGAGTGGGTTCATATACCAAAATACGAGGATGGCACTGCACCAATATCATGAACAATGACAGATGGTTTTTTATCAATAATTTTGATGAGTTTGTTGATCATTCTAGATCTTTAGTATTTAAGTTTTTCGGAGAGGTAAATGAGATAGCAGACGATTCAATGACCGCATCTCTCTATGAAATGACAAAAAAAGAAACAGAAGAGATGGATCAAACACTAACACACGATGAAGCTGCTACTATTATTAAAAATCATGCTAAGAAACAAATAAATAAAAAAACAAACAGAATAAGATATTGTCTAACAGACAAGATACTTCAATCAATAATAGAAGATCTTAATAGTAGAATGGTTAGCAATATTCTAAATGTTCTGGTTAGCAAAGGAGTATTGGAGAGCGCATTTGATACTGACAAAAACGATTTTATTTTTTGGGTAAAAGAAGATGATAAAACAAACAAAGATTCTTAATTGATATTTATTTTGGAATTATAAAACTATTTTGGAGAAAATTATGGCTAATAATATTAGACCCACATGCTTTAGTGAGATTGTTGGTCAGTCTCAAGTTACTAATCGTCTTAGCATCATCGTTTCTGGTTGTAAAAACTCTGGTGGTGTGATGCCTCATGTTTTAATAGACGGCCCTCCCGGTCTTGGTAAGACTACTATAGCTAGTGCAATAGCTACAGAAATGGGAGTGAACCTATATACTATCAATGGTGCTGTTATTCGCAGTATTAAAAATATTTTGCCATACATTGTAGGCATAGAGCCAAGATCGGTTTTGTTTATTGATGAGATCCATAGACTTCCTAAGATTGTAGAAGAATTTTTGTATCCTGTTATGGAAGATTTTGTTCTTAATATCACAGTTAAAGACAAAGATAATGAAGATAAAGAGAAACCAGAGACTATTGAACTTCCTCAATTCACAATTGTTGGGGCTACAACTAGCGGGGGATCATTAAGCCAACCTTTTTATGATAGATTTCAAATTAAGGAACATTTATGTTTCTATAGCGATGATGATCTAGCTAAACTGGCAAGGTTAAACGCTGAAAAACTCGGACTAATGATTAATGATACTGATCTATTTGAGATAGCAAAAAGAAGCAAAGGTACGCCTCGTATTCTTAATGGAAGATTACAGTGGTACAAAAATTGTATTGCCTATTATACAGATCAAAAAATGACTGTTGATGATATATTCAATAATCAGGGGATTGATAAGAACGGTTTGGATGTGTATGATAAGATGTATTTAACGGTTCTTATTAAACATAAAGGCTCTGCTCTTGGGCTAAAAAGTATATCTTCTTTGACTGGTATTGCTATTGAAACTATAGAAAATAGTATTGAGCCATATCTAGTCAGAAAAGGATATGTTGTTAGAACTCAGAAAGGCAGGGTGATAGGCTCATATAAAAATGAATGAAATATCAATAGCTATAAATTTACCAACTATTATTTTATTCTCAATCACACTCCTAGCAATAGGGGTGTGTTTGTTTTTAATAGGCTATTTTTACGGCTTGTCCAAGTCCGTTAACGGTGTATCTAATTTGATAGTAGATAAGCCGAAAAATTTTTTTGATCATAGTGTAACAAAAAATAAAAAAATATCTATTGATAATACTAAAGTTGTAACTGATATAAAAACTGATAATTTAGAAAAAAAATATGAATCTTTGGGCGATATAAAAAACTCAGGAGATGACATATCTGGATCAATAAATAAACTTAAAAATTTAAAGAGGTGATTTATGGCTGGATGCGGATTAGATGTTGGAACAAGCTATATAGTTTTATCAAAAGAAGAAAACAATAATTTAATATATAAAGATTTTAGAGATGCTTTCTATGTAATAAAACCAACGACACCAGTTGCCACAAAAATGATAGAGAAAGGATTAACTGGAAAAGTATTTATCAAAGATAGCGATGGTTCTTTTATTCTTTTAGGTAAAGACGCTATAGAAAAAGCCATAGAAAGAAATGACACAGCGAAAAGACCAATGTATAAAGGAGTTGTTTCAGCGAAAGAAAAAGATGCCAAAAGAGTATTGGCTTTTATTCTTAAAGAAGTAGTGGGCAAAGCTTCAGAGCCGGGTGAAAAATTGGTATTCTGCGTTCCAGCACAACCGGTAGATCAAGAAGATGAAGATTTTGATGTAGGATACCACGAAGATGTTGTCAAAACTATTCTTGCGGAATGTGGTTATAGTGCTAGATCAATTAATGAAGCAGAAGCTCTTTGTTATGCCGAATTAGAAAACGATGAATACACAGGCATAGCTATTAGTTGTGGAGCAGGAATGACTAATGTCTGTGTAATGTTGAATGGTGAACCTACCGTAGTATTCAGTACCACCAAGAGTGGCGACTGGATTGATCGTATGAGTGCTGTGGCAACAGGAGAACCCGACAGTGTTGTTCAAGCAGAAAAGGAGGGCGGTGGTTTTAAAATCGGGGAAACCACAGAGAATCCAGTTTTAGGTGCTGTGTCAGCTTATTATGAAAGATTAATTGATTATACAACTAAACAATTATCTGCTGCATTAACTGGTCATAAATCTTTACCTAAATTCAAAGATGCTTTAACTATAGTTATAGCCGGTGGTACATCTCAAGCTAATGGATATATCGAAGAATTTACTAAAAAATTAGCAGATAATAATTTTCCACTTAAGATTAAAGTAGTCAGACATGCTGCGGACCCCTTACATGCAGTTGCTAAAGGATGTTTGATTGCAGCAAAGGTGTTGTGATCATACTTTAATTTGACCATTATCGAAATAAGTAGGAATAGTATCCCATCCGTAGCAAGCCAAGTCTGCGCATGTTATATTTAATTCTGGACCAAACCAAGTAGATGGCATTAAGACCTTTCCTTGTGTTTTAGATAAATAAGCTGACCACCAAGAGAAAGAAGAATTAGATAAAATAAAATTATTACACATGGATAATATCCATAGTGTTTCTAGAGGTTCTGTTTTATCAATAAAAGTAGCATTTCGCAAAGTTATATTTGATTTGCACCAATCAATATCGTCACTACTTATCATATAAGAATCAGAATCAATAAGTTTTGTACAATAATTTATATACTCTATAGAAATAACTGGATGAATATTTGGATAATATAAATAATCTCCACGTCTAACATGTATGGCTGTAGTATTCTTGGATATTATATGTTTATTTTTTTTTATAAAATCATCATTGGGTCCAAACATAGAACATATTAATGATTTATGGTGATTGAAATATTTATCTGTTTGACCATATCCAGTTAAAATTAAGTTTTTATTTTTAGGTATTTTAATTGGATTATAATTATGAGATACTAAAACATGAGTATAGTCTGAAATATCAATATCTAAATATGAAATATTTTTGAGAATATTATTTTTATATTCATGATAAACACCAGGATTATCTTTATGAATAAAAAATTTTAAATCATTATCTATGGAGATAGCTGTACAATATGCTATTTGAAATAAATTATTTCCCAATCTCCCAGCAAGATTACATGTTATTTTATTTGACATAGTCCGGCAATTCTTGGTAGTAATTATTTTTAAATTTTGGATCTAAAATAATTTTTCCTTCTTCTTTATTTACTATATTATCTATTTTGTCTAATATACTATTGCCTGTGCCTAGTCCAGATATATGATAAGTATTCATACCCCATCTATATATCATTGTTGGTTTTAGTTTTGATGTATAAATTTTAGCATTATTTTCAAAAGTTATTTCTACATCTTCATTAGATGTTTTATTAGGAAAAGTAATTCTATCTAGGTATTTTTTTGTATAAATATTTCCATTATTTATGTTATTACTAATTTGAATAAATTTATTATCAGTAAAGAAGTAGTGTCCATGGGATCTATAAATCTCATGGCCAGGATTATTTAATATATCATCACAAGCATTTTTTATAGCCCAAGGACACAACAAATCATCGTCATCTAGCCTGTAGATGTTTTCATACTTACACTGTTTATAACCAAATTCAAGTTTAGACGATAGTGATGGGAATCTGTTTTTAGTATTGATAATCTGTACTTTAGACAAATTATTTGTTATAGAATATTCTACAGATGTGGAGTCGTTTATTACTACCATTTCACAATCATATAATGATTGATGTTGAGATAAAAATGAATAGATAGCTTCTTCAAGAATATGATATCTATGGTAAGTTAAAGTAAGTATTGAAATCATGAGGTTTTAGAGTCCCTTTAAGCATATTAACACTATTGCTATACACTAATTATGGTGTACAATATAAATTGGCTATAATAACTATTTTATATGGGAATATAAATTTATGTTTGGATTTTTTAAAAAAATAAGATATGCCACAAGATCTCCTAAGTGGACCAATGTTCGTAAAGAACATCTAAAAAAATATCCTTTATGTGCTGCTTGTGGACGAAACTCAAAACTGGAAGTTCATCATAAAATACCAGTACATATTAGTCCAGAACTTGAGCTGACCCCTTCAAATTTAGTTACTCTTTGTGCTAATCCTTGTCATTTATTATTCGGTCATTTAATGAATTTTAAGAGTTACAATAAAATGGTCATAGAGGATTGCTCGGTGTATTTAGATAAGGTAAAAAACAGACCATAGTTTGTTAAGGAAATTTCCATGAAAAAATTAATAGCACTCATGGTTCTTTGTCTATTTTTAAGTAAGGTTTTTGCTGGAACAATAGATCCTGAAACACCAGACCAAAAATATATAGAGTATGGATCAAAATTTGATAGTGTTGTAAAAATTTGTTGTTTTGATGGAAAAGGCTTATCTTGTGGTTCTGCGGTAGTAATAGATGCCGAATGGATAATTACAGCTGCTCACGTTGTTGAGGGAAGTCAGAGCTGTACAATAATAATGAATAAAAAAAAATACAATATAGATAAAATAATTATTCACAAAAATTATAAAACCCATACTTTTGGCTATGATGATATAGCATTAGGGCATATAGAAGAAAAAATAGATTTAAAATATTATCCAAAAATTTATCAAAATTCTGATGAAGTTGGGAAGATTTGCTCAATATCTGGTTGGGGATTTACTGGAAATTTTATTACAGGAACTAAAATACATGATGATAACAGAAGAGCAGGTTCTAATTTTATAGATAGAATAGAAAAAAATGTACTGATATGCTCACCATCAAAAAGAAAAGATAAATTTACTCAATTAGAATTTTTGATATGTAGTGGAGACAGTGGCGGCGGTTTATTTATAGACAATAAATTAGCCGGTATTAATTCTTCTGTTATAGGATACGATGGAAAATCAGACTCAACGTATGGAGATGAAAGTTGTCATACAAGATTAAGTTTATACTATAACTGGATAAAAGAAGAGATGGAAAAATGAGAAGAGGAGAATGCGGGTTATTGCCCCACATTAAACAAGATTTATTTGGTTTAGATAGAAACTCTATACAGTTTTATCCATGGCCAATTAAACAATTTAATATAGAAAAAAGCTGGAAAAACTCTCAAGGAGAGGGAGTTAAAGTAGCAGTTATAGACACAGGATGCGATCTATATCATGAAGATATTAAAGACAATCTTATTGATGGATATAATGTTTTGAACAAAAATAAAGATCCTATAGATGATAATTCTCATGGTACTCATGTTTCAGGAACTATTGCTGCATGTAATAATACCTTGGGAATGGTTGGAATAGCTCCAAGATGCAAGATCATGCCAGTTAAAGCTCTCGACGGCGATGGTCGAGGAGATAATAAAAATGTCACAGAGGCGATCCTGTGGGCTGTAGAGCATGGTGCAGACATCATCACAATGTCTCTAGGTTCGGAATCTCCATGCGAACAGATGAGAAAAGCCATTAGATATGCTAAAGATAAAAATGTAATTATTTTTTGTGCATCTGGAAATAGCGGAATAAATTCTGGAATACAGTATCCAGCAAGATATGAAGATACTATAAGTATAGGTGCAATTAATGAAAATTTAGAAATATGCGAATTTAGTTGTTGTGGCCCAGAATTAGATTTTTTAGCTCCAGGACATAACATAATCAGCTCAGTTCCAGATAATAAATATGCTATTATGAGTGGAACTAGTATGGCAACACCATTCGCTGTTGGTTGTGCCGCTCTCTTATTATCATACTTTAGAAAAAATCCTAACTCAGCAATTGACAATATGCTTCGCACACCTGATGATTATATCTCAGCGTTTAGTAGAAAAGCTATGAAATTAAAGCAGGCGAAGTATACAGGTAAAAGAGACTACGAGGGAAATGGAATCATCCAACCTATTATATAACCCCGCAGCTGCATCAGTTATAATGAAATACTTAGCCATAGTCAAGCTTTATTTTTTTTTATTTTGGTGCTTGACTTTGTTTTTTTTTCGAGTACTATAAATAACGATAAAGGGAAAATTAAATGACTGATTTTGATTTTGAAAATAGAAAAAATAACCGTAGGCAAAATATACAAAAAAAGTATTTAGATCGTAAGTCTAATGATATTGATCATAGAGACAGTTCTAAGCTTAAGAAACAGTTCAAAAAGCATAAAGAAGAAATGCATCAAGAAGAACTGTGGGAAGACTGGGAAGATGAAATACATTGAAGAGCTTAAGCCCGGCGATTTGTTTATTCTAAAAAATGAAAGATTTATTTTAACTAGAGACTTTAAATTATCTACAAATAATCTATATAAAAGGTTATCAGTTAATATAAATACTGGATTTTTGCAATGGCTAGATGATAATGATATTGTTGATAGTGTGGATCTTTATTTTAGAGATAAAGAAGGAAATATAATAGCTCTTAAGGAAATAAAAAATGAATATTCTGAAAAGACTTCCGACATTTTTTAAATCATTATTTTTTCATGTTTGGGCGGGTTTCCCAAAGTGTACTAAACAAGAAATTCTTGAAAGATATGACATTTGCCAAAAGTGTGAATTCTTCGATAATACAGAAGAGCAATGTCTGGTCTGCGGATGCAATGTTAATAAACAAAAAGTATTCTTGAACAAACTAGCCTGGGCTGATCAGCATTGTCCTCAAAATAAATGGCTTAAAATTGTTAGGACTAAAAAATGATCCAAAAAATCTTCGATAAAGACAGAAATGCTTTTTCTCTTGTTAAAAATGCCAATATTTTTGATATCATTTCTAACAGGATAAAATCTGAACAAAATGGAGCAAGCGTTATAATTCCTCATGTTTGTAATAATGTCAATGCTTTTGGAGCAGGATTTGCCGGGCAAGTTGCTCAAATGTACCCAGAAGTTAAGGCCAATTTTCATTTACTTGGCTCTCAAGCAAAACTAGGTCATGTTCAATTTATTAATGTAAAATCAGATAAAAAATATGGACACAGTATTATATTTGCTAATATGATTGCTCAAAATAAATTAATTAATGAAAAAAATAAAAGACCTTTAAATTATGCAGCATTAGTTTACTGCATGAATCAGGTCAGGTCGTATTCCAAAAATTTACAATCAGCATCCGACACTAATCCTATAGAGATTCATTGTCCTAAATTTGGTAGTGGATTGGCCGGAGGAAATTGGAATTTTATTAGTGATCTTATAGCTGATATATGGTATGATATGTCCGTTTTTGTATATTTAGGATAATAATTATGTATGCTTTAATAGTTATTTTTGGTATTATGGGATTTCTTGATGGACTAATTAAATTGCAATCTAGTAATAATATTAGTCATTCAAAAAATTTATGGGATTTTCTCTTTCCAAATTGAATAGTATGAACAGACTGAAAAATCAAAGAGTTTACTTAGCAGGAGCTATGGATAGAGTTCATGATAGGGGTGCCACATGGAGAGATAATATAACTCCATTTCTTGAAAAAATGGGCATTATAATTTTTAACCCTATAACAAAACCAACTTCCACAGGAATGGAAGATCATGATTCTCATGTAATAAAAACAAAGTTTAAAAATCAAAAAAGATATGATGAGTTATCATCAATGATGAAAACTATTCGTTCCGTTGATTTGAGACTTGTTGACATAAGTGATTTTTTAATAGTTAACCTTGATTTAGATCATTATGCTTGTGGAACATGGGAAGAGCTATTTTTGTGCAATAGGTCAAAAAAACCTATTCTAATTCATATCGAACAAGGAAAAGCACATGCTCCAGATTGGCTATTTGGAACACTTCCCCACGAATGGTTTTTTTCAAATTGGGAAGAACTTAAAAACTACGTTATACATATTAATAATGACGAAAATATAGAACATTACAACAGATGGCGATTCTTTGATATATAATATATGCCAAAATACTATGTAATATCAGGTCAAATAAAAGAAATAGTAGACAGAAAGTCTCATAGAGAAGCAATATTATTTGCAATTGAAAAATATAAAGGAAAAGGATTTTTGACGTTGGCAAAAATATGTGTTAGCGAAACAGGATTTTCTAAAAATCTTACTTGTTATGATACAGATGACTTTTTAAGGAATTAATAAAATGAATCTTAATTTACAACAACCATCATACCTTGCTCCCACAAAAATCATTGTTGGAGATTCTTCAGTTCAAGGAAGAGGGGTTTTTGCTGTTTCTAATATCAAAAAAGGAGAAATTGTTGAGAGATGTCCTTTGATTCAAATGGAGTATCGATCAAAATATCAATTGGATCCTACTATTTTTGGCTATATGTATGCAAGATACCAGAACGATGAAGAAGCACAAAAACATGGTTTTATTATGCATATTGCCGCCGGATATGGTATGCTGTACAATCATCAGGACGACCCCAATGCTTTATGGAAATTTAATTATCCTCAACTATTAGGAGATATTATAGCTATTAAAGACCTAAAAATAGGGGATGAAATTTTTATCAATTATGGCAATTGCTACTTTAACAATAAAGACGCATATACAGGAATCGAGCAGGTAAAACATGACAAAAAATGATAATTCATACAACTACATTACTGCAACAAAAATTTTAATAAAAAAATCTGAAGTTCATGGCAGAGGAGTTTTTGCTATCTCAGATATTGAAGCAGACGAGTTAATCGAACGTTGTCCGTTGGTTCCTTTGGGCTTTAGATCAAGATATCATTCTGATCCACAAATATATAACTATCTTTATAGTCAACCTCCATGTTCTTGTAAAGAATGTCAGACTCATGGATTCGTATTTCACATGGTATTAGGATATGGAATGATATATAACCATCAGGATAATGCTAATACAACATGGAAATTTGATTGGGATAATGGATATGCTGATGTTATTGCTAATAGGCCAATAAAGTCCGATGATGAAATTTTTGTAGATTATGGAACAAAATATTTTTACGATAGAGAGAAAACAGAGTTGAATGATGCAAAAACTACTGAATGAAACCAAAATAGATTTTGATGATGTATTAATAGTCCCTCAAAGATCTACTCTAACTAGTAGATCACAGATACAGCTAGAGAGAACGTTTAATTTCTACCATTCTCCTAGAACATGGACTGGTGTTCCTATAATGTGTGCAAATATGAGTTTTTGTAGTTTTGAAATGGCAAAAGCTTTATCTAAACATAAGATAATATCATGTCTTCATAAGTACCATTCTGTAGAAGAACTCTATAATTATTTTATAGAAAATCCTAATAATATTGATTATACTTTTGTTTCTGTCGGTTATAAAAAGAGTGATATTAATCACCTACTAGAACTAAAAACAAAACTTAACATACAACCAAATATATGCATTGATGTTCCTAACGGTCATATGGATGTTTTTGTAAATTACTGTAAAAAAATTAGAGATAATTTTCCAGAATCAATAATATTAGCTGGTAATGTAACTAATACTTCTTCTACTCAGGAGTTGTTAATTTATGGTGGTGTTGATATTGTTAAATGTGGAGTTGGTGGAGGTAGCGCATGTTTATCTAGATTTGTTACCGGGTGTGGATATCCTCAACTTAGTTGTTGCATAGAAAACTCTTATGTTTCTCACGGATTGCAAAATGGAAAGAAAAAGCTTGGATTAATATGCTCTGATGGTGGACATAAAACATCCGGAGATGTTTGTAAAGCCTTTTGTGGAGGAGCAGATTTTGTTATGCTAGGTGGATATTTTGCTGGAACAGACACATGCAGCGGAGAGTGGTCATATGAGTATCTTGCTGGAATGGGAACAAAATTTGCCAAACCATTTTGGCAAACAATAGATCCGGGATATGACACAGAAAAAAGAAAAATAAATTTTACATATTATGGTATGAGTTCTCATCATTCCCAAGATATTTTTGAGGATGGTAAAAAAGATTATAGAGCTAGCGAAGGCACAAAAATTATAGTAAAATACAAGGGAACAATAGACACAATTATTCAAGAGCTATTAGGAGGAATAAGATCTTGTTGTTGCTATATAGGTGCTTCTAATATAAAATACATGTCTAAATGCGGTCAATTTTGCAGAGTTAATAAAATACATAATAATAACAATCCAATATTAGGAATATAATAATGAACATTCATTTGCAAACGCCAATTGGCGGTACAGGGTATGGTTATGCTGGTCTACATCTTTTAAAGGCGTTGTCTACAAATAATGATGTTTGTCTATCAGTAATTGGAAACGTTTTTCCTGATAATATAAAAGATTCAGAATTAATTCGTAATTCTATGATAAAACAATCTTCTGTTGATTACCAATGTCCTATAGTTAAAATTTGGCATCAATTTGATCTACTAAGCAGGGCAGGGAATGGTAGATATTTTGCATATCCCTTTTTTGAAATTGATACTTTCAATGAATTGGAAAAACATCATTTAAAATTTCCTGATAATATAATTGTTAGTAGTAAATGGGCAAAATCTATCATAGAACAAAATAATATCAATAAGCCGATTCATATTGTTCCATTAGGAGTAGATTCCTCAATATTTTATCCAAGAATTCCTCAGAACAAAGATAAGATATCTAATTATATTTTTATGACAGTAGGTAAATGGGAAATCAGAAAATCACACGATATTATAATTGAGTGTTTTAATAAGGCTTTTGAACTTAATGATAATGTTGAACTTTGGATGGCTACTGATAATAACTTTTTGACAGAAGAAGAATCAAAACAATGGGCAAATTTAGCACAGTCATCGAAATTAAAATCAAAAATAAAATTATTTCCTAAATTAAATTCTCAAGCTGATTTAGCCAATCTAATTAGTTATAGCGATTGTGGTATTTATATCTCCAGAGCTGAGGGATGGAATTTAGAATTACTAGAAACTATGGCAATGAATAAACCAGTAATAGCGACAAACTATTCTGCACACACAGAGTATTGTAATGTAGATAATTGTAAATTAATAGAAATATACGAAACAGAACCAGCTATAGATAATAAGTGGTTTAATGGTACAGGTAATTGGGCCAAAATAACAGATGCTCAAAAAGATCAAATAATATGGGAAATGAGACAGATGGCTCAATATGGAATAAAAGAAAATTCAGCTGGATTAGAAACAGCAAAACAATTTAGTTGGGAAAATTCGGCTAATACTTTAATCAGGTGTATAGAAGAATAGGAGAATAACTATGCCAATACCCAAACCTCACAAAGATGAAGATCATCAAAAATTCATAGCCCGTTGTATGGGCGATGATATAATGAAAAAAGACTATCCAGATAATAAACAAAGAGTAGCTATCTGTTTAGGACAAACTAAATCTTCATTAATAGAACAAGTTGGCCAAATTTTAGAATATAATCATGACGAAGAATTAGATAAAGATGGAGAAGAAGTTACTCCATCTAATCTTATAATTCCTGATGAAGAGGATTATGTCGATATCGATGAGAATGAACCATCAGAAATTTGGGACCTATATACATTAGCTTCTGAGTATCAAGGACGTAAAATTACTCTTAATAAACCCTTTAGAACACCTGATGGTCCTAAAAAATTTAGCGTTTATGTCAAAAATGAAAAAGGCAATATTGTTAAGGTAAATTTTGGTGACCCAAATATGACAATAAAAAAAGATATTCCAGCAAGACGAAAAAGTTTTAGAGCAAGAATGAGATGTGATAATCCTGGGCCCAAATATAAGGCTCGATATTGGGCATGTAAGAGTTGGTGATATATAAACTACAAAAAATGGACTAATAATTATGATTAAACCAATTAATGAACTACTAAAAGATCAAGATAATTCAAATCAAAAAATAGCTACAGACCAACACGCTGAAGCACAACATGTAGAAGGCTACTCGTCAGATGCTGTTATAGAGTTAATTAAAAAATCTCTGAATATACACTGGCAACAAACCACTGTTTTAACAGCACAAGCAGAACACCTTCAAAGATGGGGCTATAAGAAATTAGCAGCAATTATTAAAGAAGACGCAATTCAAGAACAAACACATGCTGCAATTAATATTAAAAGATTAGAATTTTTTGATGTTGATTACCAACCGTTGATACTAAATCCTCCAGTTTGGAAACGCCATGATATGGTTGCTATGATTAACTATAATTTAGATTCAGTCAGAGAAGCCTCATCTGCTGAAAGAGCAACAATTGTTGCTGCTAGGGCAGTAGGAGATGAAATAACAGCAAATATGTTTATTGAGCTGTTACAGGGTAGCGAAGATGGTATTGAGCTTTATGAAGGATTTCTAAAACTAATTGAACAAATGGGTATTGATAACTTCTTAACTTTACAGGCTTAATATGATAAATAGATCCCATCTTGGTTTTTGCGAATTATTTGATTTCAAGTGTGCTGGATCACGCACCTGTGATGCTTAGATTACTAACGTCCCTCTTTCTAAATAATGGAGATAAGTCATGGATCGTATGCATAATATTCTCAACAATGTTACATCATTTCTATTAAACTCAACAGCACAAAAGACATATGATGGACAGCAAAGAAATGATCTTAAAGATAGCGATTTTCTATTTCCAGAAACACGATCCTTTCCAATAGTATCTCCAGCAGACGTTAAAGATGCCATTAGTAATTATGGTCGCATGAGCGGTAAAATGAGTTATGATGATTTTTTACGAAAACTATACAGCATGTGCAAAAGAAAAGGGTCCGAATTTGTTGCTGCTTTACCAGAAGCTAGTAAAGAAAAACTTGGTATTAAAGATAAGAAAAGTAATGCAGATGTATTTGATATGATTCTATCTCCTCAAAATGATAATACTGATGATTCTTCTGTTGATGAAAATGAAATGAAGATTGATGAGCTATACGAGATGTCTATCTCATATTTGAAATCAATAGAAGTTCATGTCTCTGGCATTTTAAATGCAATTGACTCAGGAGACGAGGATGTAAAAGAAAACTTGACAGAGCCTTGGCTACATGGTAAAATTGCCGTAGTCGCCAACTATGTCCAGAACATACATGATTTTCTCATGTTCACAGAGACGGATGACGATACTACAGAGGCATCAAAGAAGAAAAAGAAACATCACGAAAGACTAGTTAAAATAATTCCTGTGTTTCGTAATACTATGATGTTACCAAGCATTAAAACAGATGAAGTAGATGAAGATAATTCAACAAATAACCCTGATAATGAAGAATCTGAACCAGACTCTTCACCAACATTATCTGGAGAAAAACCCGGATTATGGGATAATATAAGGAAAAAGAGAGAAAGAGAAGGTAAAAAATATCGTCCCGCAAAAAGGGGAGATAAAGATCGACCGGATCCAGAAATGTGGAAAAAATTAACAAAAGCTAAAATTTGTGCCACATGCGGAAAAGTGATGGCTGACTGTACCTGTAGTTAGGTACGCGATAGGATAATAGGACATTATTACTAGATTTTTTACAAAGGACAACAAATGGAAAAAGAATATGACAGTCTGTCTACATATATAACTTTAGCTAAAAAGATTATATCAAAATTTGCGCCGGGATTTTACTCATCTCTCAGGCAAGAGCTATTATCTAATGAAGATGCCATAGCGGACATAGCCTCTGCTATTATGATAGGAGATTGGAAATGGGATGAGGATAGAACAGGATTTGAAGGTAAAAAAAAGACCAGATACTCCTACAGAAACCAATGTGGAATATGGGCAATTAAAACATACATAACAAACAAATACAAAAAACAAAATAATCATTTATCTATAGAAAATAAAAATCCAGAATTTGATACATCTTTCTCAGATCATATTCGTGATAAGCCTGAGTATGATCCTTCTCTAATAGCAGAAAATAATGAATATCATGAAAATCTTAAAAATAATATAGAAGATATTCTAACAAGTGGATTAATAACAGATAAACAAGCAGAACAAATTAAGCTATATTATTTTCAAGACAAAACATTGTCAGAAATAGGGAACGAATTTGGAGTAACAAGAGAAGCTATTCGTCAAAACATACAAAAAGGATTAACAAAGATAAAGCAATATGTTTAAAATAGCATTACAATTATATGTGGTAAGCTTTAATTTATCTACTAATGAACAATGCCTTGTTTCTTTAGACAATGAAATATTAACTCCTCTTTCTGTCGAGATTGGCGAAGACAATGCGGAGCGTATCGATGACATGCTACAAAAGATATTTGAAACATACATAGACCTGGGATTTGGTTGGATTAGTACTAAATTAATTCATGCTGATAAAAATAATAATATAATTACGTTGACATATACTTGCAGTATCCCACCAAAAACTGTTCTTAAAAACTCATATTATGTTAGCAAAAATATTTCTACAATAAATAATTTAGCTAGAAAATGTTTATATTATGCTTAAACAAATAATTAAATGGCTATTTCCAGAGCCTGAAAAAAAAGAAGAAATCAAAAATTTAGATGATCATAAAAAATTTTTATGTAGTTTAAATATTGAATTGGGTTTTGATGGTATTATTAATATTACATGTTACTGGCCTGATTTAGAAAAATTGGATGAAAAATCTATAAAATTAATAGCAGATCAGTATGCTAAAATGATTTTTGCTACAGATAGTGGTTTGCTTAAAAGAGATATTATAGATACTTTATATGATGTTCATTTAAAAAATAATCCATATGATGTATTTTTCGTCCAAGAGGTTCTCGACAAATGGTTGGAGTATTATAATAAAGCACAAGCTAAAAATACTAAACCCTTAATTAAACCATCTAATGTTTTTAAGCAATATAAATGAATATATCAAAAACCTCTAACCTAATAGTTTGGCAAAAATGGCTAGATCCTTTTGGTCATGATGATATATCCTCTTTGGAAAATTCTATAAATAATAACGATGATCAAGAAGATGATTATGCAGAAAATCAACATAATGAATCGCCTAGTATTAAAGAAGGTGCTTTAAAAGCCATTATAACTCCAATGGGATTGATACCATATACTGAAAATACCGCATCAAGTAAAATTTTTAATTTTTGGGTTGGTCATACAAATTTTAATCTAACAAAAAAAGTTATAGATATTATAGAAAATTCTGATGGAGTAGAAACGCTAGACATCTTTACAAGATATAGATTTAGAATGGCTATTGGTAAAGTTTTTGAAGATGCAAAAGTTATGACAAATATAAATGAAAGAGTCTACGAATACCTGGATCAAGAAATATAATGGTTAATCTAAATGATAATGATATAAATGATATTCATAATTTTAATATTGATCTAAAAAACAGAGAAATATATTTACACTCTTATTTTGATTCATCAGAATCTGGTGAACCTGGAGTAGATTATAGATCAGCAATAGTTTTTGAAAAGAACATTAGGCATCTTAATACTTTATCTAGTGATCCCATTTTAGTTCATATGCATTTACCGGGAGGAGAATGGCAAGATTGTCTTGGTATATATGATACTATAAAATTTTCTAGATCAAAAATTATTATATTAGCATATGCAAAGGTTGAGTCTTCTAGTAGTGTTCTTTTACAAGCAGCGCCGTTAAGAATTCTTACTCCTAATGTTACAATGTTAATTCATTATGGTTCATTTAGTTTAAATGATGAACATAGTAAAGCAGCAGCAAGTAGTGTTAGATGGAACGAGGAAGAATGCGATAAGATGGTAGATATTTTTACTGATCGATGTATGGAGAGTGAAATGGCCAAACAAAAAAATTGGAAAAAGATGATGGCCAAAAAACATATCACATCTCAACTAGCAAGCAAGTGCGATTGGCTATTAAATGCTGAGGAAGCTGTTGAATATGGATTTGCTGACGGTGTATTAGGAAGTAAGAAATATCCTAATATAGAATCGCTAAAATCTCATAAATTTAAAAAATGATAATTGAATATTCAACATATGATGTATCTTTTTCTGATGATGAACTAAAGAATAATTTACATCAAGCAGTAGCTTATTGTCCAGATACAATATCCGTACTACCAGCCTCCGTTAAATTAGCAAAAAATATTCTTCCATCATCAATTTTATTGTCCACTGTTGTTGATTACCCATTAGGTATTCTTGATAGTAAAAATAGAAACTCAGCTATTGAATCTTGTATAAAAAATGGAGCTAATATAATCAATATAGTAGCTCAACCTCATAATTTTTGCAATAGGAAATATGATAAATTTAGAGATGATATTCGCACAAATATTGAAGTATGCTCTAAAAATGGAACAGAATTAAGATACATTCTCGAATATAGAGTTTTTACTTATGAACTATTATATAAAGTTTCGCAAATCTTGCTAGATTTGGGCATTAGTACAATATATCCTTCAACTGGCTATTTATTAGATAACATTAATGATAATATGCTTGCTGCTGGATTAATTAATAAAAAAGTATCAATTAATATTATATGCAATGGTAATTTATGGAATATTGACCAAATTAATATTGTAAAAAAAAGTAGCATATTTGGAATAATGGTCAATTCTATTAATGCTTTAGAGCTAATATCCAAAAAATAATCAAGTTTTTTTAAATTTAGGGTATACTATATTAGTATTTCTACTAACAAATGGAGATTAAAATGGCCACACAAAAAGTTAATGGCTCATCATATACTGTTCCACCAAATGTAAAAGCTAGTGGATCACAAAATAATCGTGGCGTTGTGACTAGAGGCGGCTCTATTGCTTCTGGCAAACTAACTAATGTGGGTGTTTCACGATATAACACTACTGTTTTTGCATCAACTGTTCTTGATAATGGCTGGGCAGATAAAGCTGTCTCTGCTGGCATTTTTGCTTATGGAGATAGGGATGGTGTAGCTATGAGAAGCACAGCTACTCTCAGTGGTGTTTCAAACACAGCACTACGTAGTGGTGCTAATGTTCCATCTTTAATGCAAAGTATTCATTATTTAAGAGTTCTTAGGACACGCAGATTTACCACAGCAATTAGAACTAATAAATATAATAGATTTACAGGTAAGTTCGAAGTTGGTTATCCAGTAGTTGCTGTAGACACATTGGCTACAGATAATGCTGCTGTTGTAACTCGTTCAGCTCCTGGTGTTTTGGTTTATAAACTTGGTCAGCCAGTTCCTGTTACTAATAACTATAAAGCAATTACTGGTTAATTTCGTATAAATTAATACGAGGTAATAATAAATTATTATGAGCCAATGATACTTAGTGTCGTTGGCTCATTTTATTATGGAGATTTAATTATGACAGATTCTAATTTAGCTCATGTTTGGCAAATTGTTGCAACTACTAGTATTGGTATTATTGTTACGCTAATTACTTTTTGGGCAGCATTAGTTCGTCATGTTGTAACTAAATCCGAAATAGAAAATCTAATTCAAACCCACTCACCATATCTACAAGATAGACAATTTATAATGGAAAGATTAGCAAGTAATAAAGAAAATCAAATAGCCTTCGCAACTGCATTACAAAGAAATAGCGAAGTTATGAATGAGCTTAGAATTCAAATGACAATACTTACCAAAACTCTAGAAACACTAGAAGATAGAATAGATAGAACCTAGTGTATTGATAGTGTATATTTAAAATAATAACCTTTCTTTGGAGAAAAATTATGTCAAGACCTTTTACAGATATCTCAAAATCAATTAGTGCTAATCCTATTAAAAATGGAACACTAGTAACATCTACAACATTTACAGGAAAATATTCTGTTAATAATAATTATGTTAAAAACACCCCAGCTATTTCTGACATAGCTTCAAAATATGGTTATAGATTCTATAATGGTATTTTTGTCGAATTAGTTGGTGACCAAACAGTAGTAGGTGGCTAATATGAGTATAAAAAGAATAAACGAATTTCCGACAGGTAGTGGATCACTAAGTAACGATGATATATTTTTATTCATGGACAGTCCATCGGTTAGCGGAGTTACTAAAAAAATAACTTTAAGCCAACTAAGTAGTGCTATAGGAGTTGATAGATTAATTAAAGACGATAAAGAAGTTATACTTACTGGAAATGGTTCTTTAACATTACCCAGCGGTAGCATATTCAGTGAAACAAATAATACAGTATCTTTAATGCCTCCAACAGCAGCCTCTGGACAAAGTTTAGTAATTCGTCCAACCGCTGCATCTTGGAGTATTAATTCTAGTAATTATATTGAGTATGGTAATCCTATCACCATTTCAGTTACCATAAATGGTTGGGTTTATTTTGGAACAGTAAACTATACAATCTCTGGTCCTGGAGTTACTTCACAATCATTAGGTCGAGCATTAACTGGCAAGATAACTTTCTCAGGCATTAGTGGTCAGCCAGATACAAAAAATATTACTTGGACTATACCAGCTAATAGTAATATCTCCGAATTTACTCTTACATTAACTAGTGTTGACGGAACAAGACCGGGTCCAGATGTTGCAGACGCAAACCTTCATCCAGAACTATATTACAATTTTGAAGAATCTAACGTGCCTACTGGTCAATTTATTACAGTAACCAATAATGGAATATCTAGTTCAGAGCATAGTCATGTACATCTTGTATCAGGAGATCCTTCAACAGTTGATATTTATTTGGGAGATGATGATCAATATGTTAAAATTGAAAAAGATGGTGGAGATGTGATTATTGGCACTAATTCAAATACTCACCTTTGGACTTTTGATACAGACGGCAAATTAATATTACCAGGAGGATATGCTCAAGTTGTTGTAGAGGGTGATGCTGGGGTTCGTATTGGAACAGCGGAAACTAACGTTGCTCCCAATAGCCAAATTAAGATCGGCGGTGCTGAACATGCGTTTGAAATCTTTGGAGGGCCTCCTGGATATAGCTGGACTTTTGACGGAAATGGTGAACTAACATTACCAGCAAGCGGTAGCATCACATTCCCAAATAACACAACCCAAACTTCTGCTGGCATACCAAGCAATACCGGACTTGTTCCAAACTCAGCTAGTATTACTAATATAGTAAATATATCTCAAGCAAATTATGATGCTCTTGTTACTAAAAATTCTACTACTTTGTATGTTATCTCATAATGTCTATATTTTTAAACAATTCTGACCTATCTTCTATTAAATTAGGAAACACTAATGTTTCTAAAATATTTTTAGGCGAAAATTTAGTATTTCCTCCTACTCCTATATGTCCTGACTCAACTTCTAGCGTTAAAATGACCGGATGGTTTGTTGGTGATCGAATTCTATCTCCGATTGGATATGCTCCTTATGGACGTGAAACTTATATCTATGGGGATGAAGCTGTTCGATATGAAACTGGAGTATGGATTTATACTAATACTGGAGGAGAGATTGTTAGGGCATATAGTTATGCCGACCGGCCTTGGCTAGTAGAGTGGCCGTCCCCATATGCTGCTGAGAAAGTTCGTCAAGATGGTACGTCATGTGAGTCTGCAAGTACAACAACCACTACAACAACCACAACAACCACCACAGAAGCACCAACTTTTGGAAGTTCAGGATTTCAGTGGATGACAATGAATTCTATTACAGAGTCTACAGCATCAGGAATTGGTCAAAATAATATAACAATAAATATTACCCAAAATGGTGGTGGTATGTTCCAGCACGATGGTATGTATTCGGCCACAAATTTTCCGGAAGAATACGGGGTTCCACTAATTGGAACGGCACAAATTGGAAACACTCAGGCCGGGGTATTTACTGCAACATTTAGTTCCCCCGTCACAGATGCTCTTGTTGCATTTGCCAGCGTTGGTAATCCCGGCACAGCGGTTCCAGTACAGGTACTTGACGAAAATGGTAATCCAAAACCGTTTACACCCATTTGGTCATTAACCAGCGAACCTTGGTCGCAAACAACATATCTAAACCAAGTGAGTCCTACACAATACACTCAATTCATTGGTGCAGAAGGGTTCAATATTATTCGAATCGATGGAACAATGAGTAGTGTAAAGTTTAACTACGGGACTGCAGAATATTACTGCACAGTTTGCTTCGGATTTGTTGACCAAAATGCCTAATTATAAATTGGTGTATATTACTCTAGTAGTTACAACTATCTTTAATTGGAGCTTAAAATGGTAAAACCCGGCTATCGCACCAGTGAGTTTTGGTTCACAATGGTTAGCTTTATTTTTAGTGGTTTGTATCTAATGGGAATTATTGGAGAAAATTCTCAAAAAGAAGATTTGATTCAAGAAACTAGTAAAGGACTAGAAGCTACAATACTTATTATTGGACAATTAACAATACTATTTAAATATATCAAAGGAAGAACAGATCTGAAAAAAACTTGGTGGAGCACAGCAACTCCAGAAGAAAGAAAAGAAGCAAATAGAAAGAATAGCCAGCCTTTAAGAAAAAAGAGAAAGAAAAATGCAAACCCAAAACTTGTCAGTAAATGATCTTGAAAATTTAGTAGTTAAAGCTAAAGAAATAATTAGAAATGCAAAAGCAGTAGCAATGCCCCAAGCATGGAATGTGCTACAGTTAGCTACAGCAGAAGTTATTCAAAACATAGAAGATAATAATCCCTCCCTTAAAGGGGTTGATAAAAAAACACTTGCTATGACTATGATCTCTAAGTTTTACGATCAAGTATTTACGATAATAAATTTTCCATTTGTGCCACAAATTTTACAGCCTATTATACAAAGGTATGTTAAACAAATACTCATGCTATTGGTTAGTGCGACAATTGATGCTTTAGTTACCACTTTCAGAAATAGTGGAGTTTTTGTTGATCCAAGTGTTAAGGTTGATCCTGTTGTTGATAATACGCCTCCCGTCTCAGACAAATAAGGAATAATAAAATGAATTTTACAGAGAGCTTTCAAGAATTTAGTAGTAAACTGAGCACAACGGATTTGGCTCTTTATGCCGGTGTTGGTCTTGTGTTGTGGGTTTTATTTAAGGATAAACTTAGCCCAATACAAAAACTATTAGCTGGTCTCGTTGAAAAATTCAAAGGTGGTTCTGCTAATACCTCTTTACCAGTAGTAAATGTTCCATCAGTTTCTCCAGTAGTCGTTCCCAAAAAGGGTGACTCTGAAGATACATTTTTCAAGTTGGTAGTTTCGTGGAAACAAACCAGAGACTTGGCAGTACAGAGCGGCTGTTCTGAAGCGGTAAAAGTTGCCGATCAAATGTTTCCGTTTTTAAGTCCTAATGTATGTGGTAAACAAAATGAGGATAAAGTACTATGAGTCAAAAAAATATATTACTAGGACTAGCTGCTCTACTAATTGTCATCGGTTTACTTAAGCCAGAGTTTTCAAATATTCTTGGCCCAAACAAACCAGCAACAGTAGATGTTTTGGAATTATCAGAACCAACAGACCCAGCTGTTAAAAAAGAAGCAGATGATGTTGTTACAGTTCTAAAAGAATCTGGAGCAAAGAGAGATGCTAAAAGATTACGAGATTTGTATCTAGATCTAGCAAAGCTTGTTGAGCTTGATGGAGAAAATGAAGTAGTTAAAAGTACAGAAGAAATTCGTCAAGCTAATAGTTTGGCTGGTGTGATGCTTAGACTAGATATTAAGGGTAAGTATCCTGATCTAGCTAAAGAAACAAAAGAAGTAGTAGTTGCTTCTATCGGTGATGATCAAATTCTTTTATCTAAAGAGCTAAGAGCTAAGGCCGTAGAAGGTTTTAATGCTTTAGCTTGGGCTTGTAATACGGGGTCAAAATAATGCCAAGACTCTCTCCTAAAGAACTATATGATATGTATCGTGGTGGTTATAGCGGCTGTCGATTTGAGCAGCACGTTTATGATCACCTAATGGAAACATCCAAGTATCCACTATTTGGAGATGCTAGTAAAAAAATTAAAAATTCAGGCAAAGGTAAACTTTCAACACCATACAAGAGTGTGTTACGATTTGAGAAGAATCCTTATAATGAAAGACAAACTGTCGGAGATTGCGTGAGTCATGGAACAAGAAATGCTTGTGATATTACCCGAGCAGTAGAAATTGATATTGGTAATGAGAGAGAGGATTGGATAACAAAAGGAGCAACAGAAGCTATTTATGGAGCAAGAGGTTTTTCTGGAGAAGGAATGAGTTGTGCCAGAGCTGCTGAGTTTGTTAGCAAGATTGGCGGAATTGTTCTTAGAAAGAATTATCCAGGAGTTGCCGACTTCAGCAAATATAATGGCAATCTAGGCGCTGGTTGGGGAGGTAGAGGACTTCCAGATAAAGTATTAGATTTAGCCAACGATCATCAAATTAAAACTGCTTCATTAATAAGAACAGTAGAAGAAGCACGAGACGCTCTTGCTAATGGTTATGGTTTAGCAGTATGCTCTAATTATGGATTTAGTAACACTAGAGATAAAAAGGGATTTGCTAGAACATCAGGTAGCTGGGGACATTGCATGGCTTGGATAGCATGTGATGACACTGGTAGTGAGCCAGCGTTTTTAGTCCAAAATAGTTGGGGCAAATGGAATGACGGTGGACATCCAGAATGGGGTCCAATTCCAGACGGCTCATTTTTAATTCATGCTGATGTTGCTGCTGGAATGCTAGCAATGAATGGGTCATATACATTTAGCGGTTTTGATGGTTTTCCTCTACAAAAATTACCAAGCTACGGATTTGAAGACTATCTCTAAAATTCGCAATTAGCTATTTTAAAAGCTGCTCTCTATTAGGTGTATATATTTATATATCTAAATTCCTTCTATGGAATAATTTTATGAATCTAAGAGAACGACTAGAATTAAGAGCAGTTATCAATATGATAATTGGTGTTATTGAAACCTTAGCTAGACTATTTACTAAGGCTAAAGAAAAATTTGGACCAAAACCTAAAGTAGATACTCCAGATTCTCCAGTTAAACCCAATAGACCACGACCGCTAAAAAGAATTGTGGACACTATTGATAATGTTATACCTTTTCCATGGAGAGATAAAAATGAATAAATTATTTGTTGGTTTATTTTGTGTTGGCCTGCTGTTTACTCAGTCTCACTACTATGGCTCAACAACGGCTCCTGTAACTCTTGCTGGTGGCATTATTAAAGCAAAGCATGTACAGCAAGCTACCCAAAAGTATAAAAGAAAAGACTGTCCCGTTTGCAAGGGTAAAGGCTGGTATATGAGTGGTGATGGTATATTAAAAATTGATTGCACATATTGTGAAGCAGACAAAGGGTCTGTGTCGGTAGGGCCGATTAAATCAATCACTCCAGTAATCCCCAAAATCCAAACTGCTCCAATAAATTGTCCAGATGGCCAATGTCCAATCAAAACATCAAGGAGATAAATACTATGGCCGATAATGAAAAACTCAAAGCTATAGCTATTAAAATTTTAGAAAAATCTACTATATCTAAAGATAATATGTATGGATTTGCTATCGTGACTATTTTAATGATAATTAGTATTATATTAACTTGTGTGAGAATATTACAAGAATGCAATAAAAATAAATTAACATCTCAGTCTACAGCAGAAGATAAATATTCAATGTATGGCGAACAACTTCATACTTTTAGTGAGCGCAAAGGTTGGTTTACTAAGATGAGAATTAAAAAAATTCTTCGTAGAGAAATGAAAAAAGAAGATTATAATAAGTATTCATTAAGTATTTTGAATGCTTTATTAGAAACAGGAGAAACTCTCACGGATGATGACGTTAAAACTTTAGTGGAGGCGGCAAATGTTTAATTTATTAGTGTGGTGTGTTTATGGTTTGTTAGTTGGCTCAATAGCTAAAAGTTTGATTCCGGGTGAAGAAAATTTTGGATTTTGGAAAACGATAATTTTAGGAGTAGCTGGCTCATACTGTGGAGGAGCATTATCTTATATGCTTGGTTTTAATACTGTATTAGAGCCTAGTGGAATTTTCTTAGGAATTACTGGATCTTCATTAACTATTATTTTATACAATAAACTTACCGAAAAATAAATAAAATATGTTGTCTCCACAGGAATTATACTATTCATATAGTAATAATATATGTTTTGATAGTTATATAATAAATGGAACTTCGGGAATACCAACTAAAACAGCATATGGTACTCCCTATGATTTGCCCAGACTTATCCGTTTTTTGAGACATTTAAAATATCCATGTCTAGAAGGCGCCCCTTTTGTAGATATTGAACCTTCTGTTAATGCTAGTGGAATCAAAAATACAGGGTCAGGGAAATTAGGATTACCATTCAAATTTTTAAACAGAATGGATGCTGAAGCTTTTACAGAAATCCAAACTACGGTTGATGGAGGAACAGCTCATGCCATAAGGAACGCTTGCGATATATCGAGAGCTTGCCAAATAGAAAGCACTAAAAGCTATGGTAGCTGGGAGAGTCGTATGGCTACAGAGTATTTACAACACTTTTGTGGTTCTTCGTTACCAGATTGTTTACTCATGCTTGGTCCAGATTTGGTTTCGGAAAGTACTGCTCAAAACTTACAGATTCCGGGTTGTTCATATACTGCAACCGACGGGAATACTATCAGTTTTAATTGTATAGATAATCCTCAGTATGGAGCTGCTGGAGCATTTTTTTCATGCATAAAAAAACCAGATGAAACCTCAGCAAAATGCAGAAGTTGTGTAGAATGCGATCCATTACTACCTACTTCTCCTTGTTGTTCAGCTACTACTTGTGTAGATAAATTAGAAATATGTTGTGGTGCCCCTAGAACAAGTAGATTTGATTTTAAATATTTAGTACCAACTGATGATTTATATTTTGCCGGAAACATTACTAGTGGATTTAGAGACGAAATATTGAAACATATTGGAATTATTAAAAGAAAAAATTATGGAGCATATGGTAGTTTTGTTGATTATTCAGGATCAACCTTCTATGGCTGTAGAGATGAGATATTTTTAAATTACTTTAAAGGCATAAATAATTATGATTATGATCAGGATATTCCTAAATCTCCGTCTGGAGGAATAGATAGATGTCAAACGATTTCTTTAATTGGAGGAGATGGAGATAATAGAGTTAGTAGAGTCAAAGATTTATTATATAATGGATATGGTGTTTTACTTATGACAAATGTTGGTTTTCCTAATACTAGGGATTCTACTGGTTTGTCATATCCTGATAGAATATGGTATCATTCATTAGCGATTATTGGATATGATGATACAAAAATTGAATTTCCAGAATGTGTTTATTTAGTCGCTAATAGCTGGGGAAATTGGAATAGCGGAGGATCACCAAATTGGGGCCCTATTCCTCAAGGATCTTTTTTAATTACTGAGAATCATCTAAAAAGCATAACAGTATTTAATCATAGTCCAAGTTTTATTAAGTGTAAAACTAAAAAATGTATTGATGCAATATATAAGGGTTTGGGCTTGCTTCCTTATAGCGGCTTAAGCTTAGATTCAGGAAAAATATTAGCAGGAGCAGATATTGCTAGTTTAATGGCTGCAGCTGGTGCAATATCATCAAATTTTCCTAATGTTTTATTAAGTAGTACCTTTGTGGATAATAGCTCCCCTTGCAATGATCCTGCTATTAGTGAACAATATAAAGGATGTACAGATGAGGGTAGTTGTGTTCCATTTGAGTGTGGCAAATACCAGAGAGCATTCGGTCTATTATTTGGACTATCTACAGTTAGTGGTTTTCCCAGACAATACTTAGACTACAAACCATTTTATCCGATTAATACATATAAAAAGTTTAATATGGGCGCTAGGTATTTTAATACAGGAACCTAATTATGTCTAATGACTGGTGTGATCCTGCCTCTTGGTTTTATGATTCTGGAAACCTTAAGCCCGCTAATAGTATTCCGCAAAATACCAATGATATATATGTTGACAATAATCTATCACTAGATCTTGCAACAATAAATTGCATTGATAAAATATCTTATTTAAAATGTGAAAATCTATCGTTATCTACTTCATCAGGAACTGGAAATTTTATTGTCGGATTTTTAAATGCAAAAAATGTATCCTTAAATAAATGTAACATAACAAATTATATAGATGAAAAAAATCCCTTTAGTTTGTATACTATTGATAGTTTAAGTCTTACAGATTCTAAAGTACATAGCATAGCTTTTGATATAGCAGAAAAAATTTCAGGAGTATCTAGCCTTGTAAAAGATTGCTTATTCTTATCAGATGGTCTTAATTTATATTTTGAAGATAGTATTTTAGAAGGATTGCCTTCTCTAGACTTTCCTTATAGTGATGATTTAAGGAGCAAACTAAAATTATCTGCTGGCACATTAATAAAATCTCAAATTCAAGATTTTATCATAGAAAGTGATAGCGAATTGGATATTTATCTATACAGTAATATTCAAAAATGTCAAATAAAAAGTGATGTTAAATTTAGAAATAGATCATATCATTTAAATCCTTCAATAATAAATGGAAATTGTGAGTTTTGGGATAGTTGTAAAAATTATGGAACAATCAACGGGAATGTTATTTTTCATGGTGGAGCAGCAATAAATTATGGAACAGTAAAAAAAGCAATTTTTGATAATGGAGGAGATAATTATGGAACTATTGAGGAGGCTGAATTTTATGGAAATGGTACTAACTATGGAAATGTAGGCAAAGCTACATTTTATAATGATAGTATTAATTTAGGAAATGTTGGCTATGCAATATTTAAAGGCTCAGGATGTTACAATGAAGGCAAAGTTTATGAACAAGCTATATTTTTTACTTCCGGAAGCTACAATAATGGAGTAGCATATAATGCTATTTTTAATTCTGGAACATTCAATGATAAAGGTGGTATAGTATTAGGATCATCATGTTCTTTGGATGGTGCTGAAAATAAAGGAACTATTAATGTTGAGAATACAATAACCCTAAATAATTCTTATGTTTATGTTGACAGCAGTTCTATTATTTCTAATAGTGGAAATGTTGTTCTTAAAGGTTCTTCAGGAAGCTCATACATTTATGCTTATAAGTCTATATTATTAGATAAAAGTTATATTAGAGGAGAATTATCTTCCCCTGGTTTAGTTACAGTTAAAAATAATAGCCATATAGCAGCAGTAGTCTGGGATGTTGTTTTTTATGATTCAAGTTTTGCTGATGGTAGTACGATAATAAATATTGGTAATTTTTATAATGATTCTTATTTAATAAGTAGTAGCTGTAGATCTGGTATTTTTAATGATAATTCTGCAAATTATAGCACAGTAAGACATGGTGTCTTTAACAATAATTCAAAGAATTCCGGAGTAGGGATGGTCTTTGATGCATTGTTTTATAATAATTCAAATAACCAAGCATCATGTACTACTGGGTTATTCTATAATAATTCACTCAATGGCCATTTTGGAAATGGCAACTATTTAACATTTTATGACAATTCAATTAATGCTGGAATCTCTTCAACAAGAATACTTTTTAGTGGAAATTCTTCAAATACAGGAGAAATAAATAATGGTGCTATGTTTACAGAAAATAGTATTAATAATGGAAGAGTTAATATTGCACATTTATTAGATAATGCTAAAAATAATGGATATATAGGATCAGGTTATTTAAATAATAAAACTATTAATAATGGAAGAATTTTTTCAGCTTTTTTACGCAATGAATCAGTTAATGACAAAGGATTTGTGTCGAAAGGTTTTTTTGATGATTCATCTAAAAACAACGGGTTTGTTGAAAGTGGGCGCTTTTATGGGTATTCATCGAATGATACAAAAGGCTTTGTTCAGTATGGATTATTTTATAATGAAAGCATTAATAAAGGAAAAATTATAGATGGAAATTTCTATGACTTATCTACGAACAACTCACTATTTAGTCCATATCATATAACTTTTTATGATCATAGTTCAAATATAGGTAATATAAATATTAATAACAATTTAAAATTTGATGATAAAACATTTACAGTAGCAATATATAGTGGACAATATCCTGTTTTTGTTGGATCTAATGAGCAATTCTTATCAGACTTTTTTTGTAATACAGATCATTTTTCTCCATATTGTATTTTCAATTATAAAATAGAATTCAAAGACTATTCTATAAATAGAGGCAACTTAAGAGGCTATCGTGATTATATTTTTAATGATAATTCTAAAAACTTTGGACAGTTATTTTCATATAATATAATCCCAAATCATGCTACAATTGCTTACTTTTCGGAAAATAGTATTAATTGTGCTAATATACCAAAAGGTAAAATTATTTTTTCAAACGGCGCAATTAATTCTGGAAATATATCATTTGGTGAATTTTTAAATAGTTCTATAAATTATGGTAATATTAATAGTTATAGTTTGCCTGATACTAATATTTATTCAAATTTTACGCCATGTTATACTATACCAAATACTAATACTTTATATTTTTACAATGCTTCTATTAATTATGGCCAAATATTATTAAGTAATGGAATGACCCTAAATGGAGAAGATCATAAAATTAAAGCAGTATTTGATTATGCTATTAATGTTGGAAATATAGCAGGAAGCGCGATATTTAATCATTGTATAAATTCTGGATTTGTGATGAAAAATAGTCAATTTAATGATTCCATAAATTATGGAACAATTGGAGGCAACGGATATTTTGTTTCTGGAATTAACTATGGAACTATAAGAGGTTCTGGTAGTTTTCTATCAAATAGTATAAACTATGGAAAAGTAATAAATAATTCATATCTATACAACTCTAAAAATATTTCTGGAATTATTAATGGAATAACATATTTATATGATAATAGTATTAATAGTGGAAATTTAACAAATAGCGGATTATTTTATAATAATAGTTTGAACTTTGGAGATATCAAAGGAGGAGCTATGTTTTCTGATGGATCAAAAAATTTAGCTGGAGTAGTAGGCAAGCAAGCTATTTTTAAAAGCCAATCCTACAATTATGGATTAGTTATTGGATCTGGATATTTCAATAATTCATATAATCAGGGTTATATACAAGGAGATGCTACTTTTACAAATGCGTCTTATAATGGTATGGATGATGTAAGTTTGAGTAATTATTTAGACATCAACAATCAAGCCTCAATTGATTCTATAATGAGTAATGATAATCTTCGTAATGTCGGCAATGGATATGTATCAAAAAATGTAATACTGGAATCTGGTGGTCAAAATTATGGTCTTATCGGTGGAAATGTATATAATAATATGGGTTATAATTGTGGATATGTATTAGGTACAGGATCTTTGGTTGGTATTGACTACTCAACTGAATGTACTCTAAATGAACGGGAATGGGAAGAGACATATTATCCTACACGACCCGTAACTGTATCAAGATATTTTAATATTAATAATGATTATTATTTTTTTGATGACGGTTACTGGCGATGGGTTTCTCCCAATAAATTTGAAGCAGATCGTCGAGCCACTGTAGATATCAGTTATTTTAATTCAAAATTAGAAAGCCTTCAGTCAGGAATACCGACTGCTTGATAATTGTAGTCAGGTGTTAATACAAATCTTGACATTCTAACTCGATTTCCTATCATAGCTCATGAGACCATCTTGGGACGAATACTTCTTGACTCTGGCTTTTACCGTATCAATACGGTCAGAAGATCCAGATATTAAGCACGGAGCAGTGCTAGTTAATAGGTATAATCAGATTATCGGCACAGGATACAATGGTCCAATCAAAGGATCCGTCAATGACTTTATTCCTTTGCATATCAGAGACGAAAAAAGAAAATGGATGATACATGCAGAAGAAAATTGTATACTGAATACTACCCAAAATCCATCTGAAAGAGGTGACGGGTGTAGGATTTATATAACGGGCATTCCTTGCAATAACTGTCTTCAGCGTATTATAAATTTTGGAGTCAATGAAATTATCATAGCAGATAGAATGGGTTCTATCACCGAAAATGAAGAAACAGGAAAAATGAGAGAAATTTTAATTTCAATGTCAAAAACTAATGTTAAAAAAATTCCAATGGATAACCTATGGCTACAAAGGTTTAGTATTATATGATAGCATACTGCATTACTGTATATAACGAATTAGAAGAAATATCTAGATTACTAAGCATACTAGAATCTGTTAAGGAACCTGATGACGAAATAGTTATTATTCATACTTATAGAGACGAATTTGAAAAATTATCAAATAATTATGAACAAATACAAGCAATCTGTAGACAGCATTCATCAGATTATTATAATTTTCATTTTCAAAATAATTTTGCCAACCTTAAAAACTACATGACAAGCAAAGTTTCTTCTGATCAAAAATATATTTTTAATTTTGATGCTGATGAAACCATGAAACCTGAGATGCTAAAAGAACTAAGAAATTTATTAACAACAGAAGATATTGATTTATTATATCTGCCCCGAATAAATATTGTTGATGGACTTACCGAAGAAGATATTCAAAAATGGAAATGGACCATTGATGAAAATGGCTGGATAAATTGGCCAGATTATCAACCAAGAATCTATAAAAATAATGGATCTATTAAATGGACCAGCAAAGTACACGAGAGACTAGAGGGTTTTAAAAATTACGGCATTATAGAACCTGATAGCAAAATAGCGATTATGCATAAAAAACATATAGACAAACAAAGAATGCAAAATGCCTTGTATGACCAAATAAATATCTCCAGAGATTAATTTAATGATCGATAATATTTCATTACTGGTTGGTTTAAAAAATAATCTTGATTATACAAAGTTATTCTACACAACAACGAGACAACTTTATCCTGACACGGAAATATGTTTTGTTAGTTATGACTCAACAGACGGAACAAATGAGTGGCTAGAAAACATTTTGCTCACAGATCTTAATGTTAAAATATTCTATAGAAATGATAAAACAAAGTCTTTTTCTGATACATATAATAAAGCTGTTGAAATAGCTACCAAAGAATATATAGTTTTTTTACACAATGATATTATTTTGTATACTCATTTTTTAGAAAATTTATCAAAACATTTGGCGCCAAATAATGTTGTATCATATACTACTATTGAGCATCCTCTTTTTGGGTGTCATGAAAGACCAGGAAAAATTATTTGCGATTGTGGAGATAGTCTAGTAACTTTTAATAGAATAAAATTCGAACACTTTGCAAAATCTACTATAGAAAACAATAAAGATAAAACAGAGCAAGGTATTTTTTTCTTTATGGCCTTGAAAAAAAGTATCTTTTTAAGAATAAACGGATTTGATAATTTATTCTTTCCATTTTTTAGGGAAGATGATGACTTTATTAAAAGATTAAAGATGCTGGAAAATATTGATTGTTTTACTTGCCTGGATTCTCTGTGTTATCATTTTATATCTAAAACTTCTAGATTTTCTGAAGAATATAAAGATAGCACCAAAAATATAGAAAATAATAGCATTAGAAACTATATAAGGAAGTGGGGTTCTATCACAGAAGATTGCTTATACTATGTTTCGATAGTTGCTAAAAATTGCTCGCTCGAATCCGTTTCATTCCTAGAACCATTTGCACAAAATATTTTTATTGAAGACCCATATGCTAAAGAACTAATTAATGAATATATCAATAAAGAACAACAAAATACAAAAATAATACTTAAAAATAAGTTTCATTCTGATATAAATTTTTTACAACAATATCCACTCACCAATATAGTTATAATAGACTTTCATAAAATTGATTCAACAGATATAGAAAATATAAATAATATACAAAAAATTATTCATCAAATTAATAAAATTGGATTACATAAACTAAATAATTTAATGATTAAACTAAACAATTTTGATAGAATAGAAAAATATAAAATTGGAGACAAAAAATATACTATTGATAATTATCTCAATAGAACTAGTAAACAGAGATGGGATATAATAAATTATTTGATTAAAAAAAATCAATATGATACATATTTAGAAATTGGAGTTAATGATGGACTATGTATTCGTCAAATTGATATTGCTAACAAAGATGGTGTAGACCCATCTCCAGGATCTGAAGTTGGAGGAATGGTTGTTCCAGAAGTAAATTATTGTATGTCTTCTGATGATTTCTTTTTGTCTATAGATGAACATCAAAAATATGACATTATTTTTATAGATGGATTACATAATTCCATACAGGTTGATAAAGATATAATAAACTCACTTAAACATCTTAATAAGAATGGAATTATTGTTCTTCATGATTGTAATCCTCCAACATATGAATTACAAGCAATACCTCGTGTAACAGGATTATGGAATGGTGACGTTTGGAAATCAATAGCCAAACTAAGATGTACAAGATCAGACCTCAAAGTTAGTGTTATTGATACCGATTGGGGCATAGGCATAGTACATCCAGGATCTCAGAAAATATATGATAGTTTAAAGTTCGAAGACATTAAAAATAATTGGCAATATTTTGACAACAATAGAGAAGAAATATTAAATATTATCTCATTGGATCAATTTTATGAACTATACTAATCATAATGTCATTTATATTTTTTGTAATCCTAAAAGAAATTCTAAAATAATAGAGTCGAATTTCAATAATGCCACGACAGATATTTTGCTCATACGTATATTGGAAAACTCATTGATGACGAAACTAGGACTACTGAGTAATGAGCATTACTATGACGTAGACATGCGTAATCTATAAATATGCATAATATCCTTGTGTTTTTAGTAGAATCTGGCAATTTCGGCAAAATGATAGCGTAAAAAAATTTCTCTTTCCTGAGACTCCCGAGGCTCTAGTATACGATACAGTCGTGGTGTATATGGAACGTATTCCAATAATCCGACTAATAAAGGTGCCATATGATTTTTGAAGAACAAATTACAAGAAAACCAGATAATTATCCATGGACACAAGAATTTATAGAAGCAATGCATACTGGATTTTGGACCGATAAGGAATTTAATTTTCAAAGCGACATCCAGGACTTTAGAGTTAATCTTTCTATACAAGAACAAGAAATTATCACAAGAGCGTTATCCACCATAGGCCAGTTAGAAATCAGTGTCAAAAAATTCTGGGCAAAACTAGGAGACAATCTCCCACACCCATCATTAAACGATATGGGCTATGTGATGGCTAATACAGAAGTTATTCATGGTGATGCATATGAAAGATTATTGGAAGTCTTAGGCATTCAAGATAGTTTTGATGAAATTCTAAAATTGGACATTATTAAAGGTCGTGTCAATTATCTGAGAAAACATCTTCATAAGTTTCACAATGACAACAAAAGACAGTTCATTTATTCTTTGATTCTATTTACTTTATTTGTTGAAAATATTGCTCTATTTTCTCAGTTTTATACTATCGGTTTTTTTGGCCGGTATAAAAATTTATTAAAAGATACCAATAAACAGGTTGAATATACTTCTAGAGAAGAAAATCTTCATGCTATTATTGGTGTTAAAATCATTAATACAATTAAACAAGAGCACCCTGAGCTGTTTGACAATGAATTAAAAAATAAGGTCTTACACGAAGCAAGAGATGCCGTAAAATACGAATGCCAGATCATTGAATGGATAGTTAATGGCTATGACCACGAAAAGTTAAATTCTGACCTTTTGAAAGAATTTATAAAAAACAGAATGAATGATTCACTTAAACAAATAGGGTATGATAGCATTTTTGAAACCGACCAGGAGGTTATTGCTCAAACAACATGGTTTGATGAGCAAATTCTAGGAATAATATGACTGACTTTTTTCATAGTAGACCAGTAGAATATGCAAAATCGGCCCAAAGTTTTGATGTTACGGATCTTTTTTAATTAGAACGGAATTTAGATAATGCATAAGAAGTACTATTGGCTCAATTCGCATAGTCGTATTTTTCTAGAGAGAGGCTATATTGAACAAGGTGGCACTCCAGAAAAAAGAATCAGAGACATAGCAGAGAATGCTGAAAGAATATTGAAGATTGAAGGATTTGCAGATAAATTTGAAGACTATATGAGTAGAGGCTTCTTCTCATTAGCAACCCCTGTGTGGACTAATTTTGGAAATGCTCGTGGTCTTCCAGTATCATGTTTTAATTCCTATATCTCTGACACAATGCAATCTATCCTACAAAAAGTTGCAGAAGTAGGAATGATGAGTAAGCTTGGAGGAGGAACAAGTGGATTTTTTGGTGATCTTAGAGCTAGAGGATCTTCTATAAGTGTTGGTGGAGAATCTAGTGGGCCTGTTCATTTTATGGAACTATTCGATAAAGTAGCAGAAGTTGTAAGTCAGGGATCAGCTAGAAGAGGATCTTTTGCAGCATATCTGCCAGTGGAACATTCGGACATAGAAGAATTTTTACAGATTCGCTCAGAGGGACACAGTATTCAAAATATGAGTATTGGAGTCACCATTGGTGATGATTGGATGAAAAAGATGCTTGCTGGAGATAAAGAAAAAAGACAAATATGGGCCAAGATCATACAAAAAAGATTTGAAACAGGCTATCCTTATATTATGTTTACAGACACAGTAAATAAGGAAGCTCCACAAGTATATAAAGATAAAAATCTCATTATTAAAAGCTCTAATCTATGTTCAGAAATCGAATTAGCTTCTGATGAAAATAATTCATTTGTTTGTGTGCTATCTTCTTTAAATTTATTACATTGGGATGAAATAGAAAAAACTGATGCAGTAGAGACATTAGTTTATTTTCTAGATGCAGTAAATGAAGAATTCATACAAAAGACTAAAGATATTCCATTTATGGCAACTGCACATAATTTTGCTAGGACACAAAGAGCTTTAGGTATGGGTGCTCTTGGCTGGCATTCTCTACTTCAATATAAGATGATATCTTTTGAATCTATGAAAGCTAAAAGTTTAAATGCGTCAATATGGAAAATAATAAGAGACAAAGCAGACAAAGCTTCTTTTGAATTAGCTGAAAAATTTGGAGAGCCAGAATTATTAAAAGGATATGGTCGAAGAAACGTTACCACTCTATCTGTGGCTCCAACTACATCTAGCTCTTTTATTTTGGGACAAGTAAGTCCATCAATAGAGCCTTTAAACTCAAACTACTTTGTTAAAAAATTAGCTAAAGGTAGTTTCACTTATAAAAATCCATATTTGAAAAAACTCCTCAAAGATAAAGATCAAGATAATGATGAAATATGGAAGACAATCCTAGTAAGAGGAGGATCTGTACAACATTTGGATTTCTTATCTCAAGAAGAAAAAGATATTTTTAAAACCTTTGGTGAGATTAGTCAAAAAGAAATAGTGATACAAAATATACAAAGACAAAAATATATAGATCAGTCCATATCTCTTAACTTAATGATTCCACCTAATTGTCCAGCTAAAGAAGTGAGCGAGCTATTGATTTATGGCTGGGAAAATGGTATCAAAACTTTTTACTATCAAAGATCATCCAATCCTGCTCAAGAATTAACAAGAAGCATTTTAACCTGTTCATCATGTGAGGCATAAGTGATTAAAATTAAAAAACTAAATGAAGCAGCCAAGATACCCTTTAGAGCTAATGAAACTGATGCTGGTGCGGACTTATGCTCCATTGAATCTGTTGTTATAGCTCCACTATCAAGGGCTTTAATAAAAACAGGAATTAGTATCGAAATTCCAAAAAATTATTATGGTAGAATTGCGCCACGATCCGGACTAGCTTTTAAAAATGGTATTGATGTCTTAGCTGGAGTTATAGACAGCTCTTATAGAGGAGAGATTGGGGTTATTCTTTTTAATACAGACAAACACAATGATTTTGTAGTTAATCAAGGAGACAGAATAGCTCAATTAATTATTGAAGCACATTATAATATGTCTTTTTCAGAAAATGACAACTTAACAGATACGGAAAGAGGTAATGGTGGTTTTGGTTCTACCGGAGTGAGTTAAGATTATCATTTATTTTTATATGGTGTATTATAAGGAACAAGAGTTATTTTACATCTATTAATAAGGGCTCACTCTTGAAAAAAAATAATAAAAGGTCATCTAAAAGACCTAGGGTTGTTGATGCTACTAATGAGATTGTGCAACAAGGAGCGGCTTATAGGAATAGATTAAAGCCAAGAAGTGAAAATCAAAAAGAATACATTAGAAGCATAGCTGAAAATCATATAACATTTTGTCAAGGAGCAGCTGGTAGCGGCAAAACGCACTGTGCTATTGGTTTAGCTTTAGAATATTTACTAGATGACAAAGTTAAAAAAATTATTATCACAAGACCAATAGTTGAGAGTGGAGAAAAGATAGGATATTTACCAGGAACAGCAGAAGAAAAAATACATCCATATTTACTGCCCATACTAGATGAAGTAAATCATTTTATCTCAACAGCTCAATATACTTCTCTTAAACTAAATAACAAAATAGAAATTGTTCCACTTGGATTAATGAGAGGTAGAAATTTTAACAACTGTTTTATTGTTGCTGATGAATGTCAAAATGCTTCTTATGAACAACTTAAAATGTTAATAACAAGACTAGGCAAAGATAGCAAAATGGTTCTAACAGGCGATATTGGTCAGTCTGATCTACAAAGACATCTCCAAGGAGGATTTTTAGAGATGATAGAACAGTTAGAGACTATAGAAGGCATAGCAGTTGCCAGACTTCAATTTTCAGATATTGTAAGAAATCCAATCATAGCAAAAATTCTTGTTCGTTTAGACGCCTACGAAAATGAAACAACAAAACAGTAAATGTCTTGTACTTAATGCTGATTATAGTCCATTAGGTATAATTAGTTGGAAAAGAGCTTTGGTATGGTCTTTCAGGTATGCTGAAAATCCAAAGACTGGCATGGAAATTATAGACTTTTATAAAGATGATTATATTTGTGGTACCAATAATAAAAAAATTCCAATACCAGCAGTTGCTAAAACCGCTAGATATTTTAGGAATAACAATCAAAAAGTAAATTTTTGTAGGAAAAATCTTTTTATAAGAGATAATTATAGCTGTCAATATTGTGGCATAAAAAAACATATCAATGAATTAACATACGATCATGTTATTCCCAAATCTGTTTGGACACAACAGATGGGATCTCCTACTTGTTGGACAAATATAGTAACAGCATGTGTAGTATGTAACAGGAGAAAAGGTAATAGAACTCCAAAACAGGCTAACATGCCTTTAAAAAATATGCCTACGGCGCCCAATAAGTGTCCAAAATACTTGCCGATCACCAACCAGCTCCTTAATATAAGAAGCGACATCCCTACAGAGTGGGCTGTTTATTTACCAGAATCCTATATATAAAACATGCCTACTTATTCATATTTTTGTAATAAATGTCAAACTAAATTTGAAATTTTTTGTAGTATCAAAGACTATGTAGAAAATGCCTCATGTGAGTATTGCAAGAAGAATAAAAATACTTATAGGCTATATATTGAAGACGTATCAACCCTTAGCACATCTATCAAAAAAAATGATAGTGAACTTAAAACAATAGGTGATTTAGCAAATAGAAATAGAGACAGATTGAGTGAAGATCATAAAACAGAATTAGAAAAAAAACATAATAGCTATAAAGAAGAAGTCTCTAATAAACAATTACCAAAAGGTATGTCTAGAATAAAAAAACCAAAAATTAAATACAAATGGAATGGATAAACATAAGGAATTATACAATGGATAATTTTATTTTTAAGCCTAGTAGTTTATTTACTAAAAAAGACAATATTGAAGAAATAACAGAATTATATACATTGATAGGCACAGAATCTTTTATTGATGAAGCAAATAAAGCGAGATCCAAAGAAGAAAATAATACTGTCCTAGCAAAAAAAATAATAAGAAAAAATGGTTCAATTAAATATACCATAAGACTTGGAAATAATGGGAAATTTTATAATCCAATATCAATTTATGGTCAGGAAAAGACACATACTTTTTTAAATAGAATATGCAGATCTAATGATAAATTTAAAGAGGTAGGACAAAAGGTTTTTAATATGTATGTAGAATTTCTTAATACAAAAAATATTTCACTGCTAATTAATGCAGAAAGGGAACATGAATAATGGCAAGAATTAATAAAATGCAGAAATACGCTATCCTATGGTTAAATAGCGAAGGACATGATATTGATTATATAGTATCAGAAACAAAACTAAGTAAAACACAAATCACAAATACTATAACAGAACAAAATAATAAAATTGCTGAAAAGGGCTTGAAAACAAAAACCTCTCCGGTAAATGGTTCTCGGTCTAAAAATTTAATGATCACCGAAACTTCTAATAAAACTCGTAATGTGGCAGTAATGACCAAGGAAGCATCTCAACTAAATGACGATCTTAAAAAAAATATAACATCAACAACTAAAACGCAAACAGGAATCTATAGACCATATAGCAAATAATTATGACAGATTTTTTTCAAAGTGTTGTAAATGAATTATCTGAAGAAGAAAAAGAAATTCTAGATAAAATACAAACAAAGATATTAGCTAGTTTGGAAAATGAAAAAGATGAAAAAAACAAAAAATTAGAGGAAATTACTGATCCATATGTTGATTTATCTGAAGACCATCCCGATATTATTCAGAAAAAGAATTTAACTGGTTTCCCAAATGAGCTAATTTTTACAGTTAAAGCCGAAGTATCTCAAATCGGCGAACAAAGACAATTATTATCTATAGTTGATATAATAGAAAAATTTTATCATATACCTTTAGATATAAATAGTGATTATAAATCTCATGTAGATAATTTTTTAAATAAATTTCATAGCACTTTGGAAGAATCTTGCAGGATTATTCACTCAAATAAACAAAATGAAAAATGATACTTATCTATCTCGATACTCTAATGATAAACCAGTATCGGCAGCTCAGTTTATAACAGAGATTATTTGTGAAAGAAAAGCCTTATCGCAAAAAGAAGATTTGCATTATAGATTTTGGATAGAAAAAAAATGGGCATCATTTTATAGTAATCAAATAGGTTCAGCACATAAGCTTCTTAAAAAGTATAGCTCTAAAGCAATAGTAAAGGCTCTAGGCACAGACGCGGGAAGAAGAATATATTCTTTGCGAGCACCCCACCTACCAGCTATCATAGAACAGCAGGAGGCTCTTATAGCTTCAGAGAATAAAAAAATTACTCTACAAATTGAACGAAATACTCAAGTTAAATTTGGCGCCTCTCAAAATAATAATAACATTATTTCCAAACTAAAGGATCTAGAATAATGAGCTTAAAGGATGACGTAGAAAAAAAATTCGGAGATGATATTATACTGAATGGTAATTCTATTGTAGATAAAAAATTAATTACCATACCAATAAGTCCTTCTCTAGATATTGTTTTGAATGGAGGTATTCCTGAAGGCAGTTTTGTAATTTTAACCGGTCAACCAAAATGTGGGAAAACTACTACTTCTCTAGATTTTTGTGCTACTGGACAAAAAAAAGAATACGCTCATAGTTCTTTTTCGGAAGGGCGTCAGGTATATTACTTAAACATCGAAGGGCGTCTGAAAAAACGAGATCTGGAGGGTATTCCTGGCCTTGATTTGACACGATTTAATGTCATAGGGTCAAAACAGGGTAAAATATTACACGCTGAAGAATACCTTCAAATTGGAGAAAGAATTATTAATGAAATTCCAGGATCAATACTAATAATAGACTCCTATTCTGCATTATGTACAGAAGCTGAAATAACAAGCGATATGGATAAAATGCAACGAGCAGATGGTGCTAAATTATTAGCTAAGTTTTGCAGAAAAGTGGCTAATGTTATACCTGTCAATAGAAATATCGTAATTGGAATTACTCATCTTATGGGTAACCCAGGGCTGGGTCATAGTGAGTGGAAAGAAAAGAGTGGACAAGCTATTGCTTATCAGACGGATATTAAGCTAAAAGCACAATTTCATAAAGCATGGAAAGTTGGATCAGCAGAAGATGGTCAACAAATAGGTCAAGAAATTCAATGGCAAGTACAATGCTCGGCTCTCGGACCACCGGGTGGTACTATCACAAGCTATATAAGATATGGTCAGGGTATTGACAAACAAACAGAACTGGTTACACTAGCTTCAGACTTGGGACTAATACATAAAGCAGGGGCTTGGTACACCATAACCACGGTTGAGTCAAAACCAAAATTTCAAGGAACAGAAAAGGTTCGTCAATATCTTGTTGACAATCCTGAGATATACGAAAACCTGTGGATTAAAGTTAAGGAAATGATGGGGATCAAAGGATGATAGTGAGAGATCTAGATGGAAACATATCTCAATGGCAGCTTACTGGGAATATGGCTAAAGGCAAGATTGCTAACAAGTCTAATTTGCATCTAAAAGCTCGCTCAGCACTGATATCGTGTTTTCCAACTTTGCAATTATTAGAGGAAATACCAATTTTAATTAGGAAAAATGAAACATTATTTTTAGATTTTTACTTGCCATTAATTCAAACGTGCATAGAAGTTCACGGAGAACAGCACTATAAGTTTGTTCCTTTTTATCATCATAATACTTTAGGTTTTATAAGATCACAAAAAAGAGATCGCGAAAAAATAGAGTGGTGTGAAATTAATCAGATTAAATTTATAGCATTACCGTTTGATGAAAATGAAAATCAATGGATTGGGAGATTAATAAATGAACAAAACGGCTAAAGAAGAATTACAAGATTGGGATAATATTCTAGATGAATATGAAAAGGGTCTTGGTATACCTAAATATAATAACGCTGGTATGCCAGAGCAAGAGCTAAATAATTATCTTACTATGGATAGAACAGAGCTAGAGAGAATAACACCAGAAGATTGTTCTCAAATATCTTATAGATTAGCTCAGTTTTCTTTTTATATACAACGCACCATAAACAGAGAAATAGCTAGAAATAATTGGGCTGATGAAACAATTAAAATGGTTATAGCAGATGAAATAAATAATTATAAAGGATACGGATATGTGGAGAAATCTCTCCAAGCTATTAAGAATAATGAAAAGGCTCAAGCTATAAATAAAATAAAAATTTATTCCAAACAGCGAACAGACAGATTATCATATTTAGCGAATTCTATCAAAAATCTATCAGATATACTTATTTCTATTCAAAAAATTAAACTGGCAACAAAAAATGGATAATATTAATTTAGACCCACAACAAATTCAACAAATGATTATTATGCTTCAGTCCATGCTCCCCCAAACTGAAGAGGACAAACAGAATAAAGAGACTAAGTCAACCAAAAAACCTAAGGCCAAAAAGAATACTCAGACACAAACTAAAAGTAAGCCAACAAGAGAAAATAAATTCGATAGCATGACAGAAGCCAGAATGCACAAAGAAGATATAGCTATAGATAAGAAACTATCTGTTCTTCCCCCTGTTCCAAGAGCTAGGCCTTTTGAATTGGTAAATACTATATGTAGAGTTTGTGGCAAAAAAGAAAAAGTAAATCCTGTTTTAATAACAGAAGGCGTTGATAGGTATAAATGTAATAAATGTTCAGCAGGAGCGGGCTGATGACAATGGTATTGTGCGACCCATCTGCTGAAAGAGCAGTATTGGCTGGTATCTGTACTTATGGTGAAGATGCGTATCTTGATGTGGCTGATATTATTCAAGATACTACTTTTACTATAGATAGTAATACGGTTATATTTAAATGCTTAAAAACTATTTGTGAAAGAGAACAAAAACCCTCTATAGATATTGCTACAATTTTTTCTACTGCTGAAGAGTTAGGACTAGCCCATATTCTTACAAAAAAAGAAGAATTGCAGCATTTAAAAGCTGTTATGGACTTTCCTGTTATTCTTGAAAATGTTAGAAAATTTGCAGCAAAAATAAGAAAATTAGAGATAGCCAGACTTTTAAGAAAACAACTAGAACTAGCTCAAGATAAGATTTTGGATGTAAATGGCAGTGAGCCTATAGGTTCTATTCTCAGCATAGCAGAAGATACCATATTTAATTTTACTTCATTACTTAATGATGGTGATAATAATCCATCTTCCTTCGGCCATAATTTGGATGAATATGTTAAAAATCTAGAAGAAAACAAAATAGATCAGGTTGGAATACCAACAGGCTTTCCAGTATACGATCAGTCTATCGGTGGAGGTTTAAGAAAAGGAACCGTCAATATTATAGCAGCACGACCAAAGACTGGTAAAACTTTAATGTCTGACAATATAGGATATAATGTTGCTAATTTAGGTATTCCTACTCTTAATATGGATACCGAAATGAATAAAGAAGACCATATTAATAGAACTTTGGCCATGATGAGCGAAATTGAAATCAATACTATAGAAACTGGAAAGTTTTCAGAGTCTCCTGACAAAAAGAATAAAATATTACAATCTGTTCATAAACTTAAAGAACTTAAAATGTTTCATAAGAGTATTGCTGGAAAACCCTTTGAGGATCAGTTAGCAATTATGAGAAGATGGATAGTTAAAGAAGTTGGTCTACATGATGATGGCACAGCTAAGGACTGTGTTATATTTTATGACTACTTAAAGATTATGGATAGTGCAGGAATGACCCAGGACCTTAAAGAGTATCAGGTCTTAGGCTTTATGATGACAAGCTTACATAATTTTGCCGTTAGATATAAGGTTCCTATTGTTGCTTTTATACAGCTAAATAGAGATGGAATTACTAAAGAGAGCACTGATGCTGCTAGTGGTTCTGATAGAATTATTTGGCTATGTAGTAATTTCAGTATATTTAAAAGAAAAACTCCAGAAGAGATAGCTGAAGATGGTCCAGAAAATGGTAATAGAAAACTAGTCCCTTTAATTAGTAGACATGGAGGCGGTTTAGATGATAATGACTACATTAATTGTCATATGAAGGGCTGGTGTGCAAAAATTACTGAAGGTCGTACTAGGTTAGAAATTATTAATAATAAGGGTGGAAAGAAAGATGGATTCATTGTTGATGAGCAAAGCGAAAATGAACAAGAAATCAAGTTCGACTAAAGACCAGGCTAAATTAAAAGTTGTTTGTGATAATCTTTGCGATAATGTCTGTGATCTACTTGATGTTTTTCAAATAGAATATAGAAATAATTCTAAGATGATTACTATGTCATGTCCAATACATGGTGGAGATAATAAATCTGCTATTAATCTTTATCCAGAGGGAGATACATACAGAGGCAATTGGAAATGCAGAACACACAATTGCGAACAAATTTTCAAGTCTTCTATTATAGGATTTATTAGAGGAATATTATCTCATAATAAATATGGTTGGTCTAAAGATGGAGATAAGTCTTGTTCATTTGATGAAGCTTTAAATTTTGCTCTAAATTTTCTTAAAAAAGATCTTGATAGTATAAAGATATCTAAATCATCAAAAGATAAACAGTTTTTCTCTAGCGCCGTCAATTATTTAACAAATAAACCGATATCGCAAAATGATGGACCAAAACCACTCAGAGAACAAATAAGAAGGTCTTTATCTATACCAGCCAACTATTATACTAACCGCAATTACTCTGCAGAAATATTAGATAAATATGATATAGGACTATGCTCTAAACCAAATAAGGAAATGTATAACAGGGTTGTTGTGCCAATTTATGATAACGACTATCATCATATGATAGGCTGTTCAGGTAGAAGCATATTTGAAAAATGTAACTCATGCTCATCTTATCATGACAATATACAGGAATGTCCACCAGAACATAATAGGTGGTTATTTTCTAAGTGGAAACATAGTTCAAATTTTAAGAGTCAAAATTGCTTATATAATTTTTGGTTTGCAAAATCATTTATACAAAAATCAGCTACAGCTATTATAGTTGAAAGCCCAGGCAATGTATGGAGATTGGAGGAAAATGGTATTCATAACAGCGTAGCTATGTTTGGATCATCATTAAGCGATAGGCAAAAAATTATTTTGGATTCTTCGGGAGCTATGACTCTTATAATACTAACTGATCAAGATGAAGCTGGTCGCAAAGCTTCTGAACAGATTAGTTCAAAATGTAAAAATACATATCGTATTTTTATACCTAAAATCAGTAAACCCGATGTTGGCGAAATGACATCTATAGAGATTAAAGAACAAATTCATGATTATATAGAAAGTATTGAATGACCAAAATTATAGCATTCTCTGGAAGAAAACAATCTGGCAAAAGTACTGGAGCAGAACATATACAAGCTTTATTAAACCATAGAAACATCAGCAATAAAATCTATAGTTTTGCTGACCCATTAAAACAAGACATATGTATAAATATGCTAGGGTTAACATATGACCAGTGCTATGGAACTGATACTGATAAGAATAGTTTAACAGATATACTATGGGAAAATATTCCTGGATATGATGGAGATTTTATTGGACCAATGTCTGCTAGGGAAGTAATGGAGATAATTGGTACCAATATTTTTCGTAAAATAAAGAATGATGTTTGGGTCCAAGCAACACTCAACAGTATCAAAAAACAAAATCCTGACATAGCTATAATTCCAGACTGTAGATTTCCTAATGAAGTTGATCAAATACTAAATTTAGGCGGCTATGTTATAAGGGTAACAAAAGATCCTTTCGCCTCGCAAGCTGATGCTGAAATTGCTTTGGATCCTACTAATTATAATTGGGAAAAATTTAGTATTGTTATAGATAATGATAATATGGATATGTCTGAAAAAAATAAACTTATAGAACAATTCCTAAATAAGACTGAAATTTTAAATTAATGATTATCACATACATACGCAGTTCCAGTTATGGTACACATAGCTTATGTCCTATGCAATATATGCTTGAATATGTTTTAGGAATAAGAAGTCCAAGCGGGCTAAAAGCTGCTAAAGGCACAGTTTTACATAAGGTAATGGAGATTCTTGCTATTATTAAAAAAGGTATCCAAGATGGATTACCCACGATAGAAGACGATATTATTGGAAAAATCAATACAAAGGACTATAATTTAAATACAATAATTGAAAAAGTATACAACCATTATTCATCTGCCGAAAAGCACCACTCTTGGACCCCAAAGGACTATAAAGATTGTCATAATTGGGTATATAAAGCATTAGAGTATAATAATGGTATGTTTGACCCTAGAAATCAAGATATAGTTCAGCCTGAACAACGTTTTGATATTGAAATTAATAAGCCATGGGCTAAATATAAATATGAAACGAAAGATGGAATATTAGAAGGCAATCTAGCCATAAAAGGAACAATAGACTTAATTACTAGGGTTAATGATAAAACATTAGAAATAGTTGACTATAAAACAGGGAGACGATTAGATTGGGCAACAGGTGAGGAAAAAACACAGGCGAAGTTACAAAATGATGCTCAGTTAAGAATATATCATTATGCTATACAGCATTTATATCCAGAGATAGAACATGTCATGGTTTCTATATATTTTATAAATGATGGTGGAGCATTCAGTATATGTTTTGATAAAAAAGATATATTCCAAACGGAAATGATGCTTAAGGCAAAATTTGAAACAATAAAAAATACATATAAGCCACAATTAAATAAAAGTTGGAAATGTACTAAATTCTGTCATTTTGGCAAAAGTACATTTGCAAATACTCATGTGTTACCAATAATTGAATACAGAGATAATCAAGTAACACCAAAAGATCAATGTATGACCAAATGTGAACAGGTCAAACATGATATGGATATAAAAGGCGTAGACGAGGTAGTTGACCAATACCAAGTTCCGGGTTATAGTATAGGACACTACAAGGCACCCGGCAGCGTTTAATATATATGGCAGTCAATTATATACCTCTTCATGTTCATTCTACATATTCTTTATTGGATGGATTATCTCAACCGTCTACTATTGCTGAGAGATGTTTAGAGATCGGAGCAACGTCATGTGCTATCACGGATCATGGTAATATAGCAGGATGTGTTAAGTTTTATACCGAAATGAAAAAACATGGAATAAAGCCTATATTGGGGTGTGAGCTATATATTTGTGATTTAGATCCATCAATACAAAAGCCGGAAAATAAAAAATTAAGTCATTTGGTAATTTTAGCAAAAAACTATAAAGGTTGGGAAAGTTTAATAAGAATAGTATCAGAATCAAATCGTCCAAATTTTTATTATCACAAGCCAAGACTAGCATTAAACAATCTAGCTCAATTTTGCAATAATAATATTATAGCCTTTTGTGGACATCTTGGATCAACATTAGCAGATAAAATAACTGATAACTATAACCTCAAACCAAATTGGATAGATATAGGAACACAAGAAATATCTCTTTACAAAGATATTTTTGGATCAGATAATTTCTTCTTGGAAGCGCAACTTATGGATAAAGAGAATACTCCTATGCAAGAGGTTTTAACTGAAGCAATCAGAAAATTATCCAAAATTACCAATACTAAGATTATATGCACACCGGATGCTCATTACTCCCGTAAAGAAGATGCAATAGATCAAAGAATATTATTATGTAATAATTTAAAAATGACATTTCCTGATATTAGCAGAAAAATAGCTAATGACGATGATGTGGCGTTAGGATGCTTTTTTACATCTGAAAATTTTCATATATTATCACAAGAAGAAATAGCACAATTACACACAGAAGAAGAAATAGTTAATACTAACTTAGTAGCAGATATGTGCGAAGAATATAATATCCTACATAAGCCAAGACTACCTCCTTTTCCATGTCCCAAAGGAATGGATGATGTTGAATATCTGAGAGAATTATGTCGCAAAGGTTGGAAAGCTAAAATTGCTAATATTATTCCGAAGGAAGAGCAACAAATTTATGTAGACAGAGTGAAATATGAACTAGATATATTACAGGGAGCAGGATTATCTAGTTATTTTTTAATAGTACAAGACATTGTAAACTATGTAAGGAAAAATGGCTGGCTGCCTGGACCCGGAAGAGGATCTGCTTCTGGTTGTTTAGTGTCATACTTGATAGGTATTACCAGTATTGATCCAATAAAATATGGTTTGTTATTTGAAAGATTCTATAATAGCGGAAGAAATTCTAAAGACCATATATCCATGCCAGATATTGATGTTGACGTTCCTATAGACAAAAGAGAAAACATTATAGAATATATTAAACAAACCTATGGTCATGACAAAGTATCTCAAATGATTACATTTAATACTATGAAAGGCAGAGGTGCTCTAAAAGATGTACTTAGAGTTTATGGAAATATTAGTTTTGATGAAATGAACAAAATAACCAAAAATATACCAGATGAATCTAAAATTGCTGACGATCTTCAGGAAATGAAGGACGAAACAGGAGAGGCCTCAATAATACGGTGGGCATTAGAAAATCAGCCAGAAAAACTCAAAGAGTGGTGCTATATAGATGAAAACAATGAACTACAAGGCCCACTTGCAAAAAGGTTTGAGCAGGCTATAAGATTAGAAGGCACTAAATCCAATCAATCCAAACACGCGGCAGGAATTGCAATAAGTTCAGAACCTTTGAACACTATTTGTCCGATGGTTTATGACAGCAAAAATGATCAAATGATAGCAGGTATGGAAATGCAAGATTTGGAAGCTCTTGGCGTTATCAAGTTTGATATTCTAGGTATTGCTATGTTGGATAAAATTATGACTATTCAAGACATTTTAAAAAATGGAGAATAATATTATGGTAAAATTTATGGATCTTACAGTTGGTCAAAAGTTTAAGGTTTCGATTAATGGTGGTCCCGTCAGTGAATATATAAAAATACCCGAAGAAAGAAAGAGCTGTTGTCATGTATTGACCGCAGCGTTACTCTCTGATCCTGCCCAAAAGGTTCAGGTCACGCCTCTAGTAGAAGTAGAATTAATTTAAGATACCCTATAATATAAAAACTAATGATTAACTATAATAAAATTTGTGTTTTTGATTTTGAAACAGATGGTTCCGATCCTAGGATCTGTAGTCCTGTACAAATAGCAGCTCTAATAATAGATCCTATAAAATTAGAGATTGTTCCCAAATCAGAGTTTAATGTTTTCTTTAAGCCCGAAACCTTAGCTAAAGATGAAAATTATGTATATACTACAGACATATTAGATTTTCATGCTAAGGTCAGGAGTTGTTCAAAAGAAGATATTTTATCTCAATGGAAAGAATATCCTCCGCAGGAACAGTCTTGGAAAATGTTTACAAATTATTTAGAAATGCATCATAGTAGGTCATCTAAAAAAAGTCAATTTAGTGCTCCAATAGCAGCTGGATACAACATTAATAGATTTGATCTGAATATTATAGACAGACTCAGTATAAAATATGGATTTACAAATAAAGAAGGTAGATCTGATATATTTTATCCACGAGATGTTATAGATCTGATGAATCTGGTATTTTATTGGTTTGAAAGTAATAGCGATCTTAAGAGCTATACTTTAGATTCCTTAAGAGACTATTTTGGAATATCTAAGGTTGGGGCACATGATGCTTTTAAGGACGTGCAAGACTGTGCTGAAATTCTGATCAGATTTTTGAGACTGCATCGTAATTTGAGTAACAAAATTAAGTTCAAAGATTCTTTTACAAATGTCTAAAAAATTCCAATATTCTTGTGGATGTGCTTTCGATATTGTCGGCGGAGACAATACAATAGATAATACTTTGATAAATTTTGATCCAAAAATTGAACATCTCCCCTTAGACTGTACAAAAACCTGGGAATTAATATCTTCTGGTAACACTAAGGGTTGTTTCCAGTTAGAGTCCAGGCTTGGTAAATCTATGGCTAAAAAACTTAAACCAGAAAATATCGAACAACTATCTGGGTTAATTAGCATCCTAAGACCGGGATGTTTGGAGGCCTATAGGGAAGGAAAAAATGTAAGTAACCACTACATTGACAAAAAGAATGCTCAAGAAAGTATTGATTATTATCATCCATCATTAGAGCCGATACTTCATACTACTTATGGAGAAATGATCTATCAAGAACAAGCTATGGAAATAGCAAAAGTTATTGCTGGTTTCGATCTTCAAGAAGCAGATATGTTAAGAAAAGCTATTGGAAAGAAAAAACCAGAAGAGATGGCTAAAATCAAACTTAAATTTCTAAATGGCTGTAAGGAAATTAATACGGTATCAATTGAACAAGCAGAAGAAATTTTTGGTTGGGTCGAAAAAAGCCAAAGATACTCCTTTAATAAAAGTCATGCTGTTTCATACGCCGTCAACGCTTATCTCTCAGCGTATGCCAAGGCACATTTCCCCAAAGTATTTTTTGCATCATATCTAAGATTTGCTAAAGATAAAATAGATCCTAAAGCTGAAATTAAAGAGTTAGTGCAAAATGCTAATGAAATGGATATTAATGTATGTATACCAGACATTAGACATCTAAATAGACACTTTGTGTTAAGGAATCAAAAGATTTATTTTGGATTAACAGACATCAAAGGATTTGGACAATCAATTTTTGATAAACTGAATAAACTCTTGAAGGATCGTAATCTTTACATAGATAATATGAGCTGGTTAGAGTTTTTGTTTAATATTCTTATAAATATTAATTCTAATGCTAGCAAAGCTCTGATACAATCTGGATCGCTATCTTTTTTGGGCAAAAGCAGAACTGCTATGCTGTTTGATTTTGGCATAGTATTAGAATTGACAAAAAGAGAATGTGATCATATAATAGCCAATTTTAGTAAATACAAAACACTGTCTGATAGTATGCACGACCTTTATCATAATGCCAAAATAAATAAAAATAGAAAAACTATTATACTAAGTCTTATAAACTCTATTAATAAGCCACCATATTCATTAGAAGACAATCCAGAATGGATAGCAGATACTGAGGACGAGATATTGGGATGTAATATTACATGTTCTAAAGTTGATATGTATGATATCACTATGACCAACACGACATGTAAAGATTTTAAAAATAGTATTCTAAAAGACAATATTATTTTATGTTCAGAAATAGAGAATATTGGAATAACAAAAACTAAAAAAGGTAAAAATCCAGGATTAGAAATGGCTTTTGTTACAGTTAGTGACGGAACCGGACTGCTAGACTCAGTTATATTTTTTCCTGAAGCATATAAAACTTACAGAAATTTATTATTCAGTGGTAATGTTATTATTATAAAAGGGTCTAGGGCAAAGGGCGGAGATTCACTAATTGTAGAAAAAGTTTATCTGCCTAGTACTTGACGCTGTCCCGTCAGTTCGTATTATAAAATGAGTTCGTTGGATTTGGTTATTTTCTTTAAAAGGAGATTTGATTATGAATTTGAATATCTTACGTGGTAATCTGGCCAGAGATCCTGAGCTAAGAGTAGTTAGTACCAATGGCAAGCAAACTTCTGTAGTTAATTTTACAGTTGCTGTTTCTCGTGAGTATACTAAGGCTAATGGAGAAAAGGATAAGATTACCACATTTGTTCCGTGTGAAGCTTGGGATACTGGAGCTGAAATTATTAGCCAGTCCTTTAAAAAGGGTGATTTGGTTTTGGTTGAGGGGTCTCTTAGGAATGATTCTTGGGAAAAGGATGGAGTTAAACATAATACTCTTAAGATAAGAGTTAATAATTTTTCTAAGATTACTAAGCTTTCTAATAACAACAAGAAGAGCACTAAGGAAATTTCAGAAGAGGAAGTTGTTAGTTTCTGAATTACTAATTACTAAATAACTTTTTATAAACCAATACGAGAAGGGGGGTTAATAGCCCCCTATCTATTTCTTATGTCTAATAAAAAACTCAAGATTCTCATGTGTTCCGAAGCTAGTTTTCTTAGTTCTGGTTTCGGTACATATGCTAAAGAAATTCTTAAAAGACTACACGATACTGGCAAATATGAAATAGCAGAATTTGCTTCATATGGCAAAGTAAATGATCCAAAAGATATTAATATAAGATGGAGATATTATGCTAATGCCGTAGACGATAAAGACCCAAGACATAAAGAATACAATAGTTCTGCGGAAAATCAATTTGGGCGGTGGAGATTTGAAAGAGTATTATTAGACTTTCGTCCTGATGTTGTGTTTGATGTTCGAGACTATTGGATGAATTCCTACCAACAGTTTTCGCCATTAAGACCATTTTATCATTGGATTCTAATGCCAACAGTAGACTCTGCTCCTCAGCAAGAAGAATGGATTGATACATTTCTTCATGCGGACGCAATATTTACATACTCTGATTTCGGCAGAGACACACTGTTGCAACAGAGTAATAATAAGATTAATTATATAGATACTACTTCTCCTGGAGTTGATCTTAAAACATTTAATATAATTAACAATAGAAACTTATTGAGAAATTCATTAGGTATAGATTCCTCTGCATTCATTGTTGGTTCGGTAATGAGGAATCAAAAACGTAAATTAATGCCGGAATTATTCTCTGCTTTTAAACAGCTACTAAATAAATTAGAAGCAGAAAATAACCCCATAGGAGAAAAAACATATTTGTATCTTCATACCAGCTATCCTGATGCTGGGTGGGATTTACCACAACTCTTAAAAGAATATAAGGTCGGTAACAGAGTATTATTCACCTATAATTGCAAGAACTGTTCTCATTTTTGTTCATCGTTATATCAACACCCAGTAGCATTTTGTCCAAGATGTGGTCAAAAGTCTATGAGTATGCCTAACGTCAGTTCTGGAGTTACGTCCCAAGTATTAGCTGCTATAATGAATACATTTGACATGTATGTACAATATGCCATATGTGAAGGTTTTGGTATGCCTCAAGTTGAGGCAGCTGCTTGTGGTGTTCCTATAGCTTCTGTAAACTATAGCGCAATGAACGACGTTGTACATAAGCTTAATGGCTATCCAATTCAAATTAAACAAGCTTTTAAGGAATTAGAAACTAAAGCTATTAGAGTTTATCCTGATAATGATCATCTGGTGAAAATACTTTATGACTATCTAAATATGCCAGAAGTACTAAAGAATCAAAAAAGATTTGAAACCAGAAAATTAACTGAAAATTATTATAATTGGGATTTGATTGCTAGCAAATGGGAAAAGTATTTTGATAATATACAACTAAAAGGACTGCAAGGAAAATGGGATGAAAATTTACCAACAATGACAACTATAGATAGTATTCCAGAAAATATTAATAACTATTATGATCTATTAACTCATATAGTATCAAAGCATATGCCCAACCATCAGATAGCTTCATCTATGGTCATGTTAAATATGATGAGGGATCTTGATTATGGATTTTCTATCAATGGAATGAGTACAGACTCATATAATATCAAAAAGACTTTAGATGTTCTAAATAATATGATCACCAATAACAATATAGTTCAAAAAGCTAAAGAAAATGATAGTAATCTAAAAAATGAAGATTTTATTGAATACGCAAACATGAAAGCTAGACTGCAATGAATATACTATTTATAGGACCATATAGACAAAACGATGGCTGGGGTTCGGCAACCAAAAATTATATCAAGTCACTTGCTACACAGTATAAAAATTTAACTATAAGGCCAGTCTTTTTAGCCCAAAGTTCTAATGATGAACTAGATAATGATCTACTAAAATATGAAAATACAATTTATGATAATTATGATGTTGTAATAGAAAAAACATTACCTCATTGTTTTTTTTATGATGGCAGATACAAAAAAAATATTGGATTAACAGAACTAGAAACTAATAATTTATCTAATTCCGAATGCATATCCAATATGAATAGAATGGATGAAATTTGGGTACCCAGTAGCCAAGAAAAGAAATGTTTGATGAAGTCAGGCGTTAATAAGCCTATCAAAGTTATATCTCAACCATTAGACACAGAATTTATAAAAAAATATTCTGATCATAAACTAGCCTTTAGTAATATTATTGATAAAACTTTTAAGTTTTACTTTATTGGTGAGTACACAGAGCGTAAAAATATTGAAGATTTAATTATTGCATTTAATTTGGCTTTTGATATAGATCAGCCAGTATCTATGATTTTAAAAACATCTATACCAGGAATATCTCCCTATGATAGTAATAAAATTATAGAAGATGAAATAGAAACAATAAAAAAGAAATTAAATATTAGAACAAAATATAAAAAAGAAATTATTATTACAGATAGGCTGTCATATAAAGATGTTATCGGATTACATAATTCTTGCGATTGTTTGATTGCTCCTTCTTATGGTGAAGCCTTTTGTCGCCCAGCTGCTGAAGCTTTGTGTTTAGGTAAAACCCCAATAGTTACAGATAATACCGGTATGAATGACTTTATTAATTATGATAACGGTTTCTTGATCAAGAGTCATAGAACACCAGTATATGTGAACAACAGACCATTGTCCAAAGATTTTGATATTTATACAGCTAATGAATATTGGTATAGGCCTGATATGTATGACTTAATAAATAAAATGCAAACAGTTTATAAAATGCATAAAGAAGACCGAAAGACTCTAGAACAAAAACGAGAAATCGGAAGAAATAATACGGATCAATTTAGCTATGAAAACATAGGAAAAAAAATATGTATCTAAGTTTCACAGTAGGAAATATACTTCAAAAATTTTCAAAAGATAAAAAAAATATTGTATATTACCAACAAAATAATCTTTTTGATCATAGTTTATTTGAATTAGAAAATAATTATTACTTATTTAATAGCAATCAAAATAATTACGAAATGCCAAATGTTATAGATCTTCCAGAGAAGATGACGAGTTTATATAATTATAATTTATCATTGACAAATAATATTATTGGACATTCAACATCTAGCATTCAAAATTTTCATATTAATAGTATTATATTTACACATTCATATAGGCCTAATTTTATTAAAAAAGAAGATGCCTCAATATTAAATAAGAATCTAGAAAGAGAACTAAAAGTTTTTTTTAGTGAAAACTCTAAAATCTCTTGGGGACTTAATCAAAGATCCGAGGTTATAAAATATGGTATCCCTAAATCTTTTAAAGTAATAAATAGAGATAGAGATAAAGATATATTGATATTAAACTTTAACAAGACCATTCACAACCAGCAATTACTGGCAGCTTTAAGGTCAAAAGGATACTCCTGTGATTCTTTAGATACTTGCTTCATGACTACGAGCGATATAAATGAGAAACTAAATGAATATAATATATGCATAGATTTAGCAGATCATAACGTAATAAATATGCTTTGCGCCATCTCTGCTGGATGTAAGGTGGCAACAATTAAAACAGAAATGCTAAATAATGACTACAATGACATTCCTGGACTCTATCTTTTAGAGTCTCCATCTGATATATTGGAGAATATTTCAACAATCATAAAAAATGATGAGAGCATAGAAAAGAAATCAGAAATAGTATCTAATATATATAGTTTTGACATTTTCTCAAATAATATAATAAGGCTTATTAATCAAATTAATCAGGAGGCATTTGTAAAATGATAGCACAAATAAATATAGTAGTTGATGGTAAAGAAGATATTGTACAAGGATATAACAATGTTCCGGTAGGAGATGTGTCCTCAATTACAAATGGATATGTTCAAAATATAACTTTGACAACTTTAGACAAGATAGAAGCAAATAATAGGACCCCGGTATTCATTGAGTGCTTAAAGAAATTAACAATCGGTGGTCAGATAACTGTAAAATTTTTGAATTTAATGTTGTTAGCATCTAGAATTAAGTCTAATTATATAGATGGTAATAAATTTTCAGAAATTATCTATGGATCTAAATCTTTTTGGACAGAATCAGATTTCATGGAGATCATGGCCGGTATTAGAGACTATAAGATTATTAAGATAATTAGTGAAGATCTAAATACAATAGCAGTTATTGAAAAAAATAAATGATTAATATTGAATGTTTTATACTCTCATATGAAATTACCAAAGGGATGAAGTCTTATGGGCCAATTGGATTATTAAAAGCAACAAACTCATCAAAAGAATTGATTTTGTGTCAAATAGAATGTCTGAATAAAATATTTCATAAACCATCAATAAATATTATATCTGGATTTGGAAACGAAAAACTGTATAAAAAATTATCAAAAAATATTGGGAAAATATATAACGATAAATTTGAAACGGCTAATCACGGATATGCTATGCAATTAATATTATCAAATTTTGACGAAACAAAATATGATGGATTGTTCATAATGGATCACGGCGTACTACTCAAAGATGTAGAAATCGCGCCAGCCTCGTCTTTTAAAAGCTCTTGGGTTCTGAATCGAAAAATTAAAAAAAATGACGTTAAGAATAAATATATCGGTTCTGTGATAGATTCGGACGGTGCGGTAGATTATATTTTCTATGATGTTGGACCATTTGCGTGGTTTAATGTCGTCTATTTATCCAAAAATGATATTGTTCAATTTAAAAAAAACATTAATTTATTTTATGAAAATATGTTCTTGTTTGAAATCATTAACAAATCCGTCAGTTCAAAGATTGTAAAATATAAAAATATTGTTATTCCAAATGATTCGTTTATAACTATAACTGGACTAAAGGACAAAAACAAAATAAAAGAATTAATATGAAAAAAATATTATTGCATTTATCTGACGAAAACTCTTACAAATCTTTTATTAGGTCATTAGTTAAAAATAATGATAATGAAAAATTTCAACTAATAGGAAACTCACTTCATGGCGTGTTATTTGACACCAGCCATAAAGCTGAACCTGACATTCTTATATTTCCTTCTAGTGAATATACACAAGAATTTCACGACTATATAACAGAATATCACAATAAAATCAGAATATTTATTTTTGCTAATAATCTTATAGTTAATACAAAGATTATTGACTTTTGGAATTCTACGAACATTACCGTTGTTTCAAAAATAGAATGGTTTCCAGAGAAAACTCCTGAAAAATGGATTAGTTATGAATCATTATATGATGATGATATATACAAAAACTTAAATCAGTCAAGAAATAATAAAATTGCTATTTATTTATCGTTAGATGATGAAAAAAATCATGCTTTATTATCTGAAGTTTTATATCCAAAAACTAATCTGCCGCTAGTGCTTTTTAATTCTCCAACATTTAAAAATGAGCAGAATGTTGGGATGCTAACTCCAGAAGATTCTTGTAAAGTATTAAATGTCTTTAGTAAATTGATAGATATAGATAATAGTTTTTCTCTAGAAGCTAGCGTATGTGGAATAGATATACTAGAAAATGGAGAAAATATACAAGAAATTATTAGCAATAATTTATTAAGATCAAAAAGTGTTTATGAAAATAAATCGTACTCCTCATTTGTAAAAGAAATATTTTTACCAACTTTATAGGAATTTAAATCTATGGATATCGGCTTTTACCTTTTGGACATAGCGTCAGATAACGAAAAACAAGATACTATCTTAAAAAGCATAAATGAATTTTGTTCATTAAATCCCTACTATAATGTAGTTCTTTTTAATAATCAATTTGCTAAAATTGATACAAAAAAATATTATACTTTGCATATACAACAGGCTAAATATTTTACTGGTTTATTATTTATATTTGATGTTCGTAGCGCAATGTTGACTCAAACATTTCCAGCTCCCAAAAAGCAAATTTTATATACTCCAGAAGCAGAATGGTCCAAGAAGCTAGCTTTGCCGTATTCTTTTTGGAAAAATATTTATATGAAAGACAATATTGAAATTATAACAGACAATAAAGATGCATATAACTTATGTGAGATTTGTTGGAAACAGCCACTATATCTATTAGATCAAATCAACGGTAAGGAAATTAATAATGTCGTCAATAAATTATGAGAATTTAAATGATTCCCAAAAAAAACATATATTAGATACTTTATATTTAGAAAAAAAATTAAGTTTCCAAGATATTGCAGAAAAATATGGAACTTATGCAAATAAGCTCAGAAGAGATGCAAAAAAATTTAATATAAAAATCAGAGATAAAAGCCAAGCTCAAAAAAATGCATTGAATACAGGAAAGCATAAGCATCCAACAAAGGGAACAAGTAGACCAACAGAAGTTAAAGAAAAGATAGGTCGAGGAGTTATGCAATCATGGGACGAGCTATCTGAAGAAGAACTTAAAATAAGAAAAGATAAGAGCAGGGATAATTGGCAAACAATGAATGAAGAGATAAAATCAGGAATACTCAAATCAGCTAATGAAGCAGCTAGACTTAGTAGTAAAACTGGTTCTAAGTTAGAAAAATTTTTACTCAATAAGCTCTTGCAAGATGGTTACAGAATTGATTTTCACAAAGAGCAAATGTTATCAAATACCAAGTTGCAAATAGACCTGTTCCTGCCTACAATGAATCTAGCGATAGAGGTTGATGGTCCTTCTCATTTTTCTCCAATATGGGGCCAAGAAGCTTTAGACAGAAATAAGAAGTATGATGAAAAGAAAAATGGGCTACTAACAGGCAAGGGATTAAGTTTAATTAGGATCAAGCAAACAAAAGATTTTTCAACAGCCAGAGCATTATCTATATATGAGAAACTATTAATCATTATAACAGATCAAACTTTTAAAAAACATACACTAATAGAAATTGAGGACAACTGAAATGGTCAAGGAAAAGAAAACTCCCGAAACTGAAGAACAGAAGCCTGTATCACCTAACGATACCGGGTGGACAGATCATGTTTTGAGTATGCTTTGTGATGATGAAAAAATAGCAGGAAATCCAACAACAGACGGATTACGTAGGATATTTGAAAAAGCTTTAAATTGCAGAATGATTCAATCCACTAGTGATGTTGTTCAGTCTCCGTCTCCAGATAATGAGAAAAGAGCAACAGTAGTTCATACTCTGGTTTATCTTATAGATCAAACCGATATTGGTATTACAGTGAGTGGTGCTGCTGATGTTTTTTGGGGCAATTGTGATAAGATATATCGTAATTATCCCGTTGCTGTTGCAGAGACTAGGGCTGAGGGTAGGGCCTTAAGAAGAGCATTAAAACTTCGTAAAGTGGTAGCAGCAGAAGAGTTAGCAGCAAATGTAGACGACCACCCAGACTCCGATTCTGTATCAAAGATCAGTATCAATCAAGTAAATTTTATTGATGTAATTGCTCAAAGACTAAATATTAATGTGATTTCTTTAATAAAATCGCTTGACGTATCAGAAGCTAACGTATATAATATAAGTCATGAGGATGCTGTGAAAGTAATTCAGCAATTGACATCTTATCAACAAGATATGTCAAGCATTCCTCAAGATTTAATGGGCTATGATAATAAGTGGAAATAATTTATGAAAATAACATACAAGGCTAGTGATAAGCTTCAATTTGAATTAGAGGGCTCTGGACAAAAAGAAGTATTTAAAGAATTAGCTATAATACAGGAAATTTTTTCTGAGGATAAATGCGGGTCATGTAAAAAGGATAATTTAAGATTTATTGTGAGAAATGTTGATAGTAATGACTACTATGAATTGAGATGCAATGATTGTGGTGCGGTGCTGGCATTTGGTCAGCATAAAAAGGGTGGCACACTTTTCCCAAAAAGAAAAGACGATGAAAATAATTGGTTACCAAATAACGGTTGGCACAAATGGCAAAAAAACAATGCGGAAAAAACATAACGGGTTGGAATCGAAGCATAATATATGGCTATGAGTGTGGTCTGTGGCAAAGTACACTGTATCATACTATTTTACTATTAATTCTATCATTAATAACTAGTACAGATAACATAACCAAGCCTATTAAGATAGTACTATCTTTCACCTCGAATAATGATAATGAAATTGTTTCTTTAGACAAAATTAGAGATCCTATAGAGATAGTTAAAGAAAAAGTAAGTTTAGTTGAAGAATATGAGAAAATAGACGTCAATAAAATAACATCTACTAATTTAGTTGACTTGTCTGTTAATCTGGAAGAAACTAGTGAGAATAATAGTGCAGAGCCAGAGATACATGAAAAAGATCTTTTAAGTTTTGTGGGGCCTGGATCTGATAAAAATGATGATGATTTTGTAGAGACAAATTCTTCTGGTAATATAAATAATCTTATTGATAATATTAGAACTTCAATAAATACTTCATTAGCAGAAAATAATGCTGGTATTGGAGATGAATTTAGCAGAAGACTGGCTGGCGCTGGTGCTAAGACTGGAGATGTTCAAATATCTATAATGTGGAATACCACAGATGATATAGATTTACATGTTGTATATACTCCAGGAAATGGATCTACAGACAATATAAATTGGACTAATAGAATTGGCAGAATATCTAATGGTATGTTAGATGTGGATAGAAATGCTAATGGTGGCATGTTAGTAAATAACCCTGTAGAAAATATATTCTGGCCCAAAGGATATGCTCCAAATGGTTTTTTTACTGTATATGTGCATTTTTATAGATCTTGGACAGGCAATAATAGAGTTCCTGTTCTGGTCAGGCTAAAAATAGGAAATAAATTTGAAGAAATAAAATGCTTAGCAATATTATATCAAAGCCCGCAGGAAATATCTAGATTTAAGTTTGAAAACTAATCTACGATAACGCCCCACTTATCTGCCGGACATTTTTGATCCTTATGGGCTAATTTGTTTTGATAGTTTGAGTCTCTAACAACGACACAGCCACATAATAAACAAGAGTCATCCCTATAATATTCACACCCTTTACAAATGCTCAGTCGCTGCTCAATTTGTTCCTGTGAACAAATATTCTTGTCATTTTCCTTTACCAGAGAGGTTTTTTCAATTTTTTCTAAAATACTATCCTTTAAAGATCCTTTATCATCAATATGAAAAATATCATTTTTATTTTGATTATTATGAACATTATGTATTAAGGTAGATATATCCTCCATTTTTTTGAAACATAAGATTTGTGTTTCTGGATTCTCTAACCCAACAGTTAGTCCACAATAGTCACACTTATATAATGGTTTATTATTATAATAACTATTTAATGGTTTTAGTTCGCAGTATGTGGAGTTTATCATAAAAATTCTATTTTATTAGCTCTACAGCAATATTGATCATCAGGACATTTAGTAGTACTAGTATCATAACATGATGGCGTATTATTGCAAGATATATTCTTATAATTAGAGGTTATTCTCAATGACGTATCGCATTGAGAAGATTTCTCATTACATTTTTTTGTTATCTCTTCTGTTTTTAAAATATCTTGAATATTTTTAGGACGTCTATAGTCATAGGTATAGTATGCCACTTCAACATAAACTTTAGTAGCTGCTGAAATAGCACCAGTATCAGTTGCTCTATACATAGTTGCATCGTATTCTAGTGTTGCAGAACCTAACTTGCATGTTCCTGGTACTATTCCTTCTACTATATCATTTACAGAATATACTCTAGGATCATTAAGCAAAAGTTCCTCATTGGGAATATTTCCAGGAATTGTATTCTTACATGCTGCTATATTATCAAATAGCTGCTTCATATTACTTCTCCATTGCGACCCAAGAAGAGCATTGACTTCCGCATTTGATGTTTCTACTGGAAAAGCTACTTCTGTTCTACCAATATAAACATGCCATGGTCTAGACCCATCCCCCGATGCTCCACAATTACCATAACCACACTCTCTGTCGCAAAGCGGAGCACACTGATCACCTGATTGAGACGAACCAGGACAACGAATACATCCTCCTATATTAGGCATTGGGCCATTTGAATTTGGATTACCTCCTATCAAAAAATATCCAAGTACACATGTTCTAGTTTCTGTAATTATTTCCCAATTAGGATGAAAATCACTAGTTGTAGCAGAATCTGATACTATACTATCATTAGAACATTCGCTATCAATAGAATCAACAACAGAGAAAGTATCATTAGGAATTTTAACAATAATAGACGGACAAGAATTTGTAATAGTAATTGGTATACAGACCTTTTTACCTCCTCCCATAATAACGGTTATTTTATTATTATCATATGTTATATCGCATAATTTTTGAGAACATGACGGAGTATAATTTGGATTATTTGTTGTTGTTATTGCTTTATGTATATAATAAGTTTTGGCTGGAGATGATTGATTGAAACTCCATATGCATTTTTCTGTAAAAGATACGCTACTCATAATTTATCTTTTTTTATATCCCATTAAAGTTATAGAATGTCTACAATATTCAAAAGAGTAAGGAAACGTTGAAATTCCTGCGCAACTACCACGTCTACAATATCCATATGTATAATCTTGACACTCACAAGCATCTGCAGTAGATCCTGGGTTTGGAGGATAAAAAACTCCAAAAGGACTAAATCGAGCGTCGTCAATTGAATGACAGGATGTGTCGCTGTCACCCGATGAAGAATCAAAACTTGGTGTATAATCCTTAACAGCGGTAGTTTTAGGAATATCTTCTATACCTCCAAGATTTGTATTTACTCCGCAATTAAGTAGAGACGTGGATCCATTAAAGCACCTATTAAAAACTCCTCTGCTCTTGTCGCCGTCACCAACCATAATAGTAGTTTCTGTACTAGTAAATTCTGTTCCAACAGCAACAGACGGACCAACTCCTCTATTGACCGGATAATCATAAGAAAAATCATTTCTGTCAGAACAAGCTTGATGACTTGAATAATATATTGGTAAACCCCTTTCGCAGATGCAACCTCTAGTTGGATCTCCAGGGTAATTAGTACCAGAACACGCATAATCACTTAATTCTATTGGAAACTCAGCTGTTGCGGTTAGTTGCGGTGGCTTACTACAATCAAGAGTATTAGTAACAGTAGCCGAAGTTATTGCTTTTGAAAGAGTCAAGCCAAACTGGCCTCTTTCTGTACAGGTTGCTACTTGGGTAATTCCAGGTCCACTTACAACACTATCTGCCACTATAAGACTAGTTCCAGTAGTTCTTTCTTCATAAATTTTTGAATCTATATATCCAGCAGATAATGACGAACAATATAGTCTAATATTAACTATTCCATTATCATCTTTTTCTATTCTAAATTGCATATCTACATTACCAATAGTAACATCAACCTGTTTATTTAATGCTAAAATACCATCTATAGATATAGATCCATTTATTTTACGATCAGAACAATCGGCTGTATTATCTAAATCATATGGTATATTTTTGTATATATCTTTAGCTTCAATTTCTGGCTCTATATACTTGTATAAATCTTTATTTTTAATATAATCACTTAAATTATCTATTCTTTCTAAATTAATTTTTTGTTGTTCTCCATATATTAGACGAAACAACATCTCATTAGCTAAAGTATCTGTATTATTTACAAGAGCTGTATGATCAGTAACTATACTAGAAGAAAGCATGCTTTGATATTCTTCATTTAAAACAGAAACTTTAGCATCATTTGGTCTTGGAATATTTGTAGAGTTACATAATGACTCTTGAAATAAGGTACTATCTGGATTAAGTTCAAATCTTTGAATATAATTAACTCCACTATTCCCTATTGGATTATAAAATCCTCCATCATATGATAAAATATATGGAATATCATTTTTTTTTGCAATATCTGATATTGATAATTGTTTAGGGGTATATGCTGTGTATGTTGATGAGAAACTATCCCAACCAACAGTACTAATGCCGCATGTTTTACTATCACAACCAGTAAGAGTATCAGAATCACAATAAACAGGATACCTTGCAAAAGTACCTCCTCCAGTAGACGAACTTGTAAAATGACTAAAATCGAATACAGAATTGTTAGGAATAGTAATATCACCCAAAGTAATACCTCCTGCCCTAAACATTTGTCTACATCCATCAGTGGGAGTACTTGGAAGATTACTTCCGCTATAAGTAATAGACGTCAATTGAAGAGGAGTATCATTAATTCTTAATGTATTAGAATAAAAACCTCCAACCGAACTTTGTAATGTTAAGGATGATTTTAGTTTATTTTGTGAATCTAAGTTAATCCAAAAATATTCTTTTTGATTTGCTCTTGGAGATAAATAACCCGCCCAATCATGATTACTTTCTAAATTTGTATATATTCCACTAATATTAATTATCCCAGACCATAATTTATTATTGGTAAAATTAAAAGAAGAATTTATAGTACTTCTAATAGTATTACTACTTTCACCAGGATTAGGCAAAATATTAATATCTATAAAGGGCAGATAATTATTTATAGGTAAATAGTCATATCTAGCTAAATCTTTATAGTAGTCTACATTATATTTTTGATGAATAGTATAGTAAACTAGCCCCGTCGTAGATAAATTAATATTACTATTTGAGGTTTTTAATAAAAAATTATGATTAGAATAATTAGCATTATTAATGATTGTTTTATAAAAATGATTAAGATATGGCGAAGAAGGATAGAATTGATTTAAATAATTATTATTATATATATAGCTAGTAATTTCATTAATCTGTTTTCGGTCATCAAAACCTATCAAGTCTCCCCACTTAGTTTCTATAATAGGATTATATAAAACATGATCTGTCTCTTTTTTAAGACCCAATGAAGACTTTAAATCCTTAAAAACAAGGAAAGAATCCATACCATCAGCGCTTTGGTCATTTTGGTATAGCCTATTAAAATCTAAATATGCAGTATCATATCGTAAATTATTCTCTAATACTAGTTCAGTATATATTTTGATATATTGATCTTTAGATGAACTACTTGATTTTATTCTATTGCCATATCGATCAACAACATGTGCATAAATATTTTTTTCTATTATTTTACCCACATATTGTTTACTAGGCTTTGAAGCATCAACTATTACTATCTCTTGGTTGCATAATTTTTTAGTATTATATACATATCCTAATTGATTAGCTGAAGTATAGTCAATATGTAGATCGCTAAAATTAGTATATAAATAATTATAATCAGAAAAAATATAAGAACTTGCTTGGTTTTTAGGACCATCAATATATCTATATCTTAATCCATCACCTAATTTAATTTCAGGATTGCTATACGTTATAGACTCTTGCTCATCAGAAGTCATATTTTCAATGGTAGAACTAGCAATAGTAGTAGCAGAATCTTTTTCGGCAATATAAAAATATGGTCTTACTCCCTCTAATATTATTTGTTTAGCATTATTTGTATTTTTGCTAATTTTTAGTAAGTACTTATTATTAATAAAAATTAAATTTGGATCATCAATATTTTTTATAGGATAATTGTAAATAAAATTAAAATCAATATTTTTTTTAGGAACTGCTGGCAACCAAGGACCTATTGCTGTTGTATCTTTTTCATTATTTAAATATTCAAATACAAATGGTGGACCTATACTTAAATTATTATTGTTATAAAATCCTCCTATATTTGGAATGCTGTATTCATACCATCCATTATTAATAAATAAATATAGTCTTAATTTTCTATGATTATCAAAATCATTAATCTGACTTATGGTTCTTCGTATAGTATCATTCATTTCTCCATATAATACAATTCCACTCGTGCTATATTGAGCACTTGGAGAAAAATTATCTTTATCATAGTCTATAATATAATTATATGTATCATATTGAATAATAGGGGTTTTATCTGTATAGCTAGAGTCAGAAGTTAGGCCTTTATTAGGATGAAAAAATCCCTTTTTCAAAACTCCAAGAGATTTTGGCTTTTTGATATAAAAATTTAAAATTTGTTTTCGTGGTATTTTATAAAACTTTATAGAAACAGAAGATGTCTCATCCCCTCTTGATGCAAAAATATTTTTTTGACAAAAACTACCAAAAGGAGGATATAGTTCGTATCTAGACGCTAATGCTTCAAGATATGGATTAGTTATAGATATAGATACAGTATTAGAAAAAGTATTTCCTTTTGAAGCTATATTTTTTTTCTGTTTAGAATATAATGTTGTATTATCAATTATAACTTCATTTGCAAATCTTTGGTAGCCCAGATTAGGAGAAGCTCCTCCTTCGATAATCGGAATTCCTTCTTCATTTCCAATTGGAATCATTCCTGTAATTTCAAAATACTCATTAAGTATAGTAGGTTTGAATAAATCTATATCTTCTATAATTTCAGCCCAAATATCTGAATGAACAGTATTATAAGATGGTAAAGTTATATTATAATATGTTGTAACATAATTATTTAATGTAGCTGTTACGGATCTACTTTTCCCATATGGGTAAATAGGATCAATATATTTACTTGCTGAAGATAAAATATTTTCTGGTTCAGGGTGGCCGGGAATTCTAAATTCAGCTAAGGCTTGAGTTAGGCCATTTAATGTACTTCTTTTTGATGTTCTATCATTTTTATATGACTCAAGAGTTGTTCCATCTTTATCTATTGATAATCCAGCTAATTCCATAAATTTTATAGTTTCGCTTAAATTATTAATTTCTTTTTTCAGAGCAGCAATTTGACTTGAAATTTCTCCTCCTCCTAACAATTTATTAATATCATTTAATGAATATCCGCCATAGGCTTTAACTGGTGGACTAAATTGTGTAGAAAGATTAGGGGTATATATACTACCAGCTCCATATGTTATTTGTGAAGAACCGCATCTATAAGGAAAATCAGTCACCTTTAACATATTAAAACATTTACATTTATTAGATATGGGGAATGCTCTACAACCAGCGCTATCTGATGAGCTACCTCTTAATTTTTCTATTTTTAAAGAATATATCTTAATACCAACATTACTAGTTGTAAATTCTAGCTTACAAATACCTCCATTGGTATCATTAAATAATGAGTTACTACCGAATGCTGTTGTTCCGCTAATGTTGTCACCAAATAAGTTATTTTTAAAAAATACTCCTCCTTGATGATGAAAAGCAACATAGTCAAGATGCGGATTAAATGCAGCAGCAGGATAAGACCGTTTATAATATAAGGTATTGTTTTGAATATTCCTAGCGGGCCTATCTCCAAAAGCAGATCTTTGATCGCACCAGCTGTCATTACCAGTATATTCTGTGCATATCTTATTTGCCTTGACATTTGGTAAATAATACGTACTATCTGGATCACAAAAATTACATGGATAGTTATCCGAATCATTATAGTTATTACAACAGCTATTTGCAGGAGTTTGTCCATTTACGAGTATTCTTGGATAATTATCTGAAAAAGTATAACAACCACTATTATAGGGAACCTCTTTTATTGTACTACTATTTAATAGTAACCCTGCTGTTTGAATACTATTTGTTTTTACCATAGCATTATTTTTACAAACAGCTTTATATTGGGTACCTGTATTTAAACGAGATTCAAATGTGACATTTCCTACAACAAACTTTTGAGAATAGCTAAAATTCTTTTGCAATGTATTAGCGGTACAGTCTGTTGTTGGCGTACAAGTATTTGAGCTCATTTTCACATCAGATATTGAAGCAACAACGTCGAAATCTAAATCTATTAAACATTGATGATTAATATTATTAGATAATTGTATAGTAGATGTGGTATTATGAGGACACCATAGATAGGCCCCATATTTATTTGCTAATGTATTAATTAAATCTCCAGAGTTTTTAATATAGTTAAGTTTACCGACTGATCCATACTCAGTACCAGATAACATATCTATATTTAATCCGGAAATTTGAAAATAATTATTAATTATATATGAATATGATGCATTCCTTTTTGTTAAATCAACTGTTATTTCATCATATTCTGGAGCTGTTGCCAACAAAGCCGCCAAATCAAATTTTTGTTGTACTGTTTTACTAGAGCCATCAGCGCTCACAGCTTTATTTATTCTATTATAAATAGACCTAAATTTAGAATATATATTAGCAGATATGTAGGTAAATGCTGATCCTGATGGAATAATTTCAGCTACTCCTGATGCTTTTATAATTTTTAATCCGGAGGGACATGGTTTAATTGCATTTGAAGCACTATCAAATTCTGTTATAGTATTATTTGGTTCTGGTCCGTCATTCGTTGCATAAAAAACATCTCCAGGAGAAATATATAAATCAACACCTTTTATTGGTCTAGTATCCGAAGTTTTATTTGTATCAAAATATCTATACCAGCATAAAACACCAGAATTATAATTCCATTTCCAATAAGATGCTACTTTTTTTGTTTTAATAAAAATATTATGGTAAGTATCTTTATCAAAACCATATGGAGTTATAAAGTTATCAACATCTGGTAGTAATTTATTAATATTTGATTCTGATTCATTTAAAGAACTTCTATGTATAAAATTACCACATGTTTGAGATAAATATTTGGCTTTATTATAAGCTTTGTCATGATCATACTGTGAATTATATTGAGAGGTTGATAAATCGTATGGTATTTCATCAATAGTTTCTTTTATTCTCCAATCTATTATTAGTTGTGGAGATTGGGAAAATATGCTAGTTAAAGAATTTTGAGGAAATGTTATAAATGAACCAAAACCTAATCCAGGATTTGATGCTGCTGGGAATTGTTTAAGATACTTGAAATCAAAAAATTTATTCAAATAATTTTGGTTCAGTATTGGTATTTTTTGTAAATAATCATCTTTCCTCATTCTTGTATCACAGGCCCCACTTGAACAATCAGATGTAAAAGGACCCTTGGAGGCACCATCGGCATCTGTCAGATTCCAAGTTGCCTTATAATCTGGTGTCAAAAAATTATTACAATATGAACAATTAAAAGAAGCATCTAATTGTAATGTGTCATAATCATAGCTACTAGCATCTGTACAGTTTGTGGGATCGAATGATACTTGTGAAGGATTACTTTTTGGTTGTATTAAAAAATCAACATCTGATAATGTTGAAGAAGATATAATGATAGGTAACCAAAGTCCACTAGTACTGCTATCAAAAGCAGGTATTAGTGCAGATAACGCTGTGGTATTAATAGTAGCTTGACTATAATTAACACTTTCTAATAATGATTTATTGAATATGTAACAACTACTCATTGATAACCTAACTATGTGACTGTAAAACCCACGCACTATCTATATAAACAAAAACTCCTTTATTTCCCTGAGATACACTAAAGCCTATAGGGTTATCAAATGCTGTAGTGTAAGTGATCTGGCCACTACTAAATACTTGATATAATTGTACAGTAGTTCCTCCCTGTATAATTCCTGATGTTATAAATGGTCTATTATAAATAGGTTGATAAAAACCACTATCACTATCATATTTACAATAAATTTGAGCTCCTCTTGGGGCGGGATTAATTTGCAATTCATCTTTTACAAAAACTAATTTTCTAAGACCACTAGGCAAAGGGTTATTATTTAGATCACTTATTATTTCTCCTCTAGACGGTTGTTTATTTACTAAATCATTTTCTATTTTAATCCATACATTTTTATAATTAGCTCCAACAGTCCATACTTTGGCCTTAGCATCCCATCTAAGATCTATTGGACCAACAGGCCAAGTTCCTGGCATTTGACCCCAACCTTTAAAAAATTTATGTTCTCTATAAGGTTTCGTCCAAGAGCCATCAACATTTTGTGTTTGGTTTTTATACAGGGGCTTGTTGTCTGAGTCTTTTTTAATAGCTCCATTACTATCTAGTAAAAATTCTCCAGAAGCATTCGGTACAGGATATCCTTCGGTATCATAACCCCAACCATGAACCATTACTGGCCCCCGTAAGCCAAAAAATCTCATATTATTAGCCGGTAAATTCTCGGTATTAGAATAACCAGCTACTGCAGTATAGCTTGGTTTTGTTATACCTCGTTGAGAGCAGTAATTATTATAATTATAGTCTATAGGATTATAAAAATGATTAATATTAGCACTATAGGATAGTTTTAAACTGTCATCACCAAATGGAGGAGCTATTCCATTTGATACCATATCTATACAATGAGGAACAGTATCCCCGCTTTGTCTATTTTGTTCACAACCAAATTCTCCACTCATTAATAAAACTGGATTTAGTGTTGAATAATTGATAATAGGATTACCACTAATTCCGCTCAAAGCAGACATACTATTTCTAGAAATAATTTCCAGATCATTACCACTCGCTATAACAAATGGAGGAGTAGTTTCTTTTGGAGAGGCCCCAATATATTTATTTTTAGTTTTTTCATCGTCTAGTTCACAAAATCCACAAGCTACGCTTGATACAACTTCAATGCTATTAGTTACTGTGCTAAATGAGCTTGAGTTATTAATTGTTGGGTTATTTAATTTTTTATAAGAATACGTTCCTGCTCCTAAACATATAGGACATCTACTTCTAGGATATTTAGTAATATTATATGTTGATCCATAAGGACTAGGATAAAAAGAAATAGGAGATAATATACCATCTAAGCTCATAATAGATTTTCTATCATAGTCTGTTAAAAGTTCTCTTGGAGCTTCATCAGTTTCATATAGCCCAATATCTCCTACATATCTTGGCAAATCAACTGGATTAGTATTTGCTTGCCCATAAGGAGCCATATGCCAATCTGGACTATAGCCGGCTATTACAGCTGAAGAATCCGGATGAATATGAGTCCTGTTTGCCCCAAATAGAATTTTACCAGGACTCCATTTTAATTGTTTAGGAATATCACTACTACTAATAGTCTCCATAGTTTTTGCAAAATTAGCCTTTAATACATTTTGTGCTGTATTAATAGAATCATTCAAAGCTTTTTTTTGTTTAAAATTATCTAGTGCAAGCTGCTTGAACCTATCGGTGTTGTCTTTATTAAAAAATCCTAATTTTCTAGTATATGTTCTTAGCGTATAATTAGATGTTATACCATCTTCAGCAATATTAACAACAATATTAGATATTAAAGGACCACCAGCGACCAACACATCTCCTACCAATCCTAAACTAGTATCTATTCCTACTATCCCTAATTCTCCATTTTCATGAACTTGTTGATAAGCAGCATCATTATCTATTGTTTTACAAACATACGAATCCAAATTCTCCATACCTCCAAAATTCCATGGAACCAATTCAGGATCTTCCTTAACATTAACAGGTCCGGCTAAGTTATTAATAGTACCTGCTCCGTATAAACCAGCTTTTCCAGGATTGTCTATCCATGGTCCATAAGTAGCCAAATTAAATTGAATAGGAATAGCAGCAAATGCTGGACATGTTGCTTTAGGTTCTATTGGAATGTTAGGCCCACTATCATTAACACTAACTGTAGTATTTATATCATTAGAAATCCTAGCATTTCCGCACAAAAACCAAGATAATAATGCTCCATCACGAATTTTAGTAGAGTCAAAACCAGATTTAAATGTTCTATTATATTTGCTTGCTAAAATAGCATCATGTAACATAGTAAAAACTAAGGATCTTTCACATTCATTTTTACCACCTCCTAATTTAATTGGTTGATCTATAGACATTACTACCCTAGGAGTACCATCTATATAAACTAATTGCTCCTGAGCTGATGCTGCTACATACATTTTGTAAGAATAGCCCTGTGGAATACTGTCTCCTTTTGGAGTTGTAAAACTTCCATCGTTAACAGAAGGAAAACTATATCCTTGATTTTGTACTGATGGACTAGCATATTGTATATAGGTATAATCACTTGGACTCAAGTTATGTTCTAATGGAAAATAAAAGAATTTATTTTGTTCTGCTCTTGATGTAAATTTTCTATATTCTTTTTGAATTACAGCATGCATAGCTCCCATGCCCCCAGCTGCAGATGCTTGAAGTTGAGTATCTAGCCAATCATCCTTTGTTGATTTATCTGCATTAGCATTAAAGCCTAAAATAGGTTTTATCTTTCCTACCTCATCCCTAAAAGTATCAGCTACTGTAGAACCAATAACCATAGTGTCATCAATAAATGTACCATTTTCTTCCCAAGCTCCATCTGTTGATATTTGCCAATTATAAAAATATTGACCAGACTCTGGGTCTTGATAATATAGAACTGATGGAGTCCTAACCATATATGATTTACCATAATATGTATCATGAACTTTTTTCATAATTTCCCAAACTTTATTTAGATCTTGATAGAAAGCTCTAACGTATGCATTAGCATTATCAATATTTATATTTCCAGGATGATTATTAAAACTCATGGATCCGCTCTGTTTTCCTATGCTATTCCATTTAATAATCGATATTGCTTTAAAGTAAGAATTTCCACCATATGTACTACTAAAATATCCTTTCATTAGAGATTCTATATTTGTTGAGAAGAAATTATCAAAACAATAAGTAAACCATGATTCAAAACCTGCTCCTGCTGCTCGTAATTCATTTTCAATAACTATAAATGAACTAGCATCATAATATGGATTAGATAAAACTCTAGTTATGTCATTTTTAATAAATACTATCATTAATTGATTTGTTTCTTTATCCCAGTATACTTTTCTGGCATCAGAATAAGAATAATTATTTTCTGTGCCGCTAAAATTACCAGCTCCACTATCACTATAAGTATCTCCATTCATACCAAAATAAGGACTTATAATATCATTGTATATAGCATAATTAGAATTGGAAGTTGAAGAATTTGAACTACTATCCACTCCTTCATAATTATTCTTCCATCTTGAATAGACGCTGCCCAAATTTACAGTCGAATAAAAGTCTGTGGCTGTTGCCTGTTGTCCAACATATCCTACTCCTTCAGTCCAAGAATTAAAACGTCTTGTAAATTTACGATCTGGAACCATATATTGATTTACTGTAGCAGCTGGCAAACCCATAAAAACACCTTTATATGGATCATATACCATTGTTGTTTGAGTTTGAGATAAATTAGTAGACAAAGCTTGATAAAGTCTTTTTTGCTTTCCTCCTATATACATTAATCTTAATGGATTATCTGAAATTTCTTGACCGTAAGAATAGCTAGATATCTTAGAACTATTTTGATTTATTAAATTATTGATCTGAATTTTTAATGCATTCGGTGATGGTATGCTTCTTCTCGAAACAGTTTTTATTTTAATTGTTCCTGTGAAATTTCCAGATGTGCTATTAATAAAAATCACAGAATAATCACACCCGGCGCCTTCGCATAATATTCTTATAAATTCTCCAATACTTATAACGGAATTAGGGATATATAAAGTATCAGGAGGTATTGGAATATCTGATATATCAATAGAAAATAAACTTCTTTGTATAGAATCAGCGCATGATATATCTCGACATAGTCCTTGATCCTGAAGTGAAGATGTACCAATTATTGATCCACCAAAATTAGCGACTGTTTTAGTAACTAGTCCACCATAAGGATTATATTGATTTTGAGAAGAGAATGAATTTCTTAAAAAATTATATATTTGTTTAGCTGACATTCCTCTGTCATTTTTTAATGAACTACCAAAAACAGCAGATTCATAGGAACCATAAACATTAAAGACATTTGGTATATTTCCTTGATACAAAGTTGGGGTTCCACCACCAACGGTATCAACTATCATAGGAGACGCCCAATCACTATCAACAAAATCTGAAATAGATCCTATATAATTATTAATTATTAAATAGCTATTATTTAGTAATGTAGAGTATCCTTGTAAAGTAACTTCATACATATCTTTTCCAGATACTGATCCTACTGTTTTCCAACTTTTGATCAATCCACCAAATTCTAAATTAGTATCATATTTAAATCTAGCTGGACATCCTATTATATCATAGTTTAGTCCTATGAAATTAGGATCAGCCTCTTCGCTTGTTGTAGAAACTGTACTATTAGTAGGCCACCTTCTTTTTTTAGCCGATACAGACATATCTGATGGTATGCTTTGAGATATAATATAACTATTTTGAGTAGGAATATCTCCATTAGATGACATTCTATTTATTAAACTAGTTTTAACGCTATCAGCTTGGTTAGCTACACTAGAACTACTTTTAGAATCATCATAAACTACTGTTATATTAGCTTGGCTATTGTCCTCCCCCCATGCTAAATTAAAGTTAAATTTTGTTATACTACATCCTAAAAACTGTGTCTGTACTAAACTCATTATTATTTTCCTTTAAAGACCCATTCATAAGTAGCATTACATGATACAGAATTATTAGCCACATCTATCTTGGCACTACTATCCTTTAAAAAGCTTTTTATTTCTAAGTTAGGAGATGATATATTTTTTAATACATTTCCAGGATCAAGACTGGTTACTAAACTCCTAACGCTATCTTTTTTAGTTTTTAATGTATTATAATAAGTTATAGTACTTTGTACAGTAGGGTCGTTTGCAAATTTAGCATCTATAGAAATTGTTCTAGTATTAGATGCTTTTGTTCCCAAGTCTTGCAAAACCGGAGGACCATACATTACTAGTTGAGTTATGATTTTTGACATACCAATAGAATCTTGAACATTAATATTTTCTGATATTCCATTAAAATAATTTATTGGCCTATTATTAAACGTAATATTAAATTTTACAGATCCTTCTGTTTTATTATGAGTAGTTCCACTAGACAATGGAATAGGATTTATTACGTTGGACTCATTTCTATTAAATTCAGTTTTAAATCTAAAATTATTATCATATACCATATTACTAGTATTTCTAGAGGTCTCAACTAACATGCTAGTAGCCATACCAGTAAAAGTATTTGATATTGCATCATATCTAGCAAGAGCATTATTATATTTGACAGCCGCGTCGGCAACTGCTGGAATAATAAGTCCACTAGCACCAGGGTCTGTCCAGGTTTTATTGGCGTTGGATAATCCTTTAATTTCTCCATCAATAGTAACTGTTCTAAGGGCGTCTCTGTCTAATGAGCTCTGTATATTTAATGTTTGTATATAGTTTTCACCACCACGACTAGCTACCCAAGTATCAGTAATGATATACGAGCCCTCTGTAACGCTTTTAGATATATTTCTAACATGATTATATATGTTACTAAAATTTGTTAAAAATGAGCTAGGAGTAGAATCACTTTGAGTTATATAATTATCAACCCAATTTTTTGCATTATTTAATACATTAGGATTATTTGTTTCATATCTTCCAACTGCTCCTATGGTTCTGGTAATTTTAAAAAAGGGATAGTCTGGTAAAGAATAAAGATCGCTGGCTAGATGTTGAGTATATAATTTTGTATCAAAATTTGGCTCTGTAATATATTTAAAATTTTCATCTAATGGATCAATTGACCAATCATCCTGTATCTTACTTACCAGCCAATTTGTTGAAGTATTAAAAGCTGGATTTTCATCTGTTCTTACTCCTTCAAAACTCATGGAATAACGAATTGTGGTACTCCAATTATCATTAGTTGGTTCTAAACTAGAACTAAGGGTTTTAACAGCATAGCTACTACTATTAATATTTAAAATGCCGGTAGCATTAGGTGTCTCTATGCCAGATATTAAACCAGTTATTCCACTACAAAATAATAAACCATTTAGATTAATTGTATGTATTTTAGAAATACCACTACCAACAGTTAAATATTCTGTATTAATACTAACTGCTGGAGTAGGGACTAAAGATAAATTATTAAAAGATATTGTTATATTACTCATTGTGAACATACTCTATTGTCATAGATAATCTATTTTCGTTCATATTCCAAGAAAATCCGCTATTTTGTACATATAAATAATTGTCAGGAGCAAAATCTTTAATAGGTATACTATTATAAATTGTTATTGGAAATTTAAGATTTGCTATTCCTGAAGATGGTAAAACGCATTCATAATTGACAGTAGTAGAACTATATGTTCCATTTGAGTTAATTTCTTGTAATATTGGACCTAATTTTCGTCCTAGAACAAAAATAGAAGCATATAATTTTTTTTGTCCATAGTTAGTATCTACGGTTATATTTTCGCTGATTGCTTCTGGCACTATAGTTTTTGGTCTACTATCATAAGAAAAGCTATATGTTATCAATCCAGCAGCCGAATCAAATCCTTCTACTATAGACAGTGGTTTAGGATTTAATGTTGCTCCAGCTAAAGCGCTAGCTCTACTATTTATTTGATTTCTAACATCAATATATGTTTTTAAAGCATTAGCAAATCTCCCAGTAGTAGGAATAAAATTTGTTGAATCAGTAGCAGGTTTATCATAACCTGGAATTCCAGTATTATTTTTACTAAACAATTCTATTCCCTGAACCGACCCCTTAACATTTGCTACAATATTTTTAGATTCATCAATACTAATTTCTACTTCAAAATTTTCTATAGAATGTTTTGAAATATCTTCTAAATTATCAACAGCTAACCAAGTGTCATCAAAACCATAAGAACCCTCAAATTTATTAATATTTACTTTTCTAATATGATTAAATAACACTAAATTATTATTTATATTTATATTACCATCAAAATTTAAGTTTCCACTATTAACCCACTGCTTAGCATTTTGCAACGGAGTTGTTCCTGGATAATACTTTCCGACAGCTCCTACAGAATGAGTAATTCTATACAGAGGACCCTTAGTTCCAGCTCCTTCGGCATTTGTTTTCCAATATTCTTCTAGTGATTCTATAGTCCAAGAGTCTTTGGTACTATTAACTAAATATAAATTTCCAGAGGGCTCATTTCTTTCGCAGATTAGTTCTATGCTATATGGGATAGTATTAACCCATCTATTTTCATTTTCGTCTACAGAATATTTTTTAATATAACAATTAGTGAATAAGCCATATGAATTAGGCAGTGTTAGATCTATAGGCGTGGAATCTCTAAATAAATTATTTAATTTTTGTCTTATGCCAGTTGCTGCTTGTAGAGCGGTGTTTAATAATGCATCTGTATACTGCTGTGTTGGATTATTATTATCATTTCCTCCAAATTGTATTCCGGAGGGATATATTTCTCCCTTCAATGTAATATTGGTTGTGCACCCTATGGGTTTTCCTGCTCCGTCCCTTTGTATTTCATTGCTTATTGTGACCAATGGAATTGGTGTTAATTTTAAGCTAGGTCCTATTGATAATGATCCCATTATTTGTCCTTACTAACTAATACTTATTATACACTACCATATAAATTATATCCGAATGGAGATCCGTCAACTGACCCTGCCGGATGATTTAATTGGTGAATTTGTGCAGTTGCTGTCCATAGGGCTGTTTTTCCATCAACTCCTGTTGCTCGTATGCTTAATCTAGGAACATTAGTTTGACCATCATTATCTAAATATGTTCCAACTCCCATTCCCGCAGGCATTCCAACCACACCAACTCCTGTAGCAAATATATTTATTTTTTCTTGACCAAGTTTTGTAAATATCGTTCCATCAGCTGATCTATAAATACATCCTTGAATACTCATACCAGCAGCTTGTCTATCACCCACAGCAGGATTACTGCTATTAGTTCCATTTTGCCATAATACGGACACAAAAATATTATATGTCCAAACATTATCATAATTATATCCATTCACATTAGAAAGACTTATAGTATTGTACTGATTTTCAGTAGTCACGCTGTCTTTTGCAAAATTAGTTGTTAATGCAACAATGTTTCCTCCAGAAGCAGGAGTTCGACATCTTAGATAGTGTTGAGTAAATTGTGATGATCCATCATATAAATTAGATCCATGTAAAAAAGAACCAGCAGCAAATGCATGAGTATGGTACGTATAATTTACCTTGGACTTATAACCAAACTGCAAACCCTTTAATGTTTTGTCATCATTAGATAACCATGAGCTTTGTGGAGCTATAATGCCTTTATTTAAGTTCCATTTGGCTCCATCCCATATTAAAGACTGACCATCGTTATTAACTCCCAAAGAATTACCTGCTCTATCAACATTTTGTAAACCTATATCAACTCTAAAAGCATTATTTTGACCAAGTGATGTATAAGTGGTAGTAATAGGATAATTACCACTAAATTGTGTTGTTAGATCTAAAGTGCTAGGGATCACATTACCAGCATTATCTACTCTTAGATATAAGCCAGATGTTGTAATACCTGGACCTATTCTTAAACTATTAGTCCATGTTTTACCTTCAACATATAAATGAGCCTGATTAATAACACTATTAAAAGTATCTGGAATAACATTAATAGCTACTTGGCCACTAGCGGGGCTAATATGTAACCCTCTTCTGGTATTTAGTGCTCCAGAATTAATAACTGAAAATTTATTACCTAATCCTCGATTATTAAATATTGTATCAATTTGATTATTAGAACTTAATAATATGTTATAATTTGTATCATTAGTATTAGTTGCTAATAGATCATAACTAACAATGCCAGTAGCTCCTAGGGCTAAGGTTGATTGATTATTAAACCATCTGAAAGAAGTATCTCCAGTAGCCCAAGAATTACTACTGGCATATAGTACAGAGCATGCTCTAGAAGGATAGGACAATAGTTTACCACTAGAATTCACATAAAGGAATGTACCAGTAAGACTTATTGGCAAACTCAAACCACTAGCTAAGCTTAAATTATTAAAGACTCCAGAATTTCCACTTACATTAAAGAAATCTATTCTATTATTACCAAGATTAGTATTAAATAATACTTTAGCAAAATCATCACCACCGCTCCCTCTGATTCTCATTGTATAAAGATTGCCACCATCATTAACAAAAATCCCTGTTGGATTTATTATTAATCCATTATTATTATCTAGATTAAAATTTAATGATTCACCATTAGGATCAAAATAAATATTAGAAATACCACTACCGACTTTATTATTAATTTTAACCATTAGGCCAGTATCTAATCCTGATAACCTTACTGGTAATTGCCATGTTCCATAGCCATTTACATTAGAAGTTAAAACATACTGATCAGGTGAAGAAAAACCTACTCTAATTGTACTAGTGCTAGTTAATCCACTTACAGATAAATCAGCTGTTGGTCTATCGGTATTAATTCCAAATCTATTATTATTCAGATCAATATTAACGATTGAAGTATTATTATCTGTTGATTTAACAATAAAATTACTTTGAACTTTACCAGAATTAAATACTATTAAATCATTATCTAAAATAACTTTATTTAAATTATTTGTACCAATATATAATGTATTATCTGTTATTCCGCTAATACCATAACCAACAACAACATTTTTAACACCAGATACATTATTGTTAAAGCCAATCACTGTACCACTACTATATATATATTTATTATTTGATCCTATTATAATATTATTACAACCATATGATGGATTAAGTTCTGGACCTCCAGCACCTCCACCAACCATGTATGGCATAATCAAGCCACTAACAACAGTATTATTTGGACTATTATTATCATCAAAATTAGAATTAATAGAATAATAACCATTAGAAGCATCAACACCAATAGAAGTGCTAAACTGAACGACAGTAGTATTATCTATAGTGTTCTCTGTAATATTTAATATTTCTCTTATAAATGTATTGCCAGTAGAAGCTGGACTTTGGATAGAAATTAGAGCTAAATCGCCCACAGTATATTTATTAGAAACATTTAATGACGGAATAGATATGCTGAATGAAGATAAACCATTCATCAGAAAAGGATGAGCAATAGATCCAAGAGTATTATTTCTTCCATAAATAGTATTATTTAGTCCATATATTTTATTATTGGTACCTACTACCAACCCGCTAGTTGCTAATTGATTATAACCCAAAACTATATTACCACTACCAAAAACATCCATACGTTTATCTGAGTTATTAAAAACAAGAGAGTCTTTACCAACGATTAATGAATTGCTCCCTGCTGCACCAATATTATCTCCAATAATGTAGTTAGAATTACCTATACTATAGGATTTTGAAGAATGACGCAGATCATTGAATGAGCCTATTACAGTGTCGTTCGAGCCGGATACTGAGTTTTTATTTCCAACTATATTATTAGATAATCCACCATATTGAGCATTATTAATACCAGCAATAACACTGTTATTAAGAGGAATATTCATAACCTTAGCAATACCACTAATATTACCAGCAGTATTTATATATGCGCCAGTTTGATTGTTGAGAATACCTATAATAATATTATTATTACTATTAGATCCTGCTGAATTAGTATTGCCAAGGAATACTGTATTATTTATTGAACCACTAGCATTGTTCTGGTTTCCAACCAATAAAGAATTAGTTATGTCTTTTATAATATTATTTTGACCAACTAATAAAAGCTTGTCTGGTACCCCTCCACTATTTATGGTATTATTAATACCAAGTAATATGCTATCAGACAGTCCTTGTTGATTAGGATTATTATTGTTGCCGATACCTATAATCATGGATCTAACAGCATCGTTGGAACCTATTCTATTGCCTATAAAAATTCCGCTATTAATATTAGATGCTGTTTGATAAGACCCAATACATATTAGATTATTTCCGCTAACTATATTTTGATTACCATAAGAAAGATTATTATTACCAGTTAAATATACTAATGAACCTATGAGATTATTATTACTGCCAGATACTGAAGTGTCGTTCCCTATATAAATATTAAAATCGCCAATATTAGAAGCATTAGAGCCCAAAACTATTCCTGAGATTCCAGAAGCGGTTAGCCCTTGAGCCAAGCCAACGGTTGATGAAATACTAGCATTATTATTACTACCCAATAAAATATTATGCAGTCCTGTGATATTAACAAAATTACCTAATAATGTATTATTAGATCCACTGGTAACAATTGAGTTTCCTACGTTTATACCAGAAACTCCAGAAAATACTGAATTATTAGCAAATAGAAATACTCCGTCTCCGTTTACAATATTACTATTGCCAATAATTATTCCACTATTAATTTTACCAGTATTGAGAGACCCAATATTATTATATAAAGTTCCACTTAATTCATTATAGTTACCAACAATATTATAAGAAAAACCAGAAACAGAATTATTACCCCCTAAAGTAACATTAGCTAAATTAGCTACAAAAACAGGTTTATTTATACCAGTTTGATCAACTGTAAAAATAATTTCCCCACTTGTTGATCCTGTATTTGGGTCTAAGATTTTAGATAATATTTGACCATAATATATTTCATTATAATTAGTATCTCTACCAGCAAGATTTATAATAGATGGATAACTGCCACTTACTGGCTGTGTTTGTGGATTGTGTACCAGTAACAAAGTGACTCCGGTAGGACAGTTAGTAATGCTCTCTATAATTAGGCCATCTTTTGAGCATGGAGTAACTATGTGTAAGACAGCGTCTGGCAAACCAGTATTAATTCCCAGTCTTCCGGTAGAAGCATCATAAGTGAGACTAGAATTACCAGTAGAAGATATTTGAAAATCAATATTTTGCTTATTAGCATTAAAAACTGTGCTAATTCCCGATGTTTGTGATAATGTTATATCAGGATTAATGCCGCTACCAATAACCAAATTATCTGTAATATTATAGCTCATGCTATTGCTCCATCTGTTTGTTTGCTTATGCTACTCATGGCTTTATTAACTTCTCCCACAATCATGTTTCTAATACCTTCTTGCATACCTTGTAATGCTCCGGCTCCGTTAATGACAACATCAACTTTATGATTTCCTTGAATATTAATAACTTCTGGTAATTTTAGGCTATTTAGTTGTTGAATAAACTTGCCAAATGTTGCTGTAAACTGACTTAATCCATCAAAATTTAGGCCCATATCTTTATTATTAGATACACCACCGCCTCCTCCAGAAGTTTCATCGGTCATGCCCCCATTAGCTCTATATATTGGTTTTTTAAGTTGTATTGGCCCTCCAGCTTCTTTATAGACTACATGGCCTCCTTGATTATATTTCTTACTATTAATTTGTTGTAATAAATCTAAATTATTTTGAGCTGCCTGTTTATTGACTACAAACTCTCCGGGCGTTAACATGGCGGGGACAGTATCACTACCCCTTGGTTGATAAGGAATTAGCATTCCATTATTAGCATAAATTATTCCTCCAGAGGCATGGCCAGCAGCATTTTGACGATTGCTATTTTGGGCTAAAAATTCTGGATGTTTTTGACCTAAAATTTTCCAAGCATTATCTAATACTAAGCCCTGAGCATGTGCTGCTTCAACTTGCTTGGAAAGTATTGCTAAGGCAGTTTTACCACTTGTGCCAACTATTCTACCTCCTATTGCAGGATATCTACTAAATTGAAATAATGCTTGTTTAGATCTATTATAAATACCTTCTAAATATTTAAATTGTCTTTGATCTTTTAAGTACATCTCCTTAGCGGCCTTATATACATCTTCTGGAGACAAAGACATAAAATGCTGTTCATAGAATTCTGATTTTGCTTTCGCATCTTTATCCTCATCAAGAGCTGATCTAACAGAGCCAGGCATAACTAGTTCAAATTTATCTGGATTAGCATTTACTTGTTTTTCTAGTTCCTCGAAGATTTTTACTAATGGAGATCTATTATTATCTGCCCTAGCGTCTACGTTGGCTCTGTAAGCCTCTTCCCTAGCGTTTAACATTTGATCATATGAAGTAGTTTTATTTTTTCTAGCTGTTGCTCTATCTTCACGAGCAGTTTTTTCAGCTGCTCTACGATCTTGGTATGCTTGTTGTCTTTGTTCTAATGTTTGTTTTGGTGGTCTTGGTGGGGTATATCCACCCCTTGGCCTATAGATAGGATCAATCACTCCTCCATTAGAATATCCCTGGACTCCATTATTTATAGATTGTAGTAATGATAAATTTTTAGACGTAGCCTTAGCATTAACAACAAATTCTCCTGGTGTTAGCATAGCAGGAACAGTATCGGTGCCGCGAGGCTGATAGTTTACTAGTGTTCCTTGTGAAGCATAAATTATACCACCTTTATTTTTATTAATAGGCAGCTTTGATGCATCAAATCCATCTTGAGCATAAACAACGCCACCTCTATTAAATCTCATTGGGATAGGTGTTGTCTCATCATATAATACTTCTGGCGGTCTAGGCATTTGAGCTAAATTAGCTCTTTGTTCTGGAGTTGAGAGAGTCATAATCTCCTCACGAACAGCTTTTATATAATCTAATTCTTTTTTTGCCCAATCATTTTGAGATTGTAAGACTTGTGTCCCTTGCTTATTTGTCGTATTAGATATTCCAATGGCTGCTGGGTCAAACTGTGATGTTCCGTCTACAGTTGTTCCATCAAAAATATTTCTTTTTTCGTTATTAGCTTGATTATGGCCTAAGACATCTATCGCATTTTGTGTATTATTTACAATTTGTTTTAAATAACTTGTTCTTTCCCAAATTCTATCACTAACTCTCTGAGTTTGTAAGAGTTGTGTGTTGGTTAGCTGCAAATTAGCATTTGGAACAGCTCCGGGAGGCACTGCTCCTCCAGTTCCATTGATTTCCTCCATTATCTTTTTTGCTTTCGCAAGAACGGTATCATCGGCATCTGAACTATAGCTATTTTTATCAAATCTTTTAGGTTCAAAAGCTATTTGATATATTAGCTCGTCTAAGACAATATCACTATCACTTTTGCGATTATTATTTTCATCTAAGTTTAATTTTTGTTTTCGCCATAAGACTGAGGCTTTTTGTACTGTATCTTTTACCTTATCAAAGTTAGTATTTGCTTGGATATCTTCCAAAGCTTTTTCCCTAGACTGAGCATTAACCAACATAATATCAGAAGGATAAATATCCATTAAATTATCTATAGGCATGCCAAATTTATCCATAGGCTTCCCATCACCATTAACACCTATCCAAGAATTGCTTTCATTAGTACTTTGTGCTTTGTTTTCCATCCTATTAACATTTTTTCGTCTTAGTAATCCTACTAAACCTCCATTAGCAGAATAAATTACCCCTCCTTTGCTTTTATTGATGCTTTGTAATAGTGGTAGATTTTGTCTTGTTGCTTGAGCATTAACAACAAATTCTCCCGGAGTCAGCATCGCTGGCACTGTATCGGTACCACGAGGTTGATAGTTGACTAGTGTTCCTTGTGAAGCATATATCATGCCTCCTTTTTGTTTCGCCTGTATTGGTCTAACATCTCCATCAATAACCTGTAATGATCCCATAGGTGTTGGTATACCAAACCGCGGATCTGTAGCGTATCCAACATTACCCTGATGAGCGTCTTTCCATTCGTACCCCTTTTCTCGTAAATATTTTTGCATTTCAGCACCGACATTGCCGGTTTGAAATTGTTTTTGAGCTTCTGGATCAAGCGTTTGAGTTCTTTGTTGAAAGCCTACAGTATATGGTCCTATATTTTGTCTTCCTGTATATCCTGCTACGCCTGGAACATCGGAAGGTAAAGACAAAGCTTCTAAATCAGGAGACTTTAAAATATTTTGAACATCACGATTTTGTGTATATCCAAGTTTAAATACTTTTCCATTACCAGCATCAAAAACCATCGATTCTCTACCAGATCCAACAAATTTCATAGAAGATGGATCTATACCAGCATCTCGCAGATATTTGTCTACTTCTTTTAACATTCCGGGTTTTGCATTTCTACCTGCTAATAACGAACTGCCAGTATATCCTACCTGCCTATCTGAAAGTAATTTCTGTATATTTCCTTCAGTTACAGAATCTGGTTTCTTTGTCATAAATACTGGCATCCGTGGATCTTCATCAGTTTGTTGCTTTACAAAAGGTTTTTTGATATACTCTAAAATTTTACCAAGAATACCTTTGGATGAGGAACTAGATGGTACAGCAGGCTGTGACACATTGGAGTTTGATGTGGTTCCTCCCAAACTAGATGATAAAGGAGCTAATTGTAGCTTTGGGTTTGATCCAGCATTAGTGGATTCGTTACCAAAACTATCCTGATTTGATATTGGCTTAGGTCTAGACATACTGTTTGTAGACGCATTCTGAAGAGCATCTTTTGGCGACGAGACTCTGCGTCTTAAACCAGCATCAGTAGTAGCATTATCTAAAGTATCTCCAGTCCTAACCATTGGTCTAGTAACATTTGATGTTGTTAAATCATTAAGAGTATTAGGGTTAGAAGCTCCATAACCAGGAACAGGAATGTTCGGTCTTTGTCCAGTTAGTGGTGTTCGTGATCCTTTTACTCGTTGCATTAATCTAGGCTGCTGATGACCTGCTCCTCCGGTACCCGCCCAACCTTGCGCAATATTTTCGACCATTTGCCAAGCCATTCCAGCATTTTTATACCATTCAGGTAGATTTTCGTTCAAGCCGTACTCAATTACTCTTTGTTGTCTTTCAGTTTCTGATTCTTTTCTTGTTCCAAACCAATAGGGAATGTCTTGAGGTGTCTGTTCCCAAACCTTACTATCGATAGCTCTCTGTGTGGTAGCACTAACTTTTTCTGGTGCTCCTATTGATGCTCCAGCTAATCCTGGTTTTGGCTTAACATCTGGCTTATATGGTTTATGTGGTTTTCTAAAATCTTGGGGCAAATCGAATAAAGTAGGCATTCTTTGTTTTGATGGATCAAATCCATCTTGAGCATAAACTACTCCGCCATTATTAAAAAAAGAAGGTGGGCGAGATGGGTTGATTCCTTCGATAACGTCTTGTAACCTATAGTTTTCCCCTTGAGCATTGCGCCATTGTGTAGTTAAAATCTCTTTTAGTTCTATTCCAAATAATGTATACCTAAGCTCACGATCTCTCCCGCCAAAACTTATTTCATCAAGGGTAAAACGATTAGCTGTAAATATTTGGTCTAAATAACGCTGTCTCTGCCTTATTCTTTGTTTAACTAGCTCTCTAGCAGCTATTTTTGACCTATCTGTTATATGACTGTCGATATATCTCTTACTCTCAACTATTTTTGCATCAACGTCCAAGTCTTCATGAAACATATTATTATTAAAAATATCATACATATCTTTATGATTTATGATATCTCTAGCTGCTTTTAATCCAATACGACTTGTAAATCTTTGTAAATCTCTATTATTTTCTAAAAAATCTCTATTATTAGGAAGACCTCCTTGTTGTAAATAAGCAATGCCTCCCTTGCTCTTATTTATGGTCTGTAATAATGGAAGATTTGCACTAGTAGCCCGAGCATTAACTACGAATTCTCCTGGGGTCAACATTGCTGGAATAGTATCTGTTCCTTGTGGTTGATAATTTACTAACTTCCCATTCGCAGCATAAACTATTCCCCCATGATTCAATCCATATGATGAACTTCTTGATAAATTATTTGAAAAATAATTAGGAATATTTGACAAATAATTATCAGTAGGAATATTTTCTTGAATATCTCCTAATCCCATATCAATTTTATTATTTAATAAACTTATTTTATCGTTTAATATTTTGCCTTGTTTATGATTTAATATAACGTTATTATTAATAGTATCGAGATTAGATTTAATCTTATCAGAATCTTTTACTTTACTTAAGATTTTAGGAACTAAAGATGCTACTGCTGAGATTTTAGATAGATCACTATTTGAGGAGCTATTGGATGATCCTATCAAATCTCCATTAGCAGCATATACAATTCCACCACTACTATAAGTTTTAGCTCCACTATTAATAGCATGTAGCAGTGGTAAATTTTGTTGGGTGGCCGCTCTATTGATAACAAACTCTCCGGGAGTCAACATTGCAGGAACAGTATCAGTTCCTCTGGGTTGGTAAGGGATAAGCATTCCTTTATTAGCATAAATTGGATTTTTACTAATATCTTTTAATCTATTTCTATACTCCTTCTCTTGATCTGCGGATGGCTTTGATAAACGACCAGTTTCGCCGGAAGGTATCAGGGTGTTATACATATCAACGTGTCGAGCAAGAGTTGGATCAGGCACATCGTAATAGTCTTTATACTGCCCACGCCATAACTTGTTATAAACATCTGGTTCAAAGTATTTCGCTTTAACGAGAAGTTGTTCTATTAAAGTATTTTTTGTTAATTCTTTTTTAGCTGATCTTTTTTTAGCGTTTGATTTTTGACTTAATGCTGCTGCTGTAGTTCTTTCTTTGTCTTCGCCTATTTCCTGAGAATTAAGCTCATTATTTAATTTATATATTTTGTCTAAGGAGTCTTTGCTATTCGGATTATCAAACTTAGAAACTGGCTTATAGTCTTGCCATATGGTTTTAAATATGTCTTCTGGAATTCCTGACCTTTTAAGGGTCTTCTCGTAATTAATATCAGGGTTATGCAGCAGATCTTGAGGAGTAGCAAGACCTTGAGTATATGCCTTATTAACCACTCCTGGAAATAGCAAAGAATCTTGCTTAATTTTAACCATAACATTACCAAGATTTTCCTCAACTTTGGGAGAGAGACCCCAATCACTATTATCCTTATTTAAGGAAGACCCTATATTTGCTAAGATTGTTCTTTTATTTATCTTATCTAGCTCAGAAACCCCTGTGATTTTTCTAAGAGCATCTATCTGTGGTTGTATTACTTCTCTTTCTGAGAAGTGCGAAGCCTTAGAGAAAGAAACTGGGTATAATTCCTTAAAATCTTGTTTTAATAAATTTTTTACTGATGAGATGGTAGTTCTATCTATTTTATCATAGGCTAATTTCTGAGCGCCTCTAGGATCTCTTTGTGTTCCTAGTGTATCTCCTAGTTCTTTTGCTTCTCGATCTGTTTCTATATCAAGATATTCTAGTGGTTTACCAACCATATCTGAGAATTCATGTTGTTCGATATATCCGGTGTTGTCTTTATCAATATTTTTAAAATAGTCTTTTAGAGTTCTAGGTTTGAAATTATCTGTGGCATTTTTATCCCTAAGACCCAAGCCTTTTAATGCTGAAGAATAAGCTCCCATTAATGCGTCAAATGTGGAAGCCCCAAAAAATCTTTGCAGTTCGGGTTCTTTCTCAGGACGAAATTGATTCCATTCTTCAAAAGAGATTTTACCATCCCTATTAGTATCCCATAGTTCAATGCCACGAATAGCAGAGTTTCCACGGCCATTAGCCATCCTGGCCCTATTGGAAGTTTCTCTTCGCTCATCTGAAGTTTGCTCTCCGTTTGGTCCAGACCCAGGTATTGCAGAATTATCTGCTGGCGTTAATGTTTTTACTTGTCCTGATCTTGATACGTTATTTTCTCTTTCTTCAAAATTTTCAGGAGTTCTGGTCTGGTCTTTATATACTAAGTTACGATCTCTTCTTGCCATATCTCCGGTAAAGTTAGTTTCTCCTTTTCTGACTGAAGTCTCAGATCCAGAAAATAATGATCTAGCTTTGATAAGATTATTAATACCTTGGATTCTAGCAGACTGAGCTAGTAGAGAATAAATAAGAGACTTGCTTTTACCCTCTTTGGTTTCTCCCTTTAATCCAGTCATAAAGGCTTCTGGACCATTCTTAATAAGGTCCAAAATAACACGCGGCCTCTCTGCATCAGCAGCATCCCATTCCTCACTAGCCTTTGGAACAGGTACCAAATCAGCTACTTTTTCAGATACTGTTTTTACATTATTTTCGAGCCAAGATACTAGATTTTCCGTATATGGGGTCTTTTTCTTAGCAAGAATATCTTTTACAACATCAGCAACATTAATTTCATCAAAATTCATATTGAGATGAGGAGGCATCGTGATTTGACGACCATCTTTACTTTCTGTTAACTCTTCTTGTCTTAGATTTACTCTGTTTTTTTGTTGCTGTCTCTGTTTTTTCCATTCGCTCACGGTGCTGTTTAGTAATGCTGCTGGTGACTCATAATGATTTCTATTTTTAAACTCTGGATTATTATTTTTCCCCATAGGCTTCTGATCAGAAAGAATATCTCTTAGATTTTCTAGATCAGGAGTTAAATTTTTAACAACTCTTGCAGCAGATGATTTTGCCTGGAGCTTGGCTTTTGTTGTTGTCCATTTGACCAAATCTTTCGGCTGAAGGTCTCCTCCAACATCAGGATCTATTAATCCTAAAATTCCGTCCGTTTTTGAAAGATGGCTAGTAAAATCAAATCCAGTAAGACGATTATCTTTATTATAATCTCTATATTTAAAACCTTTAACAAAATTATATGATAGACTTTGGAGACTCCTTAAATCATTAGCTTCTCTTATTTGAGTTAAGGTCTTATAAAAAGAAGCGTCGCTAAAAAAGCGCATACTATTATCATCGAAGCTTAAATTATTTAACGAAGTTAACCAGTCTGGCATCGTGGTTCTTAGGGTCAAATAGTCATATATACCAGAGTTAATCCTATATTTTTTATCAAGATCATCACCATTCTCAGGAGTTCTATTTCCCGTTAATGGATTGATTGATCTATGAGAAAATTGTGCTTGGTCATCAGATAATTCAAACCTACCGTATGAAACATCATTTGGTTGTCCTCCCCTACTAAGATAAGCCACTCCCCCACTACTTAATCCTTGAACTCCTCCATTATTAATAGACTTTAGTAGAGGTAAATTTTTAGCAGTTGATCTTGCGTTAACGACAAATTCACCAGGAGTTAACATTGCCGGAACAGTATCCGTGCCCTTGGGAGCATAAGGAATTAAAGCCCCAGTAGATGCATATACTATGCCACCACTAGCTAAAGTTCTAGCAACAGTAGCTGTGGTTTTATATCCTTTTATATATCTATCTAATTTTCCAATATTTTTATGATAATTATATTCTCCTAGTATTCTTCTATAATAAGAATATGCAGACTTATACTGTGAATTAATTCCTTTAGCTCCAGTTATTCTGGTTCTAAATGGGAATTTATCATTTTCTCTAGCCGTGTCACTAACTTCACGTCCTGTAAATTTTTTCCCGTTATCTGGAACAGCATCTGGTCTTGTTTCTGTTATAGGAGCAAACTTTCGGCCAAATAAATCAAGTATAGAATCGTCTATTACTACAGATCTTTGAGTTCTCTTATTAGCATCTTCTGGAGTTTCGCCTTCTTTGGGCTCAGCGTCTTCATTAACTAAACTTGGTACTATATCATTTTTATAGCCTTTACGAACAGCTTTCAAGGTATCTATAATATCTCCAAGTTTCTTATTTGAAGATTGTCCAGGTAGCGGCTTATCAAGTTTAAAGTTGATTGTTCCAAATTTATCTAAATTAGTGATACTCATCAATTCATGCATACTCTCAATAGACTGTCTATAATTATCTATTAGATCGCCCTTTATAATATCTCCGAGAGGAATATTTTTATTTTTTCCGGTAACTAATCTAGAGTATGAATCATATGCTATTTCAGAAGATGTATATAATTTTTGACCAATATTATTAATTTGTGCGTCTAATTTAGCTTTTTCTTTGGGGTCTTTTGGTAAAGAAACTCTATTTCCACCAACTATGCCTGTGGTATCTCGCGAATCCAATGCTGTTGTTCGTTTGCCTTTTGTATAAATAGCTGATGTGGTAAATAGCTTCTTATCTGGAATTTCTGGATTCTTACCACTTTTAATTAAAGTATCTAAATATTCTTTATAACTAAGCTCATCCCAATATTTTGGTAGATTACCTACATCCTTAGGTTTCACAACTTGTGGTTTTGGTGGAGTAGTTTCAGCAGTTTTAGGTTCATCTTTATTGGGAGAAGCTGCCGCCTCTGCTTTATCTGCGACAGCAGGAACAGTCTGAGCTTCTGGCATATCATATGGTTGAGCTTTCTTTTGTTCTATTTTTCTATCTTTTATCATTCTAGCTATCATGATAGCAGTTTTTGTTAATCCATAAATAGTTTTAAATCCTGGTCTTCTAGGACGAACAGCAATATCATCTAGTTTATCTTTTAGTCGCTTAAAATCTGATGGGTCTATATCATATTTTTGTGCTATTTCATCCAGAATAGATTGTTTTTGTCTAGCAGCTGCTTCATTTAGTGGGTTTTTACTAAGAATATCATATTCTTTATTAAAATATTCATCAAACATTTTATTAGCGTCTAGTTTACCAAAATCATCGCTAACATCTATTCCTAGTCTAGAAAAAGTTTCTTTAGCCTGCGACTGTGCAGCAATGTATATGGGTGAATTATCTGTTAGTTTTGTTAAAAGAGATGGATCAACATAGTCTGGACTAGATTTCAATAAATCGTCAAAATGAAATTTAGCTGCTTGGTTTCGCACGTCTCCTGTTTTTTGTATGGCAGAGGCGATATCTCCGGCAGCCAATGAATCATATTTTCTTAATATTCCTTTATTATAAGCCTCTCCAATTTTACTATTATATTCATCTCCAATAATTTTCATATTTTTTAATAAACTATCTATCTTGGCTTTGTTCTCAGCCTTCTCAGATTTTTTGCTTTTTGATTTGTTAACCTTCTTAGAGTTAGAAGCAGCTTCTTTACCTGTTGATTCAGCAAGATCATCAACTGTTTTTTCGATGGGTATAGTATCATTACCTACTTGTATAAGTTTATTCAGCGAAGATCCGGATTTAATGGCTTCGTCTATTGCTTGTCTTGTTAATTTTTTCTTTACTAGTCCACTTGCTGATTTTGTTATAAAATCATCAGCAAATCCACCCATTGCTATATCTGCTGCAAATCCTGTCCACTGACCTATTTCGTAAGATTCGGGATATTTTTCAATTTTTTTATTTATATCTTTTTTCCACGATGAAGGAAATCCATTGTATATCATTTCATTAATAACTTGTCCTATTTGATCTCCAACTATTGCTCCACCAATAGTACCTCCTATTTGTGCTGCTGGAGTAAATGGCGCAGTGAGAGCAAATCCCACTCCTCCACCTGCCAAGCTTAATAATGCAGGTATAATTTGTTGTGCTACTCCATAACCAAAAGCCTTACTATTAAACGGTCCGACACCCAAGCGTAATTTATTATTATGTGCTTCGAGGTCATATGTTGCCTGACTAAAAGGATAATTAGGATCTCCACTATAAAAGTTTTCTTCTAAAGTATTACGAGCTCCCCATTTGCTTTTTTGTTTACCAATCTTATTAGCTGCCTCATAAGTTTGAATAAATTGTATTTGTGATATCCTGTCTCCATTATTTAATTGGAACGACCCATTTAGTTTTTGTTTCTGAGGATTAATATTATTATATTTTTTCTGAGCATCAAGAGATAAATAATTATCAATATGACTATCATAGTCTGTGTTATATTCTTCTAATTCTTTCTTTGTTAATTTATTATCTGCTCCTTTCCTATAGTCTGCCATATATCTGAGAATACTATTTTTAGGCATCTCATTATCTTCTAAAATACTATTTTTATCAATATCTAAACTATCAAATATATTTGTATCTAAAGGCTTAAAATGTTCTTTTACAGTTAAACCGCCACGAGCTAAATAAACAGGTCCCCCATTACTATATGCTTTAGCTCCACCATTATTAATAGCATGTAGTAGTGGCAAGTTACTTTGTGTTGCGGCTTTATTGATAACAAATTCACCGGGGGTCAGCATTGCTGGAACAGTATCAGTACCACGAGGCTGGAAATTGATGTGTTGACCTTCTTGAGCATATACTACGCCACCGGTAGCAAATCTTAACGGGTCTTTAGATGCATTTGGGTCTGTGACAGCTCGGGCCTCTGCATTTAAACCAGCTTCTCGTCGTTGAACAAACCACTTGTCTGTTGGTAAACTTCCATAACGAGAAGCAAAACCTAATGTAGTATGAGCAATATTACCCTTAGTATATGCATCTTGACCATCCTGACCGCTAAAAGAATCTATAACTTGCTGAGTACGTTTAGCATTATCAGGATCAACATTCTTATCAAAAAAATAATCTTGACCTTCCCATGCTCCATTTCCACCATACCAATTATACAACGATGTCATATTCCCATATAAGAATCTTTGTGTATTAGGATCAAAATATGACATACCTACCTGATCTGTTGCATTGATCATATCCGTAGTAAGTTTTTCAATAATGTCCTTACGAGTATCCTTACTTGGAAATTCATTATATGGATTAAATGCAATATTAACTAAATCATTATATTTTTCTGGTATGGCTTTATCTGCCGATACCAGACTTAGCGTACCATTAGCACCAACAGTTTTTATCTTGGCTCCTTCTAATTGCTGGCCTAAAATAGCCTTATAATCCCCAGATAATGCCGTTGAAGAAATTCTACCAAATAATGATGCTCCTCCAAGAGATCTAAATAGATCTTCTGCATTCAAGTTTAATTTTTGAAACTGACCTATCATTCGTGTATCACCACTGGCCAAACCTGTAAATGCCATAGCAGCACCAGATCCCAATGTGAATAATTCTTTTAGCTGCTGATAAATATTGGGATTCCTTGTCATAGGAGCCAATTTGCTCAAATAGCCTCCAAAATTATTAAATATTCCACTAGTATATCCTGCTGCTTGTTGAGCTACGCCAGAATTTTTAAATGGTTTTTGTATTATTCCACGGATACTGTTATATAGCCAATTTCCAGGTAATCCTGGAACTCTTTTTCTTCCAAAAACACCCAATGATAATCTAGCTAAATTTTTAACAGCATCGGGTAATTTATTATCCTTAATAGTATCATCAGCTAATTGACCCTTGTCATCAATTTCTCCAACAGATTTTATTGCTGCATTGTCTCTGTCTGTAAATACTTTATCTGCTACTGTACTTAAATACTCCCCTATATTGAAAACATATGATTGTTTATTTGGTGGACTATCTTCAAATAATGGAATATTTTTTAGTATCGGATGATTGGTATGATCAATTAAAGAATCTAAATCAATACTATACTGAACACCTTTAAGGTTTTGTTTGAGTTGATCTCTTTGATTTCTGTCAATATTACCCTTAGCAAGGGTGGTGAAATCGGGAATTTTGTCAAGCTCAATATGAGACTTATCAAATATTTCATCCCCAGTTAATATTTTGTCTACATAAGCTGTTGATTGGGCATATTTTTTAAATTGAGAATATGGACTGAGGGGATTTTTATTATTTGGAGTAATTAATAAAGCTTTATTTAAATTAGCTCCTAAATTAAAACCATTAGGATCAGCTTTACTAGGATCTGTAGCAATTTGTGGCCCTGTATACTCTGTATACTGCATATGATACGGTAAGTCAACGTCTCCTATAGGATTAGGCAGCTTTAACTTATATGAACCAAAATCAGATACTGGCTTTGTGCTAATTCCATATTTTGTTTTTAATTGTTCAGCTTGATTATCTATAGCAGCTTGAATATCTTGAGATATTACTGATGGGTCTTCATTAGCTACCCATGGAAAAGTTTTCATTTTACCCATGTCAGCTACGTCATATATTCCAAATTCATATCCTCTAGCCCATTTATAATCAGCGTCTGGTAAATTATTTAATCCTGCTCCTCCAACCATCAATTTTGGAAAAGTTGTCTTTATTTTATCTGCTTGTTGTTTACTGTTTAAAGATTTATCTAAAATAGGTTTATATTTACTATTTAAAACATGTAATAATGTTATATTATTTTCTTTATCTTCTGAAAGGGCACTAGGATTAAAAAAGTTTAATTCATTGCCCGTTAATGATATTCCCTCAGCTCCACTATATAATATCTCTAATTTTTGTCTTAAATTACTAAGATTCGGATCTTCTGCCTTAAAAAGATTATTAAATACAGGATTTGTGGGGTCAGGATCAACCGATGTAAATGTCTGAGTTTGTTTAAGATCTTTAAGGTTTAATTCTTGAGTTTTAATAATATTTTTAATATTATCTTTTTCTGTTATCCATGAATTATCTCCTGTCAATATTTTAATACGATCTTGCGCGCTAGAATCTGACATTTTAAGATCTGATTTGATCTTGTAGTATCCCTGATCCTCATTAGATACGACGCTAACATCGGCATAATCAGATGCTAGTCTATATATTTTTAATACCTTAGCATGTTCTGTGCTCTCTTTATTCCAAGATAATGCTCCTAGAGTTTTATTTCTTGTTACAATCATACCTACTGGGAGATTAGATATAACATTGGGACTATAAAATTGATCAGAAATTAAAGATTCGGGAATATCTTTTATGTCATTGACTGCTGGCATACTTGATACTATTGTAGATGAATCTAAATCACTATTAATTAATTTTTGATTAAAACTATTTTTATATTCGATGAATTTATTTTTGGTAATATTTTTGGTGTCAAATGGCTTATCGACTACAGAGCCTAGGGGATCTAATAAGTGTGCACGAGGCCTATTAATGACACCATAGTTAAATACATCTTGATTATGTGCATTTTTTTCCACTAATATAGCTGGGGCCTCGCCTAAATATAAATTATTGATACCATCTTCGCTTTTAATCGAATCCAGGCTTGCTCTGCCACTAGAGGCAGTAGCCACGGGAGCCATAATCGTTTTAGGTTGAGCACCCCTAACAAATTTATCTGGTCCGGCATAGACAGATTTAACTTCTCTAAAAGCTGCTGATCTTGGGTCAATATATTTTTCTTTAGATTGAACTAGATCATCACTATTTTTTTTGTATTCTTCCTTAAAATTTTGACTAACATATCCACCAGAACTATAGTATCTAACAGCTCCACCACTACTATATTTATTACTATTAATGGCATTTAAAAGAGGCAAGTGGCTTTGAGTAGCTGCTCTATTAACCACAAATTCGCCAGGGGTTAACATTGCTGGCACAGTATCTGTACCTTGACTCTTAAAATCAATAGCACGTCCAGCAGCAGCGTATATGACACCTCCAGAGGCTTTACCCGCAGCAGGAGCAGCGCCTAGTGGTAGTTTACCATTGATTTGTTGTACTAAATTAACTAAATCTTTTAGTTCCGAACCTTCAAAATTTATCTTAACATCACTAAGAGCATTAGCCAAAGCTTTAGCTGATTGGTTTGCAATATCGCGAGCTAAATTAGAATCTAGTTGGGCCAATAAAGAATTAGCTCGTGCTTGTAAATTATTACCTTCTCTGTATTCTGCAATAGCTGCTTGAGTTGCTGGATCTAATTCTGGATTTCTAAGAGTATTTAATATTTGCTGAAATACAGGAGATACTCCCATACCAGATTCTTGAAGCATACTCTCTAATACATTTGCCTTAATATTACCAGCCTGTTGATTATTTCCTAAAAATGGCAATATATCATTTAAGGCGCCTAGTGTTTCTTTACGCTCATTAACAAAAGCAGCTTGAGCAGCTTTCATAGCCTCCATCATACTTGCTCCATTTTGTAAAGCCTCATAGTAGGCTCGTTGAGCACCAGTAGATCTGTTGATAGTATTTATCTGTCCATTAGCATTATTCTGCAATCTTTGAAAAGCACTAGAAAGACCATTTAATTCTTCGGGCGTACTAGTAACTAATTTTTCAATAAATGAGGCTCTTCCAGAAGATTTTTGTTGAGCTTCTTGAATTTTTTCCATAGCAGAAGCTGCAATATCGGTATTGTCAGCTAAGTATTTTAATGCATCAATATTTTCTCTTAAACCAATATTAGTATCTGATAAGTTTTTAGTGAATTTAATAAAGTCTGCTTGACCAGATAGTCCTCTTTCTCCTGCACTTCTTTGTTCAGCTTGTTGAACTACTCTGGTATTTTCTAGTTTATTTATGCTATCAAATATATCATTAGGATTAGTAGCTCCTCCTGTTTTGGCTGATACTTTAGAGTTTACCATTGTTCTAGCATTTTCTAAGCTAATATTTTTACCCAAAGTTTTTGCCAAAGAAAGTTCAGAATCAGCAACTATATCAGTAGCTTTTCTTAGTCTTTGATTAGCAGAAATCTGTAGATCAATAGTTTTATTAATATTTTGAGTATATACATTAAGGGCGTTTTGATAGTGTTCTAATGCTTTGATTGCTACTTCTTGTGCTCTCCTAGAACTATCAACTACCTTATTTAGCTGACCAAGTTTTTCGCTAAGCTGAGTATAATCTAGTTTTTCGTCTCCAGATTTCTTAAAGTCTTTAAGAACATTACCAACTTCTCCAGATAACTTTTCAACTAAGTCTGGAGGCAATGACAAGTTAGCTAGTGCCTCTTTAACATCGCGACCAACAATGGATCCTAATGCTTCTTCTGTTATTCCAGGATTTTTATTAACAGATTTATTAATGGTGCTCATTACAGTAGATTCTATCTTTTCTCCAACTCCTAATAATGAAACCATTTCTGGTGATCGTATGCCAAAAGATTCAGCAGCAACATTTCTGGAATTTGATACTGTTTGATCAGAATATGCTCTTGGATTTTGTAAAGCGTTAATCGCAGTTAAAGCAATATTACCAACCTTGGCTTGACCTTGCAATGAATCTGATGCGAGATCGATATCTTTGCTCATTTGTTCTAATGAGAAGCTGGCACGACCAATGCTTTGTTCCATATTTTGGAACATTCTCTCAAGAGATCTAGTATAAACATTTATTGTATTGTCTAAAGACTTGAGTTGTTGTTGTCTTTCAATAACAGAAGCTTGTTGCCTAATGGTTTGTTCTGCATTTATAGCTATAATATTATTAATTCGTGCTTCTTTTTCAACATCACTAATGTTAGCATTATTTTTTATAGATAAAATTTCTTGTTCTACAGCAGCATTCGCCCTTGCTATAACTTCTGCTTGTTTTTTCCATGCTGGATCTTTAAATATATCTTCAACACTTGAACCGCTCTGAATCTTAGCTCCAATAAGATCAGTAGTAAGCTTAGAGGTTTCAGCAAAACTTTTAGAATTTTCTCTTGCTTTTTCAGGAATTAAAGACTGATATTCTTTACTTCGTCCTTTGTCTCCTCCACCAAAAAGATCAGTAGATCTAAAATATGCCATTATTCCTTTCTTATCCAAAATCTCACTACGTTGAGATGCTGCTCCTTGATCAGCTGAGCCAAAAGCATCAAATAGATTAACCCAAAATGCCTTAGCAAGTTTATTATTAGCTTCTATACCAGCTTTAGCAGCTTCTCCTGCTTCTGCTAATTTAGAAGCTAACGATCTTTGGATATCTACATTCTTAATGTTAGTATTTAGTTTTTCAAATAATTGTTGACTATCACTAATAGCTGTTTCTAATTTCTTTTGCTGGAAATTTTTCTCAAATTCTATAGCAGCATTTCTGGCTTCTATAAAAGCTTGTCCAACAGAGGCCGCTAATGTAGCAAGAAGACCAAATCCTCCTAAAAGTTTAGACACTGCTGGACTAAGTCTGCTTCCTAGCATATCTTGCAAGCCGCCAACGAGCATGCCACCAGTAGCTAATCCTGTAACTCCGCCCTGAATAGCGCCCGCTGTGCTAGCATTTGAAGAGCTGGCACTAGCATTAATTTGCTGAGCAAGCAATGATCCTATTCCTTGTAGTCCAAAAGATAAGCCCAACATTCCTCCAAAATTACCTCGCTGATCACCGCCAGGAGCCTGTTGTCCCCTTTGTCTAGCTAATTTATTAACAATATCTTTTCTTGTACGAATTTCTTCTTCAACAGACTGGCTCATTTGTCTTTGCTGGGTTCTACTGGCAGTTGTATATGCAGTACTACTTCTTAACTGCTGTCTTAGTTGATCATCCATCTGTCTTAGTATACGAGGATCTCCCATACTTTGACGAACAAATCTTTGAGCATCATCTCCTGTTAAACCATTAGCTCTAAGATTAACTCCTGCTCTACTACTTGCTCTAGAATATGCTTGTCTATCAATAGCTCCAGCATTTTCCTGCAATCTGGTATTAATATCTTCCTGACTCATACCTCTAGCTGCTAATCTATTTCTGGTATTTGTGCGTATTCTGTCTCTTTCTTCTTGAGCATTAGATTCTATGCTCTGTAATTGATTTCCTGATAAGCCTCCTAAAGTACGTCTAGTTTGAATATCCTGCTGAGCTTGTCTACGAATATCTGCTAATTGATTTTCAGCCTGAGATATCTGTTCTGCACTAGCTCCGGCTAATCTGGCTCGTCGAATATCAGCTTCTGTTGCTCGTATAGCTTGTTGGTATGTTGCTTGTATGCCGCTCTGAATAATTCTAGCAGAATCACCTGATCTAACACCTAATTCTTGTAATACCGTAGCTAAATTTTCTAGTTGACCAGTAACATTATCTGTAACTCCAACTACTGATAATGCTCTAGCATCGCTCATGCCGCTAATATTTGGTACTGCTCTAGGACTTCCTCCAAAAGCAAATCTTTGAACGGCTCCGCCCTTACTTAATCCTAAAGCTTTGGTAGCAGCTGCTCTTATAACAAATCCGCCCACAGGCAATCCTACAGGTCCTATGCTGTCGCTTGTTCCGCTACCGGGTCCCTTAAATAAACTAATTCCACCACCAGCAAATGACCTCATACCATTACGATCTGCTTGGTTCATTTCTCTTAATTTGTCATATCCTATATTTTTTGCTGTTTCTGGTGGTACAAAAGCTTCTCCATTGCTAACTAATGCTGGTACAGTATCCTGTGTGGATCCTCCTATTGCATATCCTCGCATTTTCTTGAACGCCTTTTGATCACTGCTAACCTCGTAATCTCTCAAAGTGCGTCCGTCTCTCCTTACCGCATCTGCCATTCTATTTTGAACATTTGATCGAGCAAGATCAACCCGATCCTGAACAACAGATGGTGGAGCTTTATATGGTTGTAGGGATGGAGGCATAGGTATTGAGCCTTCTCCATAACCACCAATTTGCCACTGTTCACCATAGCCACCAGGAGCAGGTATTTGCTTCATGAACTGAGCTTCAGTAAAACCGGCTTTAATAATATCTTCTAGACTATACTTGAATCCTCCTCTTTGAATTAATTTAGGAGCAGGTACTAATCCAGCATCAGCAAATCTTCTAATGTTTCCACCATTTTTAAAACTTTTAACTTCAGCTTCTAGAAAATTTGGAGCACCCCAATCTGATCTCCATCCTAGTGGTCCAGTAGTATCTAATACTCTATTGATTTTAAATCTAGAATTTCTTGGTAATAGATATTCTGCTTCCATATCATAAAGAGCACTCTTTCCTTTATTACCGGTTCTTTCTAAAACATTAGCACCCTTACCTGTTGGTCTTATGTGTAATACCCCTCCATTTGATCCAGCAAATCTTTTAGCACTATCATAGTTTATAGAAGTAGACAAAAATGACGGAAAAGAAAAAGTCTTATTCATTAACTGAGATTTATAGTCTTTATTAGGATCTATATCTTGATCAATAATTTTTCTACGATTTTCTTTAAATCCACTATAAAGTATTTTTGGCAAAGAATCAATCATTGAACTGTCAAGATCTTTTATCTGATTACTTTTAGTTTTGTCTGGTTTGTTTGAAATAACAGCAGAATGAAGATCTTTAGATCGCAATTGGTATTGTCTAAGACTATCTGTTGCTCCACCAGTTTCAAATTTTTGAATTATTCCACCGCTATTATAACCTCGAACTTTTAGATAATTAGTGATATTATCTTTTGCTGTTGATGGACCATTCAATGTTCTTTTGGCATCTGTTGGTATGTTTGGTTTTAGACCAAATAATGCTGCTCGTTTTCCTAATCCAAGCGGAAAGTCAATGCTCTTTCCTCCTGTTTCAGCAAATGCTGCCATTGCTCTTTTGTCTGAAAGAAGTCCTCTTAATGATTCTTGAAATGCAAGACCAGCAGCAGTATCTTCACCCGGTTGATCTAACGGATTTCTGGCACTTTTATATCTAAATACTTTAATACCAGCTTCACCTTTAGCCTTTAGTGATTTAGATTTAAGTTCTGCTTCTTTTGTATTTTTTCCATTATCATCAACAAAAACTGATCCGGGAGGTAATTCCGCAGCTTTTAATTTTGCAATTGCAGATTCGTTTAAATTATTACCACCAACCCCGGTAAATTGAGAACGAGGTATATTAAGATTTTGTCGTTTAAGGAAAGCTTGTAAAAGACCAACTGTGGAGGGTGGTCGCGCTGTTAGTACATTTACATATGGTGACAGCTGAGGCTTAACTAGCAATAAATCTCTTAATTTTTGACCAAGAGTGCTAAGTCTAGCTTTTTCTGATAATAATTGTCTACCTACCTGTCTCTTGTTGTTAAAAGACTGTAGATCAGGAAGATTATCAGCCCCAAATACTAATGTTTTGTCAAAGTCAGCATAAAGCGCTTTACCTAAACCTAGTTGACTAAGAATATCCGATACTAATAGTCTTTTAGCTCCTTTTTTAACAGATTTTCTAAAATCTTTACCATAAGCATCTAGATCATCAATACCTATGCCAGCCTTATCCATTAATTTTTTACGAGGAACACCACCCATCACCTGAACAGTTGTGATGTTTTTAAGTTCTCCTTTATCTCCAACAACCATATCAGTTGGCTTAAATGGAGAGCCGTACAAACCAGCAATACCAAATAGTAATCCTGCTGCTTGTTTCTGATTAGTAATTCCGAGACGTTGATCTACTTCACCGTTTATTCTTCTGGTATAAGCTTTTAGAATCTCATCTTTTTTGCGTTGAATATCTGGTGTTGTATTTCGTTTACCAAGAATAGTCCTCATCATTCCAACATCCATACCCTCTACTCTAACGGGGCCGGTCTGTCCAGTAGTAAGGCCTGTTATAATTTGAGAAGCTGTTAATTTAGCAGCATCGGACTCTGTTATTTTTTTAAACCGTTCTTTTTTTGTTCTTCTGACCATCTCTCCGGCCATGAATCGCTGAATAGATCCACCAGAAGCTAGTTGTTGAACATTAAGACTAGCTTTTGATCTCATTAAAGAACTTCCGGGTCGAGCAGAACTTCGCTCTTCTTTTGCGCTTAAGATTTTGAATTTAGAGTTTGGTGGTAATATAAATTCTTTTTCTAAATCATAATCTGTACTAACTCGTTTATTAGTATTAATACCCTTTTTCTTGGGGTTGGTCAAAATACTCAAAAGTCCTTGACGAGCAAATTCCATTGCTATAGAGCTATCTAAACTAGTAGATAAAAATCCAGGTAATGTAAATGATTTGCCAACCGATTTTGGTAGCTTATCGCCAACTTGATTTTTAATCAGATTGAGTCTATTTTCTCCAATACCAGAATATAATTGTTTTGGTAATTTATCTGTGGTTTGTTTTTTTAAATCTTTAACATTTTTTTGTTCTTCTTTAGTTAATGGAGTTCCAAGCATTAGACTTCTATTAAGTTTCATAGAAGTTGCTTTATATGTTGATATAGCGTCAGTACTTCCACCAATACCGAATTTTTGTATAGATCCACCATTATTACGTTCTAAACCAAGTTTATCAATTTTTAATAAACTCTTCTGAGCTCTTTCTTCTCTTCCTCTTTTTTGGCTTTCACTTGAGTTTGGAGTAAAGATTTTGTTTTTTAATCCAGGTCCCATTTCATATACAATTGTTGGACCCAATTGAATATTGTCGGGTTTCTGCTTCCTGGTTAAAGGAGATATTTTTTCGTTATTACGACGCAATAAGTTATATCTTAATCGTTTGTTTAAAATAAATGCATCAGGAACTTGCTCGTAAGTAAATTTAGCTTCAACTGGAGGTAATCCGGGAGTCTTTGGTATAAAATCTAAAGGATAGTTGTTTTTGGGTGCTTTTTCATATTGTTTTCCCTCAAGAATATGTTGAAATAAAAACTCCTCAAAAGCTACGCCTTGAGCAGCATAGAACTCTCTACTCTTATCTTTGGCTGCTCTACTATTAATATAGCGTCTAAAATTCGCATTGTTTGCAACAGCTTCTTTTATTTCTGATTCCCCAATAACTCTTCTCTCTATATCGGAATTAACATTATCTTTGAGCTGAAAACCTCTAAGCATTTTCGGTGATTGTCTGTTTAATTTATTTTTTCTTCCTGTTTTTTGTTTGCTGGTCTTGCTTGTTTCATTCTCGTAATAATCTATATAGTCTGAGATTCTATTTCCACTTTCTCCTGGAGACAGTGATTTTAAAGCTGCAACCCCACCCTGATAATAATTTTTGGGGAATATAGATCCTCCACGACTCCTATTCAAAGAATGTAAATTACCAACTCCTATGCTTTGTGCTGCTGGCTTGCTCATCACAAACTCACCAGGAGTTAATTTTGCCGATACAGTATCACCATTTCCATATCCTGGTACTAATCCACCACTAGCAAAAGCATATATACGACCACCTTCATTAGCTCTTCTGGCTCCTCCACCATTTCCTCTGATTCCTTGACTAAAACCACCTATATATTGAGTGGCCGCAGTGATTCCTTTAAATGCAGCAAACAGAGTTAATAATGGTAAAACTCCCTTAGTGGCATCAGCCACCTTTATTAAAGCGCTGGCTAAATCTAAACCAACTTTTACAATATTTTGAAAACTACTAGTATCTCCAATGCTACGAATAAGAGCAAGAAATTCTTCTCTCACTTTCTGAATCTGAATAGCTAAAGCTAATTGTCCTTTTGCCGCGTCGGTTGCTAATGATCCTTGGCCCTGTTGAGCAACCTTTAATGCGTCTTGAGCAGTTGCGAACTGTTGAATAAGTGGTAGCACCTTGCCGATCTGACGGAAGCCGCCCAATTCTTCAACTATCTGTGAGAATTTAAGATCTCGTGGATCTAATCTGCTTAGTCCTTCACTAAGTCTTTGAACCGCAATATAGGGACCTACGAATTTACCTTCTAAATCAGTTAATGTAACTCCAAATTCTTGTAATGCTTCGATAGTTCCTGCTCTTTGAATTCTAGTAAAAATAGTTCTTAAACCAGTAGCAATAGTTTCTGCACTTTCACGAGTTGTAGCTCGGATACTGGTAAATACAGCAATAAATTCATTTAATGCTTCTGTGCCTGTGCTTACTCCTCTACTAGCAGCAGCAAACACACCACCAGTACGCTGAATAGCAGTAATAATATCACTAGCTTCAACAGCAAACTTAGCAGACACAGCATTAACACTACCTAGTGCCATTTCTAATTGATTTGCTCCTATACCAAACTGTCTCATTAAAGCAATAGATCCTTCTACAGTTTGATTCATATCATCAAATGATGGAGCTAATGCACTAAGAGCCAAAGCTTTGAGCGCCGTAGCAGTATCTTTAGCCGTTAAACCAGCCTGTGCAAGAGTTACTGTGGTAGTTGTTAGCTCATTAGAAGAAACACCAAGTTTAGTAGATAAATCTGTAATAGTATTTGCCACATCAGCTAATTTATTTCTTGAATCACCAGTTACCTGAGATATGCGAGTCATTTGCAAATCAAAATCTATAAAAGATTTAACACCCTGACTAACAGCATTTGTTAATCCATATATAACACTTGTAACAGTTGTAATAGCTGAAAATCTTCTAAATGCTAAGCCGGATTGACGACCAAACTCTACCATTTCATTGGATGCTAGAGTAATGCTATTTCTAGTATTATTCGCAGCCCTGCTAACATTTCCAACATTTATAGCAGTATTATTAATAGCCGATCCAGCAGCTGATGCACTTCTCATTGCAGCAGCTAAAGCATTGATGGCTCCTGTAGCATTGGTGGCTGAGGTTATTATCTGATTAAGATTAGCATTTAATCCTCTTAAATTGTTACTATATGTTGTAACAGCAGTAGTATTGAATCTAACATTAACATTAGCATTAATTGATCCTAATTGTCTTCTGATGTCAGCCGCCATTGTTCTTATTGATGACTGATTGGCCCTAACGTTAATATTAGCACTAACCCCACTTAACTGTCTTCTTATATCTGATCCAATACTTCTTAATGATGATGTATTGGCTTTGATCTTAACATCACATATTATATTAGACAGCTGACTTCTTATTACACTAGCAACATTACGGACAGATTGTCTAGTAACTACCGGAGTAATATCTGCGGATACAGATCCAATTTGCCTGCGAATATCCGCAACAACAGTCCTTATATTTGAAGGACCGCGCAAGTTGATTTCTGCTGTAAGATTAAATCCTTTGCTCATATTTTAAGTCCTAAAAAAAGAACACCATGCAAGCTAAATGCCGCATGGTGCTCAAGGTTATAAAACCAATATTAATTATTAAGAAATCACTCTGCTTTAGGAGTTTCTGGAGTTGCTTCTGGTACAGTTGTGGTTTTGTTGGTATCATCAGTTTTATTCTCTTCCGTAACTGGTTTTTCTTTTTCCAAAACAACTGGTTTTCCTTCATCGTCTAGGAATGGTTCTGAATCTACAACATAATCTCCATCAACGTCCACCCTATTTCCATACTTATCGACATAATTACCCTGCTCATCAATATATCGTCCTCGTTCATCAATAAGCTTTCCGTCAACATCAACTAGTCTGCCCTTCTTATCAATTAAACGAAGTTTTTCATCAACAAACTTATACTTATGCAAAAACTTATTTTCTGGCAAGCCTTTTTCAAAGTTATTATCCAATCCATAAACCATATTAGCCAATTTTTGAGCACCCAATAAAGACACAGGATCATCTGACTTATTTAGGTAATCTTCCAAATTCTTAAAATAAGGCTCATTAGTATCTTTATACACCACGCAAGCTGATACTAAATAGTTAAATCTGGCATTATCTGCTTGACCTTCTGCGCTATGATTATCTAAACTGGTTCTTACACTAATGAGATCTCTTATTTCTGATCTAATCTCTTTCATTTGTAGAGCTAGTTTCTTAGCGTCGCTCAGACTAAAACCACCCTTAGCAAGTCTTTTTTCTCCGTCTAGTAATTCCTGTTGCAGAGATGTGAACTTGGCCTGTTTTTCATTATTCCATAAGCCCTGTTCTTCTAGAAGATCATCCATTTTAGCTCGTACTATGCTCTTACTCTTGATAGCATCAGTAAAAGCCTGATTGTATGCCTTTTGAGCTTCTCTTTGGTCATTTAAAGAGGGAGAACGAACAACATAATGATTTTCAACGCCATCTACAACAACACTAAAATTTTCTGTTTTCATATTGATATCCTTTTCCTTTATTTATGATTTTCATGATTATTATTATTATTATTATTATTATTTTTATTCACTTTAAAAGTATAGTGGTAGTTACTCTTAAAAACTCCACCATAGCGATTAAAATCAATATCCAAATTTCTTATTTGTTTGTTTCCATGATTTAATATATCGTTTCTTGTAAAATCCCAAATATCGGCAAACTTTTCTTCTTCCTCTGTGAGTTCTCCATCTTTATTATGTCCCCACAAAAATCCAAAATTTTGTTCTATTCTTGCAAGAGTACCTATCATTGTGGTCTCGATTCTACGTTCCATATAAAATTTTAGTCGCTCTGGTTCATACATAAATTATCTTCCTTTACTCTGAAGTTGTTGCATAATTCTTTGTTTAACATCCGGCAATTCTCCGTCCCTTACTCTTCCTTTTGACATAACAGTATCAACTTTGGTTTTTATAATACCCAAAGAGTCCTGAGCATTTAGTCCCAAAATATCTTCTGCTTGATCCTTATTTCCAGCCATCAAGAATATTTCGCTAGAGTTCTTAATTTTTCCTGACAACATACTATCTACACCCTTTTCTTTCTTTTGTAGATCATTTTTTTGTTTTTGAAACATCATCCAACCATCCAAAGCATCGTCATCATTAATAATATCATCCTGTGGACATTCTGGATGCTCATATATTTTATCATACATACAAGAGATATTAATCAAACTTTTTTGTTCTTCTGACCAATCCCTAATAGGACTATCTATAACATTTGTTTTATTATTACTCCAATAATTTTTCCAATAATCACATCGTGCTATCATTTTATATGTTGTTACATCTATCATATTTTTAGAAATTACAGATATAATATTATTAAAATTTACATAATCAATATTATTTTTTTTAAATACTAAATCATTACTTTTATTATACAATGTATTACTAATAATAAATTCATGCCTAATATTATCACAATAGTTTTCTAATGTTAAAAAATCTAAACTATGTTGTTTTGAGTATATGTTTTCAATATCATTTTTAAGATTAGATATGCGAGTTTTTATTTTAGATCTTTTAGTAATATCAAAATAGTTTTTAAATAAATCTATCTTAGCATTCTCTAAGCTTTTTTCAATTTTTTGCAATATTTTTTTACTATCATAGTACAGAATATTTAATTCTATTAATAAATTATCTATATCTTCAGCTAACCAAAAATTTTCATTATATAAATTATCTTCGTATGTTGAAGCATATAGAAAATCTGCTTCCATCTTAATATCTAAAGATGATTTCCTAAGCTCATAATAATTACTATCAAGAAAAAATATTAATTTACCTGATAGTATTCTATGCACTAATTTTTCAGTATTCCTGGATTCATTCACATTATGCTATCTTTAGAAATAATAGAAGCCTGCAAGCTAGAAAGATCCTTTTGTTGATCTTCTAGTTTTTTTTGCAGGCTTTCTATAATTTTTTGACTCTGTACAAGATCCAGATACATTTTGCCAATTACAGCAAATATATCATCCATATTATTTATCCTCTTAATTATATATTAATAGTCCGTACCCGGTACTGGTAGACCAGCTTCAACAGTATCGCTAAATGTACTACCTGGTGAGCCTGTTGGTGGAGTATAATCAAAATCATTATAGGTTCTATAACTATAAGTGATTGTAGCATTTCCGCCACCGGTATCCCCACCAGTAAAATTAACTGTTGTTAGTTTGTTCTTACTTCCAAGATCGATTATTGTACCATCACAAAGAGCAATCTTAATTGCTTTATTAGTTAAAGCTTTGGTATTACTACAAGATGAACTACTACTTGTTGCTCCTACCATATCTCCAGTGTTAGCCGTTACTTCAATTTCTGTTGAAATTTCAACAGGAAATTTTATATAACGATAGTAAGGAGTTTTACTGCCTAATTCACGAATTTGTTCACGACCAAGGTTCATGCTAACCTTTACGCTATTAATCTTGGAACCTGCTGGAATACCTCCGCCATCTCCAATTGGTAGCACTGTTGTGTCCTTATTCCATAAGCCACGACGTAGTATGCCAAGTCCAGTTGCTGTTGGCAAGGTGGGCTGTGTGGATCCGGGGAGTGATGTTAACCATTCTTTGTCGTTACTAACTAGTGTAACTTCTTCTGTAAAATTACCTTCTGTTGGAAAGTTGTAGCTAACAGAAGAGAGATAGGCAGGATTGCATTGTACACTAGCTAATGGTGTTCCTGTTGCACTATCGTTGGTATCTGGGTATAGACTAAGTCTGACACCACATCGATTATTAGCTAAAGAAACAAGCTTTCCAGAGCCCATTGACATAGCATAAATAGTTTGTTGACTATCTAATACTTTGTTTAGTGTAATTTCTACTTCTGGAATTTCTTCATAATTATCATATAATTCTAACTGACCAAGCTGATAAACTGGTTCAAGATTGAAATTGGTATTCATTCCAACACTTTGCAAACCTTGAACAGTATCGAAATCTGGATTTTTAGCTACTTTTGTACCAGATGGTCCAGCAATTTGTACTGATTGAACAGCATAGAATAAACGATTGGCCATGTTAGTGCTCCCTGTCGAATATGATTATAAAATAACTTCTGCGGTTAATCTTAATGTACACCAATATAAATTTTTATTTACGGTTTCCATGTCCAAAAGTGAAATTTCTTTGAAAAAGCATTTATTCCAGAAAAAATTAGAATCATTAACTAAATTAGTATAGTTTTTACCATTAATATTTAAGCTTCCTTTATGATCTAATGAGTTAACTCCACTTTTGACCACTTTTGAGATATCATATAATTTAATAACTTTTTCTTTTTGAAATCTAATAATATCAGTAATTTTAATTTGATCTTTATAGTTTTCAGCAAAAACATGCAATAAAATATCTTGATCAACAGCAAAATCATGTGCTCCAATTTGCCATGGTTTTGAATAGCTTCTAGCGATTGGCTCTATTATTATGCATGGCATTTGAACTCTGTGATTGGATGATATCTGGTAGTCTCCTTTATTCTTAAGATTAATGTCTGGAGAAGGAGAGAAGGATCTGCTCTGTAGTTCTGTCAGAAACTCGTTGGAGCCTCCTTTTAAAACTTGGCACCAGCGGTATGAATATTCTAATTTGACTGTGGTCGAGGATGCTAGGGGCTTATTGAATATTATCTGACCTAATGGGTAGTTAATATTATAGCCAATTGACCCTGATCCTGTTGGGGCTGGATAAAATGTACTTGAGACCATAACGCCAGAAATTTGAGTCGGAGATGTTCCATTATAAGATACTCCGGTTTCCCAAACCCACTCTTTTTTGGGAGATTGCCATACTTGACCGGAAGAATATCCTGGTTGATCACTACTCTTAAGATCACTAAAATTTCCTCCAAATAATCCACTATTTGGTATATGAACATTGATAAATCCTCCAATATTCAGAAATCCCCAGTCTAAAAAAGTCTTTAAATTTTCTTCTAGTTGATTGATTAACTGATGATCATTTAGAGATTCTATATTATTAAATTTTGTATAATCTTCACAACTCATATATTATTCTCTATTTCTTTTTGTATAAGATCTGGTATGATAATATCTAATCTAGTTAGTGCTCGTGATATCCAGTTATTATTCTTGGTCCCAGCAAATTCTGGTGGTACTCTCCAGTTTTCTTTAGAGCTTACCATGATAGCCATTCCTGTTCTTGAATTTGCATTTGGTCCCATTTGTACTTTATAATTTTTAATTATAATTTGTCCACCATATAGTAGTAGCCACTCTAACCATGGTAATAGCGCCCCACTCTTTGAGTCTTTTACTACTGAGCCTGCTAAATTTAATACATCACTATAATCATCTTTTATCATATTAATACTAAAACCACCTTTCAGACCATTACCAGAGATAACTATTGGAATAGTTTCTATATTAATATTATTAGCCCAAGCATCAACTACGGAATTAACTGAATTAGCAGCATCTGGTATTCCAAATTCATATCTCAATTTACCATTAACAAGAGATCCATACTCAGGCTCTGCCATAATAGCGTTTTTAACATGAGTTGGGATAGTATTCCTTAAGTTATTGAGAGCTTTACCGAAGGCGTTATTCAATATTTCTTTTATTGTATATAATATCATATTAGATATTTCACTATCTGATTCTAATAATTTTAAATTTATATTCATGCTCTTGACCACATAGATATTATATATTTGTTATTCCCTAATCCACACGGAGTTGGATCCCCTGCCAAAGAATAGGTATAGCTAGTATAAGACTGTATATTAGTATCCATAGTCATATATTGGGCATTCCTAATTTTAGGCAATAACTCAATTTTACATAATGTTTGAACCATGCCATCTTGAATCTTAACAGCTTTAGAATCCCAATTTAACCAATATTTACTATCAAAAATTACTGCTAAATATATTATTTCTGATTTAGACTTTTCAATTTTTCCATATCCATTGCAAATTGAGCAAATGCTATTCTCTGGAAAAGGAGCCGGTCCAGTTGAGTTATAAATATTTAATGACCTATTATTAATAGGATCAAATAAACAGTTATTACAAAAAGAATCATTAGGAGTATCATAAAAAACAGAACATGGTACCGTTAAAGAGTTGTCTGCTAATATAGCATCAATAGCTTGATTATATAAATTTTTAAAATCAGCATTAATAATATTACTAAATATATTAGTCATTTTTACTCCATATTTACCATGAATTATGAACTGATCTATGCCATAGATTTACACCCACACATAAATACATATATGAAGCGTCCCAACAAAGATCTCCAGGATTACCAGAATCTCTTGAAGATAATGGAGTTCTTCTGTCTATGTTGGTAATTATTGGATAATCAAATTTCCATGAATTGGTTGTGTTGTTAAATGTCCATCCTAATTTATCAAGATCAACTATTTGGTCTATACTATGATAATGTCCGCTCACAGCATAATTTCCGGTAGGTTGAGGAACGTATCTTAGTGCTCCTGTTATATCAGTATAATTTAAGTTAACGGTGCCACTTCTATTATTAAAACTTAAAACTCCACTATTTCCTAATGAACTAATAATTAATGTATTTGTATAGTCATCAATATTAACATTGGTATAACCACTACCGGTTATATTTAGAAATTCATTTGTAGTATAGTTTAATACTCTTCCATCTCCTACACTTATTCTTAAATTATGATTATGATTAGGAGCAGCATAGTTACCTGTAGGTTGTTTATTGTCAAGAATTTCCTGTAAACCACCAACATCTCCGATAAGATGAGTATGCCCTATTAAGCTATATCTGCCAGTAATTTGTGGAACATAACCTAATGCATTAATAACATTAGATCTTGTAACATAAGACAAACCAGCCTGAGTATTAAATGATAGTGTTTTTGTGCTATCATCATAAGATAATACAGTATCACCCGAAGCCCTAATATTTAACATTTCATTGTTTGATAAATTGATGCCCACTCTTTGATCATAACCATCACCAATTTTCAAATTGATCGTTGGAAAAGATAGTGAAGATGGGTGGATTCTAATATAGTCTAATCCTGACCAAGCTGTTATTCCATCTCCAATTTTAAGTCTCAAAGAGTCCGTTTCATATCCTGCCTCTCCAATATCTAATATAGGATTAATATTATTCCACTCATTTGATAAAGATCTTCTAAGTTTTATTCGAGTATAGTCACTCATAATTTTTTAACCCCAAAAATCATTCCCGTAATTTGAGGTACTGTCCAATTTTGTTGAGTAGCAGGATTATGATTAGCGTAGTATTGATATGTTTGATAAGCTGTTTTCTTAACTAAATGTTCAGGGCCAATTGTAACATAGTCATCTCTTTGAGTTTTAAACTGTCCTGTTGGAGGAGTAAAATTAGAATTATATCTAGCCAAACCAAGAGAAATTCTATAATCATCTAAATAACCCGCTTTCCCTATCGTAAGCAATGAAGGTATAACACTGTATCCATCATTATTATTAAATAAACTTATTAATCTATTTTGACTACAATTACTCGATAATATATGAAGACTATTTGTAAATACTCCAGTATTCTCGCATCCACCATCCCCATATGTTCTATAAACAGTATGATTAACTCCTGATTGTCCATCAAGATAGCATATAAGATGATCACTAGAATCTCTTGTTATCGCAATATGATGCCATGTCCCGGTTGTTGCATTACTTGGAAAGTATAAAACTTTTGTTGAACGACCCAAACCATAAAATGTAATTCCACTAATATTCATTAAAAAATTATAGTTAAAAAATTGAACAGTATTAGTTGGTACTGATGTTGTTGATTTATCAAATAAAGCAATATTATTTGATTCATTAGTAAAATAAACCCAACACTCTATTGTGAACGGATTTGTTTCAAAGTCTGGATGAGAGCAATAAATATATGAATTATTATCTGGAAAACGTAAACTACTATTACCAAATTTAGCAGTAGCTGATGACAGTGAAACATCTCCATGTGTTGCTAATGACTTAGGACTATCAGAACTATCTATGATTGAATTATCGTTGTGTAGTAGCAATGAGACATATCCTGAATATGGGTCGCTAGCTACTCCACCATAAAATACATTAATAAATTTAGTATCTAAATAATTTTTCTTAGCAACATTATATACTTTCATTCCGCCTACAGCATCATTAAGTCCGTATCTCCATAGAGAATATGTATCAAAGCTAATATAATAATTTGAATTAGTTGGTTGAATAACAGAAAGAGCTATAGCATCTATATTTCCACTATTTACTGTTTCTATTTTTCCTATATCTCCATCAAATATAGCCAAAGCTTTTCTGTGACTATTGCTTGGTGTACTAGTCCAATCTTTTAATCCATCCGATCTTAATCCAGCTCCATCATTTAAATTATTTGTAACACCAGGAGTTAATGGTAATACTTTGGATGTTGGACCAAGCCAAAAAGAAGGCTTATCAACATTATCTATTAAAGTGATATCGTCTAATAGCCAAACTTGTCCATGCATATAGTATCTACTTTTTGTGTCTTCATATAACATTGGATAAACGCCACCATAACTATTGAAATCACCAAGACTCATATTTTGCAATATAGATGACGAATATGTCCTATTATAGAATCTGATATTATTAAATTTAAACCCACTAATTGGCAAACTAATTTCCCAATCTAATCTTTCTAATTCAGGATCATCATTTACAACAGACAGATCGACTCCTTCTGCTTTAATGCTTAAATATGATTGAGAAATATCAGAATCATCTATTAAAAATTCTGAATGAGTCCATCTAGAGACAAAAGAGGCACCATCATAATTTCCTATTCCATATCTAGCCTCATAATTACTGGCAGCAGTATCTGCTATTGTTAATATTTTATTACCAGTAGAAAATAAAGAAGCCACTCTATATCTATCAAGAGATGATGATATGTCTAAATCAAAATATCCCAAAATCTGATTATTTTGTTCAATTTCTAATGCCATTGTGGTTTTTTCATTATTTAAAACATTTAAGGCATTTCCTGTAATTTTTACAATATTAACTGATAAACAAGAAATATCTCCACTACAAAAAGAAAATAATTTATGTCTATGAGGATAGCTCGAATAGTCAGTACTACTAGTTTCTAAACCTAATGACCTAAAACCAAAATATGTTTGATCTCCGCTCGGTAAAGGAAATCCACTAAGTTTTAAATAGGTAGGAAATTCAACTGATGAAGGATTTTCTATTTGAATATTAGTTATTGCTAAAAATCCTGGAGGACTACCTAATCCAGGATAAGGGTTTCCTTGACGATAAACGCCTCTATTATCATAATTTGGAATATAAACAGCACTTGGAAGTATTCCATTATTTGGAGAAGAATATTTATATACAGCATCAAAAATTGGACTTTGTTGAAATAAATAACTAGTCGGGGCACATCCTCCAAAACTATACTTAGGATATTGTTTAAATTGAGTAGACCAATAATTATTGTCTAATTTATTTAGAATTACTCCTTTTTCAAAACCTTCAAAAAATAAAGTAGACATATTATCTCCTAGATAGACTAAGTTTAATAAATAAAATGGCCATTACATAGTCCTAATATACTAATACACCGAGTAAAAAAGTTGAAATATTCTTGTCATTATAGCCTATTTATTACTAATTAAGTATGAAATTAAGATTACTAAATAATCGTAGCAGTAAGGGTAGGACCGGCACCAGTAACACTGCCGTATGAACTCCAAAATCCATCGTCCCCTGACGGAGGGCTGCCACTTGCGCCACCAGACGTATATCCATTAAATTCTCCATAAAAATCTGACCCTAATGTGTCAGAAATCATCCAAACTTGATACCCAAATGCCTGAGTCCAATATAAATATCTTGATTGGCCCGCAATGCGATAGTAGTTAGAAGTTACCCCACCATATACAGTGGTTCCAGCAAGAACATATGTCCCATTGTATGATGGGTCAGATGCTCCGGTTACCAAATAGGCTGGCGTGGACGGAGCGGTTGTTGTTGTTGTTGGTTCTGCCGTGGTGGTTGTTGTTGGCTCTGCCGTGGTGGTTGTTGTTGGCTCTGCCGTGGTGGTTGTTGTTGGCTCTGCCGTGGTGGTTGTTATTGGTTCGGCTGTTGTTGTAGTAGTTGTATCTGTTGGTTCGGCTGTTGTTGTGGTAGTTGTAGTGGTGGCTGTGGAATAAATAGAATCAAGATCAGAACAATTATAAATAGCATTATATTTTGATGGAATAAAATTAGAACGATATTTAGCAGACTGAGAAATTATGAGCTGGTCGATATATCCTGAAAAACCGTCTGTGGATCTTGTTTCTGCCCAAGCATAATTTATATCTGCTCCTATAGAAATAAACATATCTGACACGTTGGGGATTGTATTAGTAGTGATAATATTACCAACATTATTGCCATTGATAAACATTTTCATTCTGCTATTGGACCGACAGACAGCTATGTGTGTCCAAGAACCAGTTGGAAAATTTACATTTGTTGCTGTTATTAAGTTGGGCTCATATCGGTATTCTCCATTATTATACCAATCTAAATTAAAATGAAAATATAAATTATTAGATTCTCGGCGTAAATATATAGAACTATAGTTATTGCTAAAATCAGTAGGCTTGATAGAGAATAGGGTGTCTCTACGAATGCTAGTTGATGGTTTTATAAACATCTCTATTGTAAAATCTTTACTAAAAGGCCAATTAATATGCTGCCCAGATCCTGCTATAAGTCGTGGGAATTCTGATGTTACTGGATCAGGGTTACCGTCTAAATAAAGACTAGCTCCACCATATTTATAGTCATCGACAGATATTATTGCTTGATCAATTTTTTGTATGTTTATATCATAGCATGATTTATTTTTTTCTAGATCATTATCAAATGGTAAAAATAATATTAATTTATTATATGAGTTATCTCCTCCAGATGGGGTTATAGTGTTACTATAGCCATAATCTCCTGTTCCTATTGAATTAACTGCTGCCACCCTAAATTGATAACCAACATTATTAAATAGCCCTGTTATTTGTATATTTGTAGTAGTATTTATACTATCCGGATATGTGCTCCATATAGAATTTCCTGTAGAATACTGTATAATATAGTCTGTTAGTGGAGATCTATTATTATATGGACTTTGCCAAAATAAATAGACTGATGAGTCCTCATCATAGCCACTTATACCAATAACCATATCGGGTGGCTCTGGCGGAGGATTATAAGACAATAAATCACAAGACAGATATGAGTATTGCAGTAACAAAGATGGGAGACTGTATGATAAAATATCTGTAGCAAGATAGCTGTTGGTTATAGTTTCTGGTTGCTCAATATAGGTTAATATATCAGAACTTAGATATGTTATTTGGGCAGTTTTTGTAGGAGGATTGTATGTTAAGAGATCCTGAGAAACATAAGTGTGATATAGCCTGTATATTTCTGAATCTTTAGATGGAATTGGAAATCCAAAAAATGGAGGTAAAATCATTAATTTCCTCCTTCTGCGTCCGTCGTATCTCCAGATAGTATTATTTTATCATCAGATACCTTAACTAAGGTTGCGACTGAGTATCTTCCGACTAGTTTATTATGATTAAGCCTATTTACAATCTGTGTTCCTGATAATCTAACCTGTCCCGATCCTATTTGCGAAACTAAACAATTAAAACCGACATTTAAATTATTGTTAAAGCTAACATTAATTGCCGTAGGATTATTAAAGCTAATAACTTTTCCATTATCTGACTGATTAATAACATATGAATTCCCGGTTCTTTCATTAACAAAAGCTGAAAATCTTGTTAATTGACCATCCCCTAATGTTTGAGTTCCAGTAAAACTATTTCCACCATTAAGTTTTGCGAATTCTTCATAATCATATGACACTACGCTACCCAGCTGTAAAGTTAGTCTCATAGCTTCTGGACTAGCGTCATTAATAAGACTTTTACCTAAAGCTGATATTTCTGTAGTTCCATACTCATCAAGACCAGTACCTACTATAAGACTATTGCCATAAACTGGAACTTGTGATAGTCTATCGAGTCTCTGACTATATGGCTGTATATCTAATCCAATTTCTAGTCCAGAAGTACTAATGCTTAACTGGTTTAAATCTTGGTCATTATATTGCAAATTAATATGATCCCCAGCCTGCAATAAGCTAGCAACTCTATCATCAACACTTTCATTAAAGTCAGTTATATTTTGTGATATGTGAGTATGATTTTTATTAGCATAATCTTGATTAATAATACTAGAGGATATTTTAATGGTTTTTGTGAGTGGGTAAAATACAACCTCTGTTCCTCCATCACCTTCTATATTAAGGGTTTCATTTTCTTTGATATCAAAATTACCAACTAATAGTTTTGTTAAACCACTACCTGGAATTCCCTGTAAGCCTCGCAAGCCAGAAGGCCCTATTGGCCCAGGAGGCCCTATCTCTCCCCTAATTCCCTGGAAACCTTGCAATCCCTGCAAGCCCCTCTCAATATGAACAACCCCAATAGTATTATCAAAACCATCATTGATTATTAGATTTGTAGTAATAACATTTTTAGTATCGGATCCTGGTATAGACTGATTAATAACTAAATATTTTGGTGCTGGATTAGTAATATTGATTGTTGCCATAGTTATTAACCGTTATTAAAAATAATAGTTTTGGTATCAAAGCCAGTATCATCAAAAAGTTTAAGCTCAAATGATGTATCGTATCTCCAATTATAATTATTATTACTAGCAATTGTAATATTCCATCTATCATTTATTTCGTCGTATGAATCTTTCATAAACATAGGATCTAGGGCTCTAGAAAAATTACATATTTGATTATTTACCATAACTTCTGGAGTATAATTCTGTATTGGCCTATTGCCTCCGTCAACACTAAATGTTAATGTCCAAGATCCATTATTATTTGGTATACTATAATTATTAGTTAGTAAAATTTTAATAGGTTTATTAATATATAAATTATATACTGATGAATATTTTTTAGGAGACAGATCTGTTCCTTGGAATACTGGCAACCCAGTATTTTCACAAGTGACTATTTTATATCTATAATCTTTATATAGCCCCGTAGGAATACCAGATAAATTAAATGTCCAGTATCCTTCTTTAGAAAAATTTAAACTACTAATATTAATTTGATTATGATAATTTTTATATATGTCTATGTTACTATTAATTACTAAATTATTTGAAAATGTTGAGTCAGAACCGCTATAAGAGATTATTGCCGATGTAGAGTCATATTCAGCTACTGTCATTAGACCATTTAATGGATAAATATTATTTAGTGTGCTAGTAGAGCCAGAAACAATATCCACGCTATCTCCTGTAGACAAGGGTAGATTTTTATGTTTTATAGCAATAGTGTCAGACGTTATTCCTGTAATGCTAGATAAGAATGAGAAGGTTGCTATTCCATTTATTATCTGTTGAGAACCAGGTCTAGAATAAGGTATTAATAAAGTATTGTCAATAATATTACCACTAGTTAATGTTATGTTTTGTGTAGGTATATCTGTATTGCTAAAACTAATTGATATTGCATCCCCGACGGATATATTATAAGGATTATCAGATAATTCTGATTTAATATACTGGTAATTTATATTTGATGATCCAGAATGACTGTAAACTATATTACGAGCATTAGAGACTCTTCTCTGAATAAGACCAGAAATGAAGGGAGCATACTGCTGAGTTGACCAATTCTCATTAAAAGGAACATATCCTCCTACTGCCACCCCATTATATCCACTGATAGATTGACCGCTAACACAATAAATGTTTTGAATACCTCCTATCACAACAGGAGGAAAGCTATTTTGAGTAATAGTTTCATTTTTTGTACCGGCTTTATGTATCCAAAAGTATTCATTTTCGGCATATCTAATAGCGCCAACATCATATGTTGGAAATACTGATGGATTATTATTAATAAATAATGAAAAAACAGTACCAGTACTTTCTGTATGATTAAAAGAAATTGCTTGATTACTTGTAACAAAACTATTAGCATATACAGAATTACTAATTATATTTTTAAGACGATAATTAATATTTACGTCTCTTTTATTTGCCAATAAATTTCTTTCATCTTGATTATTTCCATAGACACAACGGCTTCCCACGTAATATTGTTGACCATTGTATGCAAAATATGCTTCTGAAGCTGGGGCTGGGTCTGTTAATTCAACAATCGGAGCTGGTAGCATTATTCCACTAATTCTTAAATAGCCAGTTTGCCAACAATCAGAAGTTTTTATTGTATATATATTATTATCAGTATCTTGAACATAATTATTATTAAGTCTTAAAATATTCATTCCTAATAAAGGAGGAGAGTTATTATTTTGTGCAGAGTATGGGACTCCTGATGGAATTTGTACTTTAACACTAGGATACATTCTGCCAAAAAGACCATAACCTCCTTCATTAAGTATACTTTTTGATAGAAAACTACCGCAGCCTAATAGTGAATTAGTCGTTGTTATATCCACATTTCCTATAAATTTTTGTAAATCTGACGTTCCAAAATTTGTAGTTCTTTCTTGAACTAATCTACCGACTCCAGTAGATAAAGTAGATAAACCATTAGGATTTATTGTTATAAAGTATTGTGAATTCTGATAAGATAAATTATATTTACCATTAAATGAATTACTTGGATTATTATCAAATTCTATATAAACTGGTTTAGCTGTATTAATATTATTTCCTAAAGGATTAATAAATACTCTGAAATCAAAACTTTGGAAATCTCCACCACTATAAGAAAAAGAAGTAATTGGACATTGATTGTGTGGTAAAATAGTGTCACATTGTAGCGCATAATTTGCTGCTGGTGGCCAGTAAACATATTCAATATTAGGATATGAACGATAACCTATAGGAGCGCTACCTAGTTCTGGCCTATCGTTTAAAGTTCTTGCATCTCTTCTAGGAGTATAAATTGGTTTTTCACTATCAAAATAAACAGGAAGCTCAACAGGAGAAGGAGGATTAGGTGCTGAAATATCCATGAATTTAATAATTTTTTGAGCCGACTTACCTCTAGCATCATATACTGTCAATATTAATTTTTCATTATATTCCCCTCCATTTGCAAAAGTTCTAGGATTACCTTGTATGGTAAGTAATCCGCTACCAAGATTACTCCATGGTCTTTTAGGATTGCCTCCTGGAAAAGTAATTGTATATGATAGTCCAGAAGGCAATAAATTATATGAGCCCGTAGAAACTACTGTCCATCCAGTAATTCCGGTTGGTATTGAACACAACTCTCGACCTGTTGTTCCAAATCTATATGATAAACTTATTGGACTATTACACAATGGAGATAATTGATTTGTTTCTGAGGCAGTGCCTACTGTGATGATCTGTGGCCCTGGATGATCAAACCCTCCCTCATTCAATGACTTATATTTAATATATCCGTTTATAGTATCATAACCAAATGAGATATTTTGAATTGTATCAGTATCTATTGCAGAGATGCTAAAAGACTTAAGTCCTTCTATTCCACATAGTGGGAATCCGGTAAAAGAAAAATTCCATGACTTATCAGAGGGATTCCATACCCTAGACTCTAAACATCCATTTTGTAGTTCTAAAGGTCTTTGCGGATAGTACCCTGAGCATACTGTAGGTAAGCCAGACAATAATATTGTTGGTGGAAAATTTGGATTTTCTAAACCATATAATGTTTTGAAAGTAATTCTCCAAGGAGAGCCCTCATTCGCCATATAATATGGTTTATTTACTCCAGTGATCATGATTGGTAAACCGGGTAAAGTGAAACTATCTAATTCTATTAAATTTAACTTTCCAATAGCATATATTTTATCATCAGATATACCCTTGCATTGTACTATTAAAGAAGATATCTGGTTATCAGTTAAAGAATTATTAATATTATTAAAACTAATATTAGCATCCCATTTGCTATAAATAGGAGCTCCATAATATGATAATTCATACAATGATAAATTATTATCATATTTTTTATTGATTAGACTTAATGAAATATCGTTATTTTTAAGACTTGGTGGGATATTAATAATAATATCTTCATTCATAGAAGCTTGTTTGATATCGAATACGGTTTGGTAAGACTCATTTGGTATACTATAAGTTATTGATTGTAAATTAGTTAAGTATTTATTTTGCGTAAAAGTTAGATTAACATTGTCAGATACCGTATTGATAGAGTCTTCAACAAAAATTTTAATATTTTTTATACCTAGATTTTCTACCATCCTAGCGAAAGAATCAGAACGGCCTGTGGCAATAATTTTCCATCTTTTGCCTATATTATCATATTCATAATCAATATTATATTCTAAGGGTTGTGTCTGATATGAACCATTATTAGGCAAATTAGATAATTTTACAGATGGATGCAGATCCTGTCTGTCGGCATAGATACCTCCTAGAACATAAAACTGTAAGAACCACGTATCTTGTTTATCGAAAGATAGTGGTTGAGGCATTGTATATCTATCTATAGATAAATTTTTATAAAGAGTTATATTAAGAAGTCTTGTAAAAGAGTATTCTATCCATTCTTCCTCATCATTATTAGGGCTGGGTTGAGATAAAGATATACTAATTGATTTATTCGGATAATATCCTTCGAGACCAACAAGATTTACTGTAATTTTAAATCTATTATAAAAACTATTGTGTTCTATATTAATATTTCTAGAATATCCTTCATCTCCATTTAAATTGACCCTAATATTTGTTTTGCTTTGATTTATAGCATCAATATAAAAAGCAAAAGATGATGAATTATTATCATTATCTACATTTAAGTATATGTTATCAGACAGCCCGATAGGATCAAGAGAATATTCTGGTTTAATTTCATTCATTGGTAGAATCTTAATCATACCAGTTTGTGAAGCCAAGTCTTCTCCTGTCACATAATCTTTAACAGTAAGGACTGTATTAAAAGTTCCAGTAACAGACCCGGCGTATCCATAAAGATTTTTAGTACCATTGCTATTATCAAATATCTCATTATTAATACTAAAACTTGGACCAGGATAATTAGACATAACTATCAAGGCTGGGTCTGGTAAATCTTTAATGTCATAATTTACTGACCATGGAATAGGACTATTTACATAAGAGTATATTGTTTTGGGAATATTAATAATTGGTACTTTGAATACATTTAGTAAGAAATTTTTATCAATACTACCAGTTTCATCTGAAATAGTAACTACAAATTCTCTATTTTCTTTAATATAGGTTTGAATATCATCAATAATTATATTTATAGTCCATATTTTATTATATGAGTCATATGATATAGTATTTGTATCTATAAAGTATGAACTAAGTCCATATATATTTATTTTTGGAGCCGAAGATAATAGAGGCTGCGACCATTTTTGAGATCCATCTTTTGTTTTTATCTTTAAATAAATTGGTCCTTCATCTGTAGTTTTAATGTTTATGATATTATCATTTAGTTTTAGATATGATAAACCATAATTCATAGAATATTCAATATCAAGAATATTAATTTTATCAGGATTAAGGTATAAAAGTTGGGATACCGTTTGCTGTGAAGAATCAAACGAAATATTATATCCACTATAAGCTATACTAGTAGGATTATTAAAATGAACCAAATGCTTCCATCTTTTTGACATCAAATTAAAAGAATTAATTTTTGAATCTATCAGATTAACAGATAGAGACGGTAAGGAATCTGTTGTTACAGAAGCATTGGATTCGGAAACTAAGAAAGAATTATCTATATTAGGATTTAAATTAGATTTAATATTGTATTCGCTATCAATTATATAAACCAATCCACTTCTGCCAATATAACTAGAATTGTAAGGAATATTGATAGTAATGTTATAAGAATCAACTTTATCATTAATATAATAGGATCCGTTTAATTCTGGCGCCCCATCAGAAAAATCGAAATAATATTTTTTATTTGATATGCCCCAAGGTCTGACATATCCATCAACAAAGTCTGTATCAATACTACTGGGCTGCTTGCCTATTAGGGATCGATTTGTAAGATCCGGGATGCTATCAAAATTAGTAGTACTAAAACCTTTTATATTTAAACACATGGTGCCAGAAGAACACTGCGAGTAATTACCTTGTATAGAGAATACTCCTGTTAATGGAGATACTACAGTTTTCCCATAAGGATCTTTAGGCCAGTTAGCCGTATAACCTCCATAGGTATGATGATATAAATTATTGTAATAAGGAATAGAGCATAATCCTGAAACTGCTCCTATATAAGATAGATTGCCACTACTTGGTAATTCTTGATCAGCTTTTATTCCAAAACAGTATGGGTAAAAACTGTTTGGTTGTATTTTTAAACCATTAACTGGAATACCAGAGATTAATGTATTATTATCTAAAGTTGATGTTATTTTAGCGTATCTGCTAACTTCTGACTCAGAAAAATTACTACTATTATTTAGTGTTAAAAGTTTAATTTGATCATTGGTATTGACATAAGACCTTGGAGTAGATAAGTTATTTATAGTTAATTTATTGCCATTAAAAAATACTCTATTATTTAATTTACGATGCTCTTGATTCTCTAAACAAATTTTTTGGTCTAAGGTAATAATTGGTTTAAAATAAAATCTTGCATCAGTATAATCAGAATTTATAGTATTGATGGAATTTAAAAGCTCTAATCTTTTTCCAATATTTATAGAATTAAATACAGAATAAGCATTTAGCGACAAAGAAGAAAGAACTCTATCTCCACTAGTTTTAATTGATGTTATAGTAATAATTTCTTTGGGAAATCCTGTAACAGTAACATTTATAGATGATGAGGTGTTTGAGCTGAATAGTGTTGTTGTTGTATTATCATTATTTAGCTTTACTATCCCTAATATTTCTCCACTAACAGAACTAAATTGTCCACTTAAATTAATTTCTTGATAATCATAGCCTAAACATAATAAATTTATACTAGCAATATTAAAATTATGTAATAGGCCATTAGAAGATATGAAGTATGGATTATTTATTGTTCCACTGCCTTCATAGCTAAATGCTGGGCTATCCATATAAGAAATATTCAGAGGAGCATAGTTATATTCATTATAATTTACAGCAATACCTGTTGCTGGCCAAAATGAACCACTAGCAAAAACAGACATTACATAACCAGAGTATACTGTAGATGGAAAAGAACCGTTATAGGCTATATGATTACCACTTCTTGGTATAGTCCCATCAAAATAAAAACCTTGTGTAAAATTTAATAATTTGGAATTTGGAACAAAACTTCTGCTAGAAGAACCTAGAAAACTATTAATATCTATAATTTTTTCAGATGGCCATATAGCAGAACCTCCGTAGTCTAGATCATAAATTTTGTAGTCATTGTGAATAAAGGTAGAATTAAATCCAAACCCATTAGTGGTATATGAAGCATTTATTGCTTGTTCAAAATAATCTGGCCTATTATTTTCTTTTAATAAGTAATTCTTATCATCTTTAACATAAATACTATTTCCTTTAATATCTATTATATCGAATAAATTATTTTTAGGTTGTCTATTAGCATTATTTTCTATAGTATTTAAAAATTTAACTGGAATCTGATTAATTATAATATTATCTAATATTTTATATTCATGATTTTTTTCAACATTTATTAGAACAGAGCCAGCTGAATCTGGCTGTATATTGGGGAAAAAATATCCATTATCAATTTTAAATTGTTTTACGCCTAAGTCACTTATAATTGGATACCACTGATTTTTAGGCTTTATTCCGTTATTTGTTGATAAAAAGTTTAAATATATACTATCTTCATTATTCTCAAAATTTAGGTCCTCTGGACTATTTATAGATATAGAACTATAGCCAGCATCTGTATAAAAAGAAACAAGACCTGTTGAATAGTGACCAGTAATATTTATATATTCGTTGGTTTCTGTATCAAATCCTTTAATATTATTATTTTTTGATAAGATAATTGGACATCTTTCTGAAGATAAATAATTACTAGTAAAAGACTTTAATCCATTTATATAGTATGATCCAGAATTATTGATTGGTGTATTAAAAATACCTAAAATATTGTCTGAAAATATAATATTTGTATCTAAAAGAAGATTATATCCGCTAGTAAAACATATTAGTCCTGTAGATGAACTACTCATGTTTATGAAATTTCTATTCAGAAAAATACCTGTACTAGTTACTTTTGTAGCATAATAATTATCATCCCACTCTGGCATATCACTAAAAATTTGATTACCACTAAAAACAATATTTGTATAATTTATACTTGGCTCATTAAAAAGTAAAAAATTACTATTATAAGATATGGTAGCACTAAAATTTACAGGAGATAAAATTCCCGTTACTGTTTTGTTTGATTGACTACCAATACCGCTAACTATTATATCTTGATTTAGCAAATAATTTATATTTCCAGATATTGTTATGGTAGGATAACTATATGAAGTAGAAGAGCACTCAGTTAAAGTGTTAGAGCCAGAGTGTGATCGACCGATAAAATTATTAGATGCTGTTTGAAATATTATATATGGATTATATCCGCCATCTGTTGATAATTTACCTACATTAGTATCATATGATGTATTTTTAGGAACAGATATATTAGATAGATTTATATTATTTATATTAAATGATTGGATAGGGTCTGTGATATAATTTAATGAAGATATTGAATTATCTGTAATCTTAAGATTAAAATTGTCAGAAATTAATAAATTTTCTCCTGTAGATTTAACTAAAATATTTAATGTTCCAGAATTTTGCATTAATGGTATTCCACTAAATGTTTGGATACCGGTATTAAAAATTAACCATGTTGGTAAAGGTCTACCATCCGATAAACCAATACTATAAATAGAAGTTTCAGCTGGGAAAGTGTTATTAGGAATAGTAAATTCAAATAATTCATTTATTATAGCATTTTGATCGGGAATATAATTTCTAACATGATTTCTTTTTTCTATTGGATCTATATCGATAGTAAAATATTTTTCATAATTTCTACCAGACATATCTGACGTTTTAATTCGAATTTTATAAGAGTCTTTGTGATATATATCACGGACTCTTGGAAAAATTGTGTATGCTAAATTAGAATTTTCATCACACATTAAAGATACTGGGGGGCCACCTGAAGACTCACTGAAATTAAATGAGTATAAATTACTATTAATTTCTTCTATATTAATTGGAAAATAAGTAATATCTGGATTTATTCCTGATGGCAATCTAGAAACATCAGAATTAACCTCTTGAGAAGGATAAAATATATACCCTGTACCGCTGCCAATATTTCTTGATGCTAGAAAATAGCAACTGTTTTCTTGTAAATCATAACTAATATCTATTCCAGTATTTTTAAATTTTAAATAACTATATAGGCCAGATTTATAAATCTCAAAAAGATTATTATCATCATCTCCGTATCCACAGATAAAATCATAAGAAAATGGAACAGATGGTGTCTCTACTGGCTCTAGATTTTTGTTATAAATAGATATTCTACTATTACCATTCGTTGACGGCTCTCTAATATAAATACCATCATATCTATGATATCTTGTTTGATCTCTTGAGTATGTTCCTGAAATATTTTTATGTGATACCAAAGACACAGTACCGCTATTATTAGAGGCAGGAGTTATGGAGCAAATATTATCTATAAAAATATTATTTGGTAAACCTGTAACTTTCATAGAATATGTCGGCAGATTGCAATATGTCGATGGATATGCTCCTGAGATGATTGTCACTGACTGTTGTCCATAACCAGAAATATTAATATGTATGATCCTTGATGAGTCAAAGACATGCTTTGTGTAGCTTATAAGCTCTAGCGAGGCTAACGTATTGATAGATTGTCCGAATAGAGTTAATCCAGTAAACGGAGAATCAAGAGTTATAGAACTATTCGTCTTGGTGATAATTTTACCAGTCTGGGGAGCTATATGAGAATACTCTGCTCCATAAGGATTGTATTTTATATACATGCCAGTATGTAAAATATTTATGATATCTTGGGGGATATTATATATGTCTGGTGAGTTTGTATATATATATCCAGTATTAATTTGTATTTTATTTTTAAAATCTATATCAGATAATATTTTTGGATCTAAAATAATTTCATTATTTGTTAATCTACCAGTCCAAGAAGTTTCTTTAATGGTAAAATTTGTATTATCTATTATTTGATTAACTTCATATGATCTAGATGAAGGATTGTGTTCTGTAGCAGAAAGGAATGAGACCTTGGCTATGGACCCCGACACCATACCGTGAAAATATGATTTAATTGTAATCTCTGGGTTTCCAGAATTTTGATAAAACCAACCATAGTTTATCGGTTTAGAAATATTTAATTCTAAACTACCATCATGTGTTTTTTTATATGTTCCATCACATGTTATGTACTGTGGTATATATTTATATAAAGTTTGTGTATTATAAGCTTTTAAAGTTGGTGATTTTATATTAGGATCTGTTACATCTAAATTTTGAATAAAATTATTATTATCTAATCTAAAATGATAGTAATATCTTCTTTTTTGAGAGTCATTATAAATTTCATTTTTCTTATGATCTTTAAGAACTGATGTAATGTTAGTTATAAAAGAGGGGTTTTCTGGATTTCTAAAAGTGGAATTTTTTATTATTCCGCTCTCAAATTTGAATAAAGCAGCACCTGTTCCAGCTGCTTTGTTCATTAGTAATTCTAAAGTGTATGCTAGTGTTTTATTTTTAGGGATATTAATTATTGGGCTCATGTTAGTCCAGGAACCATCAGTATTAACTCCGCTTATCCCAAGAGCGATAGTAGAATACTGTCCTTGAGCAATAGACAGTCCGTTGTTATCAAATTCTCTGAAAGAACCCAAACTTAATTGATTACTAGACCATGTATAACCATAGTTTCCAGCTGCTATAGAATTGTCTGCTAAACTTTGAGATTGAGAATTTAGAGCTATGCTATTATTACCACTAACTAAGTTATAGGACCCAACAGCTAATGAATTATTACCTAGTATTTTATTATTTGATCCTATTAGTGTGGATCTATTGGCGCTATATAATCCAGTATTATCTTGTCCAACTGAAAAATTAAAATTATTTGTAACTTTTACTATTTGTCCAGTTTGTTGAATTGCCGAATCACTAATGGTTCTGCTGGGATTATTTGTTCTATTATCGAATTTAGGTATAAATCCTACTGTGCCCTCTAGATTATTAAACTCAACTTTTTCATAATCAAAAAGCCCAGTCATATTAAAAGCATTATTATAGTAATCTAAATTTTTTCCATGTAATAAATCAACATTAAGATTCTCAACCATTCCAGTATTAGAACCAACATTGAATGGAGGATAACTTTGTGGAATAATAGTAAGCTGTCCTCTAACCGTTAAAGGTTGGGCAAAAGTTTTATTCCCACTTATTGTTTGATCAGAAAAAGAACTAACATACAAGCTATCCGCTACAGACCTCAGAAGAACTATATTCATATCTCCAGTAATATTTCCTACAACATAAATTGAATTAGCATTTCCACCATCTACTTCGTTATTAAAATTATTCCCACTACCAGCATCAATTAGTCCTGTTGCTCCAATATTTGTTATCAGTCGTAATTCTCTTTCTGCTGGATAGTATGCCAATATTCCTGTTTGTTTTGTCATCCCTCCATACATAAAGCTAAAACCTCTTGGTTCGCTTGGTAATATATAAGGAGAATTTGTTGCAAGTAGTGGTAGGTTATCATTTATCGTTAATTCATCACCATTAAGATTAACAGAGCCATTAACATCAAGAGGCCCATAGATTATGTCTCCTGTTGAAGATACTGGTCTGTATCCTAGTGAATTAACTATATCTCCATAATTAATATCTTGACCATTTATTACTATTCCTTTATCATTAACTTGTACTTTACTATATAAACCAGGAGTTGATTGTACTGGCAAACTATTGGTATTCAAAATTCCTGTAGAGTTAGCAAGATCTAAATAATACGATCCCTGTTGACCATCTAATAAATCAGCATCAAGACCAGAATCTATTCCGTCATTACCAGCATGCCAAGGAGTATAAGTTAATATGTTAACAATATCTGTTTCTGTGAGATTTGATCCTGAGACAATTCTTCCTTTGATATCGGTAGTAACTTTGCTATAGGTTCCAGGAATACCAGTACTTGATAATGATATAGAATTAGTTTCTACTAGAATATCAGAAGAACCCCCAATATTAAGAACCACAGAACCTGATGGTAAAGAGGTTAATCCTCCTCCTATTAATCCTGATCCAGCAACTATATCTATGGTTGTTCCACTAAGCAGTATTCTTCCTGTAGCGAGCGGGAAGGATGATATTTTGAACCCATCGAAATACAACAATCTATTAGTATTAAATAATTGATTATTAGTACCTCCTTTATCTATGGGGACTATTCCATCTATTGAACCTAAGTTTAGTTCTACTTTTCTAACTATGGTATCATCAATTATTAAAGTATTTTGATCATCTATAGTTAGTCCTGCTCCAGTATTAATACCTATCTTAGCATTGTTATTGTCAAGATTAACATATAAACCAGAGTCTGCTATTATTCCAGTTAAATTACTATTATTACTAACACCATTTAAAATATCTTGTATACTATAATTAGAGCTAGTTAATTTATTTCCATCATAATAAATTACTGATCCACTACTAAAAACGGAATTATTAGTTCCGCCACTATTTATAGGTAATATATCAAATATGATACCATCTTTACCGGGATCGCCCTTTGGACCAACTGCGCCAATATTTCCTTGTAATCCTCTTTCAATAGATACTAAATTAATCTTATTATTTCGAGTATCTGATATGACTACATTGGTAGTCATTAGACTTTCTGAGTCCTTTTGTTGTGTTACTATTAAATATTTAAGAGGCTGTATATTTTCTTCTACTCTAACAATACTCATGTGTTACATGTTCCACAGTCATTTTGAATATTAGTATCGCAAATGAAAGCGTCGCTTCCTGGTACATTCCTTGACACCAGCGATACTGATCCTTGTAAAATTCTAAAAACTTTCTTACCTCCACCAGAATATAAATCATTTGGTTCTTGAAGCTCAAAATCATAACGAGCAGTACCAAAAGAATAAGAAGCAGTAACAGAAGCTGGTATTCTTAATATTATTTTTCCTAGTTTTGGGTCTATCACAAATGAATAATCACTGGTTTGAGTATTTGTGATGAAGGTTCTGATAATAGGGTTATTTGTCTGATCCTCTATCCATCGTATTCTAGCACACCAGTTAGTAATATCAATAGGTATTTGAGCATCATCTTTATATTCAAAAGCGATAACAAATGCCGTTCCTTTTTCTATACTAAAATTATATTCAGCAGCTGGCATAAAAACCTTCCTTTGTCATGAATAAAAATATCTTGAGCGATAGTCGTGATTTTGTAAATAGCGAGGATTAAATTTATTCCCAACAAAAGGACCAAGAATAGCAGCAATAGCACTAGCATCTTTAACATTCCAATTGGCTACCAAATCGCCATATACTGCACAAGGACCGCTCTCTAAAATGGTTCTCCAGGCAGCTGTTTGCCCAGCAACTTGTAAATTAGCTGGACCTAGCGCAGCTTTTATTCCTTCAGTAGCGGCTTTTGTTCTATATGTACTTTGATCTATTATGCAAGCGGACTTTAATGAGACCAAGCTAATAAAAATATCATCTTTATTTTCTGTTGGGTCGGGTGTAATATTTGGACTTACAACATCCACAGAATATTGATTATCTAATGTTACATCAATCTGAACGTATTTAGCTGCTACTGTTATAGCTTGAATTAGTCTGTCGTCGCTATAAACCGGCTGATCTGACCAATCATTGACCAGAGTACGTACAATAATTGGTATTTCTGTTTGCCAACTCATATTTTGATCCTTTTATGTAAGAGATTATATTATAATACACCTTATAGGTATTGGTGTATGATTTTAAATTAAATGGCCAATAATAAATTCTCTGTGGACAGGTCTCTTTCTATTCTTATTATATTCCATAAACCAAATAAGCGAATAGGAAAAACATGCCCATAGAATTGTCTCTCAAACAAATTTGCTCAATTTATGCTACCGATAAAAATTGTCTTCATTGTTATGTGGATGAAATTTATGAAGAATTATTTAAAGAATTTCGATACTCAGCCAATAAGGTTCTAGAAATTGGGGCCTATAATGGTGCTAGTATAATGATGTGGAAAGATTATTTTACTAAAGCTGAAATTTTTACTATAGATAATGTGCCATGTCATCAAATAACTGGACGAGAACGAATTCATTCTTTTCTTGGAGATGCCTATAGCTATGAGGCTCTAAAAGATTTACCAAATGATTTTGATATTATAATTGAGGATGGATCTCATAAAATTGAGGATATGAGTTTTGTGGTTGTTGAATATGTTAAAAAACTGAAACCAAATGGAATATTAATAATAGAAGATATTCCAGATTTTAACTGGACCAATATTTTAAAGAATCTAATACCAGACAATTATAAGGTTGAGATAAAAGATCTTAGAAGAGTTCGTGGTCGTTATGACGATATTGCTATGATTATTAGGTCTTAGGATACTTGGCTTTAACCGAGGCTATTTTAAGTTGCATATCTAAAAAGGCTTGTGAAGTCATGCCCTTCCACATAGCATCTAGTTGATCTCCTAATGATGGATATTCATTCCTTCGTAAAGCATAATAGTCAGGAATAGATGGTTTGACTATTTCTTCTTTACTAATAGGAACTTCCATAGACTCTCCGGTCATAGGATCAGGAATAGTTCTTGTTTTTGGTTCTAGCTCTGTCCAAGCTAATTCTTTCTGGTTGATGTCGTTAAGAATAGATTGTTGAGCAGACTGAAGGAATGTGTCTATATTCTCTATATTATTGGGAATAAATATTTGCCAATTATAAGTGGTCTCGTTGTGTTTAACTTCTATATAGGCTAGGGCCCTATTTTCATCTGGTAAGTTAGATGCTAATCCTACTAAATTAATACTAGACATTTTCTGTCTCCTTATGATTGGAACCCTTTGGTAGTCTTTCATGCCATCTCTTATCCAAGTAAGAGCGATCAGCTTCTGTTAATACTCCATTTACTGGAATATTAGTATGATAGTTTGTGAGGTCAACGTCTGGGTGGGCAGTATATTTTCCACTAGCTAAGTCGATATGTAAACATTGAACATTTGTATCTACTAGTATTGGAGTTCCCCTCCTATGAATTCGATGCATAAAGAAATTATCTTCTCCAATAAAAGGAATATCTTCGGCAACCCCGTTAGCAATACAACAGAATGGAAGCTCCGGCTCTTCCTCTTTCATCTGCTTCAAAATCTCAACAGGAATAAGCATAGCATCCATACCACACATGTGAGCCTTGAGCAATTGTCCTGGATCAACATTAGGAACAATTATCCAATTTTTTTCTTTGGTCATAATCATAGCATCACCAAGTTTAATATAATAAACTCCAACTACTATTGAACCTGGATTTTCTTCTGCTGTTTTATGGAGTGTCTTAAATGCATGATATGGAACTACCGTATCTTCTCCTATAAAAAACATATATTTAGCATTGCTCTCTAATACTTGCTCTATTAAATAGTTTCGAGCAACGTCCACCTTTTCTCCATAGACATCACAAAAGCCATGGGAAAATCCATGAAGATCAACATGCTCTTCGCCCAAGCCTTGGCGACCATTAAATTTCTGTGCTGGCTCTTCATTCTCGCATCGTCGTGGTTGAGCAATAACTACGTAAGGGGCAATATTTTTAGAGGTTTCCACAATATCTCTAAGAGTTTCCATTATCTTATCTTTACTATACATAATCTTAAGTTTCCTGATGAATAATAAATTCCTATTGATATATAATACAAGCTATCTTCGATTTAGGCAAGTTAAAATTTGTTGAAAAAAGGGCTTAGGGCAATATTTTTAAAATCAAAACCGGATAGTGTGGATATCTTTTGCCCTCTGTTTGCAGTGTATGGCACAAAATGAATGTCTCCGTTGGGTGCCAAGACTCCGCCCCAATATGCACTACTAGCAGTATAACCTAAACTATAAGTGCTTACCACTCCGCTACTACTTATTTTTTGTCCTCTGTTTGCACCGTATGGCACAAAATGAATATCTCCGTTGGGAGCTAAAACTCCGCCAGCATATGCACTACTAGCAGTATAAACTAAACTATAAGTGCTAACAACTCCATTAATATCTATTTTTTGTCCTCTGTTTGCACCGTATGGCACAAAATGAATATCTCCGTTGGGGGCTAAAACTCCGCCAACATATGCACTACTAGCAGTATAAACTAGACTATAAGTAATAACTACTCCGCTACTACTTATTTTTTGTCCTCTGTTTGCACTGGTTGGCACAAAATGAATGTCTCCATTGGGAGCTAAAACACCGCCCCAATATGCACCACTAACAGAGGTATAAACTAAACTATAAGTGCTTACCACTCCGCTACTACTTATTTTTTGTCCTCTGTCTGCAACGTATGGCACAAAATGAATGTCTCCATTGGGAGCTAAAACTCCGCCAGCATATGCACTACTAGCAGTATAAACTAAACTATAAGTGCTTACCACTCCGCTACTACTTATTTTTTGTCCTCTGTTTGCAACGTATGGCACAAAATGAATATCTCCGTTGGGAGCTAAAACTCCGCCAACATATGGACTACTAGCAGTAGCAGTATAAACTAAACTATAAGTGCTTACCACTCCGCTACTATCTATTTTCTGTCCTCTGTTTGCAGAGTTTGGCACAAAATGAATGTCGCCATTGGGGGCTAAAACTCCGCCAACATATGCACCAACAGTATAAACTAAACTATAAGTGCTCACAATGGTATTATTAAAAACTTGACTACCAGTAGTTGATTCGTCAAGTATCACTTTCATCTTGTTCCACGCCACAAGACCAGTATCAATAGAGCTATTGTCGCTAGATGGAACTGTTCCATTAACAAGACTTTGAACTTCTGAAATGAATGATGGTGAATTTAATCTTGTGCTCATATTAGAACTTATTTAAAAAGGGTGAACAACAAACTCCAATATTTAATGGTTTGGCTGGAAGGGTGGAGATTTTTTGACCAACAGCAGCTTGAAATAGAATAAAATGAATGTCTCCGTTAGAGGATAGGACTCCTCCTTGATATGGTAAGCCGGTATAAATTAAACTATAAGTACTTACTACTCCACTAGTGTTAATTTTTTGTCCTACTCTTGCGGAAGATGGCACGAAATGAATATCTCCGTTATGAGTTAAAACCCCGCCAGAGTAAGAACCGCCGGTATAAACTAAACTATAAGTGCTTACAACTCCTGATAAGCTAATTTTTTGTCCCACAGCCCCAATATTGGGAACAAAATGAATGTCTCCATTGGTAGCAAGCACTCCTCCTTGATATGCTCCGCTTGGGTTTGTGTAAATTAAACTATATGTACTAACAGTTCCAGAGCTACTTACTTTTTGTCCTCTGTTTGCGCTGTATGGTACGAAGTGTATATCTCCGTTTGGAGCCAATACCCCTCCAATATAAGCACTTGCTGTTGTATAAATTAAACTATATGTACTTACAACTCCAGAGCTACTGATTTTTTGCCCTCTGTCTGCTGACCTAGGAATTAAATATATATCTCCATTGGAAGCAAGAACACCTCCTGCATATGATAAAGCTGAGGTGTAAATTAAACTATAAGTGCTAACAACTCCGTTTATATCAATTTTCTGTCCTCTGTCGGCGCTTTGCGCAATAAAATGAATATCTCCATTCGATGCCAAAACACCACCATAGTAAGCACCACCAGTATAAACTAAACTATAAGTACTAACCACTCCGCTACTATTTATTTTTTGCCCTCTGTCTGCAGACCTTGGCACAAAATGTATATCTCCATTTGGTGCTAAAACTCCACCATTATATACTCCACCTCCAGCTCCTGTATAAACCAAACTATAAGTGCTAACTATTCCTTGACTAAATGCTGTTCCATTATTCTGAGATTTTTCCAACAGTGTTTTAAATTGATTCCAAGCAACCAAATCACTGCTAATACTACTGTTATCACAATTAGGAATAGCTCCCCTTACTTTGTTTTTAACTTCGGTCTGCCATGTTGGTGATATGTCGTATATTGCCATGATTTAAGATTTGTTTAAGAAAGGTGAACAACAAGTGCCAATGTCAAAAGGAAGAGCGGCTGTGGTGGATATTTTTTGACCAACAGCACCATTTAATGAAAAGAAATTAATATCAGCGTTTGTAGATAAAACACCACCAGAGTACCCACCAGTTGACAATGTATAAATTAGACTATATGTACTTACTACACCTGTAGAGCTTATTTTTTGACCTCTATTGGCAAATCTAGGTATAAAATAAATATCTCCATTTGGCGATAAAACACCTCCAGAATATGCAAATGTGGTCGTATAAATCAAACTATATGTGCTTACCGCTCCATTTGTATTTATTTTTTGTCCTACAGTCGCAGAATATGGAACGAAATTAATATTTCCATTGCTATCTAAAACACCACCATTATATCCGTTAGTAACAGAATATACTAAACTATATGTGCTTACAACTCCGCTACTACTGATTTTTTGTCCTACGCTCGCTGCAAAAGGGACAAAATATATGTCTCCGTTGGGAGCCAAAACCCCTCCATTATAAGCATTAGTTACGGTATAAATTAAACTATATGTACTAATAACATTACTACTATTTATCTTTTGTCCTACAGTAGCATTAAAAGGTATAAAATGAATATCACCATTAGCTCCAACAACACCTCCTGTGTACGCTCCTATAGAGGTTGTGTAAATCAAGCTGTATGTGCTTACCACTCCATTTTTATCTATTTTTTGTCCTCTATTAGCAAAATATGGAACAAAATGAACTTCTCCAGCAGAAGATAAAACTCCTCCTGAGTAAGCTGTTCCTGCGGTATAAACTAAACTATATGTGCTTACCGCTCCATTTTTATCTATTTTTTGTCCTCTATTAGCACTACAAGGCACAAAATTAATATCCCCATTAGGAGCAAGTACTCCACCGATATAAGCTGTTCCTGCGGTATAAATTAAGTTGTAGGTACTTACTATAGGATTGCTAAAAATACTACCAGCAGTAACGCTTTTGTTCAAAAGACTTTTGAAGTTATTCCAAGAATTTAAAAAAGAATCTATGCTGCCATCGTCACCAGAGGGTAAAAAACCATTGGCTGCTTTTTGAACATTTTCTGCAAATTTTGAAGATATAATATTTACATCTGGCATATATTATGTTCCTATTACAGACACTCTGTATTGGTTGGTAGTTGGAGCAGAAACAAATATCACATTCAAGCTATTTGCATTTACATATACTATATCTGGATAAACATAGTAGTTTGTAGTTGTATCTCTAATAACAACATATGTATCATTTGCTGTATTTAAATTATGTGTGACTGCGTATGTAGTGTTTGTTCCGTCGCCTATGAGGACTGAGTATGTGGATGCTGATCCTCTGGTGCCTTGCACACCCTGAGTACCTTGTAAGCCTTGAACTCCCTGACTTCCCGTAGTTCCCTGACTACCAACGGTACCTTGAACGCCTTGTAAGCCTTGAACGCCCTGTACACCTTGTGTTCCTTGTAAGCCTTGAGTGCCTTGAGATCCTTGCACTCCTTGTAGACCTTGAGTTCCTTGCACTCCTTGTGAACCTTGAGTACCTTGAACGCCTTGAGTGCCTTGAACGCCTTGAGTACCTTGAACGCCACGAACACCTGCGAGTGTTATCGTCCAGGATGTTGCTATGGTTGTGCCCAGATTATAATCAGCGGCGATAGCAAATGATGTGCCACCAGTAATTGTTACTATGCCTTCAAATAAATTAGACGCTGTGTTTATTGCACGAACACGATTTCCAGTTGCGAATGCTCCTTGGGCATTTGTTGTTAAAGTAATTGTGCCAGTAGAGGCTGGCGTTGCGGATGTTGTTGACGTTATTCCTGAATATCCAAGTCCTATTGTGCCTTGGACGCCTTGAGTGCCTTGAACGCCTTGTAAGCCCTGAACACCCTGAGTACCTTGTAAACCTTGAACGCCCTGAGTACCTTGAACGCCTTGGACGCCCTGTAAGCCTTGGATACCTTGGGTGCCTTGGGTGCCTTGGGTGCCTTGTACTCCTTGCAAACCTTGAACTCCCTGAGTACCCTGCACACCCTGTAAGCCTTGAATGCCCTGGGTTCCTTGTGTCCCTTGTAATCCTTGGACTCCTTGACTGCCTGTGCTGCCAACGGCGCCTTGACTTCCCACGGCACCTTGAGTTCCTTGAGTGCCTTGCAGACCTTGAACGCCTTGAACACCTTGAACACCTTGAGTTCCTTGTAAACCTTGTGTTCCCTGCGAGCCTTGAGTACCTTGAACACCTTGAGTGCCTTGGTTGCCAGTTCTGTCAAATCGTATCCATGCTGTTCCTCCATTTGAGTATGAATTTAAACCTGATAACCAAGAAACAGGAATGGAATACCATGTTGTATTATTAGTAGGTGTGCCTGTTACCGTAAATTGCTGGGGTCCAGAACCAAAAACATTAGATAATGTAATTACAGCTTTGCTAGTGGGATCATTTGAAGAACCTAATATAGATAAAACTCCATTGCGATTAGTGCTTGTGGCGTCAGTTAGTGAAATAGAAATAATAGTAACAGAGGTTAGTGTCGCACTATTATATTTAATATTCCCAGCACCCGGATCCGAAACTGTGGTATCAGTGGAAAATACCCAATTTAATCCAGCACTAGCTCCGATTGTTCCTTGAGTTCCTTGTAGTCCTTGCGCTCCTTGTAAACCTTGAACGCCTTGTAAGCCTTGAACTCCTTGACTACCTTGACTGCCGGTAATGCCAACGGTGCCTTGACTTCCCACGGTACCCTGACTACCAACTGTACCTTGCGTACCTTGAGAACCTTGAATATCCTGCGCAAGTCCATTTATATTAGCAAAACTTTCTACACTAGTTGCTCCGACTGTAGATCCTATTGATGCTGTGACAAAAACACCATTACCATAGACTAAAGCAGTAAAAGAAGTTTGGCCGCTAATAATAGTCCTAGATGTCCAATTAATACCGTCAGGACTTATCGCCCCAGTGTCTGAAATAGAATTTAGAGCAACAAAAGTTCCATTTCCGTAAGAAACATACCAATCGCCACTAGCAGGAAGAGTTCTCTGAGTCCATGTGACTCCATCTGGACTCGTTGCTGCAATGTTTGAAGAAGACTTAGAAACAGCTACAAAGGTGCCGTTTCCATAGGTAACAGAACACCAACCAGCACTCGTTGGGAGAGTTGTTTGATTCCATGTAATACCATCATAGCTAGTGGCTACTTTGTTTGAAGAATTAGCAACTGCAACAAAAACACCATTGCCATATGTGATTGAAATCCAAACGGAACTACTAGGCATAGTTCTTTGAGTCCACGTAATTCCATCTATGCTAGTCGCACAAACACTTGACGAGTCTATGACAATAAAAACACCATTTCCATAGGCAATATCCAGCCAATTAGTACTAACAGGAAGAGTTCTCTGGGTCCATGTGACTCCATCTGGACTTGTTGCTGCAATGTCCGTGAAGTTACCGATGGCAACAAAATTGCCATTTCCATATGCTACACTTTTCCAAAAAGTGCTAGCTGGCATGGTTCTTTGAATCCAAGTAAGCCCATCAGTGCTGGTTGCTGCTGCGGTGCCGTTGCCTGTGACAAGAAAGGTTTTATTGCCGTAGGCAGCACCGTACCATGAAGAACTTGTAGGAAAAGTTGTTTGAGTCCAGTTGGAATAACTATTTGATATGTCTGACGAGCTTAAAGTAACAACGCCAGTTTTGCCAGCAACACTTTGAACTAAATTTGTGGCCCCAGAACCTTGGGTTCCTTGTATGCCTTGAACACCCTGAGTTCCTTGTGTCCCTTGTAATCCCTGGCCTCCTTGAGTACCTTGACTGCCGGTACTGCCAACGATGCCTTGACTTCCCACGGTACCCTGACTACCAACGGTACCTTGAACTCCTTGAGTACCTTGTCGGCCTTGAACACCTTGAACTCCTTGACTACCTTGACTGCCGATGGTGCCTTGACTACCTTGGAGCAATATATTACTTATCAATGATCTATTAATTAAACCACTAGTTTGAATCAGTAAATAATCACTATTCTGAGGATTAGCTATAGTACCAAGAGAAGGTAAAGATAAATTATTAAATTGTCCACTATTTGCTATAATTAATCCACTAATATTAGTATTACCAATAATATCTAGTTGACCACTTGGTGTATTAGTATTAATGCCTACTTTATTATCTGTAGAAATAAATATGGTCTCTTTAGTGCCAGACGCGCTAATAGATTGACCTAATTGAGCATTATTATAATTTATTGTCATAGGTATATTAATAATCCTAGGTAGATATTATGACTATCAAAATATACACCGTGCTGGATCTTAGTATTAAAAGAGTAAATTTATGAAATTTTTCTAAAAATAAAACAATTTTCTGACGTTTGAATATTAGATAAGCATTCATTAACAGCTTTTTTAACGCCAGGAAAGTAATCAATATCTCCAAGATAATAATCATGTCCTGCTAAAATACCACCAGCTTTAATTTTAGGTAACCATGCTTCTATATCTTTTTTAACATCTTCATATTCATGAGAAGCGTCAATAAAAACGAAATCTAAGGATTGATCTTTGAATCTATGAACTGCCTCCAAAGAACTCATTCTAAAGTCTTTGTAATATTTTTGTAATGGTTGCATATTATTAGTAAAAATATCATATAATTTTTCTAACTCTTTATTGTGTTGATGTTCTAGGCTTCCCTCCCAGGTATCTATACAATAAAACTCAATATTTTTTTTAGAGTTAGCAATTTCAACAGCCATAAAAGCAGAAGATTTACCTTTCCAGCTGCCAACTTCGACAAAAGTGCTTCCAGAAGGGAATTGATCAACTATAGATCTGTATAAATTAGGATAACTAAACCAATCCTCTCCAAATTGACTTTGTTGATAAATATGTTGAATTTGTAGTGTAGACATTATTTGTTTAATAGTAAAATTAACTCCTACATTTTTCCACCAATGCATAATATGGTTATATGAATCCCAATGATATTCTCCTTGTCCATTAATTGCTGTAAAGTCTATTCCAAAATATGTTGATTCAACATTTTTAACATCTTCTACTAATAATGGAATATTATATACAACTCCTAAATTAGCGAAAAGAATGTTTTCAACTATTGGAATAAGATTGGTATTGTATATATCTAAATTAAATTCATTGTCGCTAACGTAATAATGATCTATAATTTTTTTGGCATATTCTCTTTTGATTAAATATGCTGCTGCTCCCCAATCGTGAACATCTCTTAATCTAAATGTTATGTCTGGATAATTAGGTCTAATCCAAGCTAACTGGATACACTCCCAGTCTTGTGGTAGATTATTAACAAACTCATCCCAAGTAAAAGACCAATATTGTACAGGTTCTAGGGAGAGATCATCTTCACAAAAGAAAGCATAGTCTTCATTGGTTGAATCATACCAGCTTTTGATTGCTTTTATGTGGGAAGTTGTGGGGCCTTTGCTATTCTCATGAAGATCTTTTACATATGACCCATTTAAAACTACATTATCATACTCTTGATATCTTTTATAGATGTGTGGAGTAAAGTTTGTGATATTATATTGTTTAAATTGTTGAATTAAATTTGATCTTCTTTTTTTCGACTCCTCTATGCTAATATAATTGACCGTTGGAAAATTAGCTAAGGCTATTAGATTTCTTTTTTTTTTAAGAACATAAGATCTTTGATCACATTAATATCTTGAGCAGGATACGATTTGAATTCGTTAAGTACCTCTGCGTCTATGAGGTCTTTATGAACCCACCAATCTTCAAATGTACAATCACTATGAGGTGATATATCATTAAATACAAGAGTATAACCAACACTTTCTAAATACCTTCTAGATTTTTCTCGATATATTTTACTCATATCTACATAATGATCATGTTCGTAAGTAATAACTCTAAATTTGTACTTATTAAATGGTATTAATAATAGTGCTTCAAATGTATTTTTAGATGGTTCTATATCTAGTTGTAGATAGTCGATAATATTAGAAGAGAAAGTTTCAGACAATAGTTTATCGTAATCTACTGCTAAAGCATCTCCATTTATAACTCTATTTTTTCTTTCATGGATATGTTGTGAGGCTAACTCTCCATTTAGTTCTATTCCAACCCCGGTCCAGTTAAAGTTTTGTTCAAGCAATGCTGTATTACTATTGTGGAAAGCGTGGGCTGATCCTATTTCCAGATAGGTTCCGTTAGTTTTACCTTGCAAAGCAGCTAAGATGAATAGATCCTGACATACCTGAGAAAAGTTCTTTTCTATATTTTCTGAGCCTGGAAATTTAAATCTTAATAGATCATGCTGGGATTGGTCGTATCTGGTAATAGCTTCGGACTCTGGACCTGATCCTAGTGTAGATAAGTTTTGTTGAATTAGATGCTTATAAATGTCGTTAAGTTTATCCTTATAATCATTCATTAAAACTCGCAATAGTTTTCTAGCTTCTCTGGGTTTACCGCACCACCATGAAGCTACTGCTTTTTGAAAAACCAAAAAATATTCGCCCTCATAGCCCACATCAAGATTGTCTGATGGCTCTTCTAATGCTAGTCCTATACAAGCATAAGTATAAGAATCCATCCATTGTAGTCTATGTTCATGTAATTGACTCAAAAAGAAATATGCTTCTCTTCTTGAAGGATATATAGCAATTGCTTGTTTTAATAGATTTTCACAAGTATGGTCTCTATTGCCGATTTGTTTGTAACATAAAAAGGTACGTAAAATACATTTATATCTCAGTAATTGATTATTTGTAAATTCTGCACATTTAATATAGAATCCTGATGCTGGAGCATAATGTTTCTGATCCTCATACCATTTTGCTAGCTCAAAAATTGCTATATCATTAGTGTGATCATTAATATAATTATCTAGTAATTTCATATATTCAACATCTTCTTAATTATATGTTTTGGAGCTTCTAATAAATATGCTGCATTATCTTGTACTCCAAAAGTCATCAATAAACTATCATTATAGTCACATAGGCCACAACAAAATTCAACCTCACATCCTGTAAAGCTAAATGGTTCTGAAATTTTAACTATATGAAAATCTTGATTCCATAATACCAATCTATGTTTGTATGATACATTCTTTCTTCCTGCTTCACTCTTAAATAAATAAGTTTCATGAGTTAATGCTAAGTAATGATCTTCAAAAGGAATAACCTGAGATCCACCTCTTAAATCAGCAGCTTTTAGATCTTGGTATTCTGTTAATATTACAGTTTCGCAAATGCCTGTAACCGGATCAAATTTAGCTACTTCTGTAGGGTTTGTCCATTTTACATAATGATATGGCTTGTCCAGAATGGGCATCCAGTTTTTCTCACAGTAACTACTATTATTTCCTGGCGCTGGAATTCTTTGTCTTTTAATTTCAACACTTTTATTATTTTTGATTAAAATTTCTGATAATTCCATTCGTCCTTCGCCATTAGTAGTAGTGTCCCTTCGTACTCCAGAAAGAAAAAATTTATTATCCCATTCTACTATTCTACAATCTTCTAATCCTACAAATTCCCACAAAGGTTTTTCATCTAACAAAGACGTATCTACAATGCTATGAGATTCTATTTCTAGTTTTTCATTTAAATTACACAATATATTGTATGTTGTTAATGTAATATCGTTTTCTGGATGTAAATAGCATAGAGGTCCCCATATGTGCTCATTAACCCCATTCTCTGCATGATATAAAACATAATTGATATTGCGTAAATTAACAATTAATTGATTATCTTTGTTTCTAAAAATAGAAGGATTGGTTAGAGAAGTTCCTATCATTGATGAAGAAGGAACTACTAAAGGATGGATTGATCCACCTTGTTCTAATATGGATTTGACGATATTCATTTTGTCCTATTCTATTTCCTAAGATACTTCTATCTATAGTTAGAGAAAATATTTTTATTTAAGTCAAGGATTTTTAAATTAACTGATGTATTATTAGATTTGCTAATGCTAATAGTTTAAGTTAGTATTGAGTTGTTATATGATAGTGATATATTTATTTTTTATTAAATAGTCATTATACTATACGCTGGATTGTAAACTTTCCCAAAGTGAGATGTCAGCGGCGTAAATATCACCCACCCGAGCTTCCTGCTCTGGCGTGAGAACAGGCTTGTCGGAGACGCCGTTTATTTTCTCCAATTTGACCGTCAGGCCAAGATAGTTTGCCATGCCTTGCAAGTCGGGAAACTTAAAAAGCTGGCTATCGGGCTGCGCAAATTGCGATATAGGCGTGAGGTGATGCCAGCTTGTACCCGCCGTGTATTCAAGCCACAGACGATCTGTAGACGCTGGTTGTTCGCCAAGATCATGAAACCAATACAGCCAGCAGAAAGCCTGTTCTGCGGTAATATTAAGTTTCCCCAGCAGCGAACAGAACCGTTCTAGCGGGTTACGTACCATCACCGCGCAGCCGGGCGGCAGTGTTGTTCCAATCCCGTAATCATTAAGCCGATGTCCTTGACCATCAACAACCGGATGATCCGGCACGCGGTCTGGGTGAAACTGCTTCAAAGCCATCAATCCAATTGATGATGTACCACTTCGTGATGTAAAATTAAAACTCTTACCATTAGGCAAATTGTACCATATTTTCCATTTCATTTTGTGACTCCTTGTTGCCAATCTTGACTCGGAGGAAAATCAAGATTCCAACCGACGCTCACCCGCCAGCATTTTGAAAAAACAGCGTGCCACTCGGGGCATTTGAATGTACGAATATTCCATCCCGGCTTATCCCAATCCACTACCGTCTTGCCGTCTCTGAACCACAACATTCCGCTTTTTCCGTTCTCACTCCAAGCAGCATACATGCGCCTCCCTGGCCAATCTCCATTGGTGTGCCAGTCCATATAGCCTCCTGGAGGGTATATCATTCTACCACTAATTCTACATGACGTTGTTTTGTAAGCATCAATACCAAGATCAAAATTATGATTACAACCAGGGCCACGATAACGCTCCTCTGACGGCGGCTGAGAATTGAGCAAAACCTCTATTGGTTTACGTCCTACTATGGGTAAGTGATAATGAGAATTCAGCCACTCCTGAGTGATTTCTGGTAATGCAACATTATTTATTGTTATCATGTTGCCCACACTTGAAGGTTAGATACTTGAGTGCCGCCACTGCCTTGCAAAAACCAAAACGGCGTACCTCTGGGAAGCGTCAGACTTGATGTTCCTGTTGTGCCTTCCGCAATATACGCAGAACCTAGGCCGTTCAAAAATTGACCCGTCGTGGAGTAGCCTTGAATGACAAGATTCTGATTATTGTCATCTGGGAGTGATTGTACAGTTGCCGAGAAATAAACAGTGCAATTCTCAAGAACCACCAACACTGGGATTGTACTGTTAAAAGCATTATATTGGATTGGGTTTGCATTTATGTAGGTATTCATTTTTGCTGCGGCGATTGGCGTTGGTGCAATCAGCTTACTGGACGAAGTGCCAACCCCAGAGAAAGAACCCAGCGAACCAGTCTGCAATAACGCAATCTTGGAAGCGGATGGGGTGGATGCAGAAACGGATACGTTTCTGTAGCGATCAATAGGTTGGCTGTACGGTGCATCTCCTTGCACATAAAATTTAAGTGTCTCGCCACTGAACAGGCGCGTTGTTAGTGCAAATGTCGCAGAGGTTCCGTCGCCATTATATTGACTTGCCCTATAAGGCAAGGTTGTGTAGCTGGTGCGGGCTGTATTGTATATGCGTATGTAAACCGTCTGCGCACTGTGATTGTCGTTCCATTCTTCGTTATAGTGATTGAACGAAAAAAGGACATCGCAGTCTGCGGTTGCAGTGAATGAAAATGGCAGTTCTGTTGAGTTCATCGGGCCAAAAGTACTGCTACTTGTATACGGGGAAGCAGATGATCCGATTCCGTTCCAGCTTCCCTCTGTATAAGCAAGCGAAAGCAACGATCCAGCAGGTGATCCGCTGAACGTGGTCGAGTACGCGCCTGTTCCCAGTACGGTCACGGCAGCGACTCTAAACAAATATGTCGTTCCATTGGTCAGGCTGGTCACGACCACACTGGTCGCAGTCGATGCCGACCGAGAAAACGTCGTCCAACTGATTCCGCTATTTGAAGAATACTGCACCGTATAGTCCGTGATGGCATATCCACCAGTCGCCGCCGGAGCAGTCCACGTTAGTGACACTTGCGTATTGCCGTTTGTTCCCGTCAAACCCGTAGGAACGCCGGGAAGCGCAGCCCAATTTCCAGATCTACTATAAGATTCAGCATCTCTAATATGCCATATGTTACTAGCAACAGTTTGAGATACTGATGGATTAGATCCTATTAATCCTCCTCTAACTCTCATTAAGAATATTCCTTCCAAGAGGTATTAATTTTTAATTTATTTGCTGTTCCTGCTGTAGCATAAATTGATTGAGCTTCTAGTAAGCTAACTCCTTGATTTTTATCAACAATAATTAATGAGGAATTAGCGGGAATACTAACTGTTGATCCTAATTCATAGGCTGTTCCAGAATTATCTGCTGTACGATAAAGAGTTATAGTTACTGTAACTGCATTAGCTGTATCAATATTAGCAACAGTAATACCATCTATTAAGAATAATTTATTACTACTAGCAGAGTTACTAACTAATAATGTAGAATTAGTAGTAGTTAAACTAACTGATGAATTATTAGCATAAATATTAGAGACACTATTAATATTTGGATTAGCCATATTTTACCTTTTAACTTAAAGCTATGATAGTACCAAGTTTTGGTCCAACACTGGTTATAATAGCTGTGGTGCCACTAATAGCAACATTAATTCCATTTCCAGCAATTATATTAGTAATTGGTAATAAACCACTAACAGAAGAATTAAAATCAGTAACCTGTGAAGTCGTATGAGTATGAGAAGTTGCAGCATAGCTGCCAGCAACTTGTTTACCATCTAAGATTGTTTGTAATCCAGTCACATCTCCAATAATATGAGAGTGGCCGCTAACACTAACATTAACATTATTAACTTGCAAACTATTGCTAAAATTACCACTATTAGCAGTAACAGTTCCAACCACTTGAAGTTTGCTTGAAGGTGTTGATGTTCCTATTCCCAAATTGCCAACTACTGAAATATTACCAGAACTCGGAAAATAAAAACCCGTTGTTAAATCATTTGACGAACTAATAGCTGGTGATCCTGATAAACCGGGAGCTATTCCACTTAATATCGCTGTTAATCCTAAACTAGTATATTCTAAAGCCGTTCCAGATGGCACACTATTAGTCAAAGTTACTGAAGTTCCATTAGTTGCAGTAAAATCACTACCACTTAATAATTTAACACCATTCTGAAATAAATCTAAATATCCAACCGAGTAGCCTCCTGATACGGCGAAACTGGTCAATGTCCCTGTTGTATTTATTATTCCTCTAACTCCAATAATAGAGGACGATGAACCACCAACACTAGTCGATCCTATTCCACTAAGAGCTACCCAATTCGAAACACCATCGCCTATCTTAAGAACACCATTTGTTAAATCATAGCCCGGTTCACCACTAGCTAATACTGGATTTATCGAGGTCCATACCGAAGCTGTTCCTTTGCGAAATGTAATAAGATTATTTACGGCCATCTTAAGATGTAGTCCTATTTTTACTAATACTATAGATTATGATAATAATTAATACACCCGTGAGCAAGATAGTATTGCTCTATTTAGCTATTAAAGATCTTATTTTTAGCTCTTTCTAATATATTATCCAAATTGTCTTGAGAAACTCGTCCCTTAAAATGATTATAAGTATCAACTATCATATGGTGATTAGGATCTCTGGTTATTTCAAGCCAACCCACAAAATAATTCCATATTCTATCTTCTAATATTAGTGGATATTTAACTCCGTTGGGTCGGCCGAATCGGTGAATCCACTTTAGCTGAGGTATACAAATATTTTTCCCTCCGTTTCTCCTAAACTTCTCGGATATATATCCTTCTTCGCCCCCAAAGCCTTTAAAGTGCTGACAAATACCAGGCCAATTTTTCTTTTCAAATGAGCACAATCCCATACCCTGCATCTTTATTTCAAAGGGCTCATTCTTAGATAAAGCCTCATTGTTATTCCACCATATACCATACATATCTCCTCTCCATTCGTCCTTAAACTCTGACGAGCAATTTTTTAAATCATCGTAGAGTAATGGACCCTGAACTAAATCTTTACAGTCTGGATGGTCTTTATAGTAGTTTAATAAGGACTCTATAGCATTGTTTACTAATAATACATGACAATCTAAAATTAATACATACTGACCATTAGCATGATCAACTATTTTGTACTTGTTAAAAGAACTTGGTTTATCTTTGAGTGGAACATACTTAGCAATATCTGATGCCCAGCCATTTATAAACTTGGCTGTTTCCTGACCATGAACACTATCTGGATTATTGTCTAGCACTATTATTTCTATATCATTATTTTTTAAGACTGAATGATGTGCTCTTAAGCTTTGAACAGTAAAATAAACTCCATCAAAGTCATCATAACAAGCTGTTCCTATTGTTAATAATTTATTCATTTTTATTATAAATTATAATTATTCTGAGATAATTAATGATTGTAATTTGTATTGTGGATTATCTCCTAGTAATTCTAATATTCTATCTTCAACTTGAGCCTGAGTATAGTCGCCAACAGAATCATATGCTTCTTTGTTCCACAAAACTAATGGAGCGAACATAGGGCCTAATCTAGCTAAGACCAATTTTCTAGATTGATGATCTATTAAGATAATATCTAAGTTAGAAGTTTCTACTTGTTCATTATTTATCATTAGCATTATTGGAGTTTGTAATATCATTATTATTTATCCTTTATAGAAAGAGAGTTATGGCCATGTGACTGCAACAGCATCATAGTTATTATGAGCATAAATATGCTGAGTAGCATGTGTGGCAGAACTTGTGTTATTGTTCACAGAATAAGGCCACTTGTTAACAAGAATAGCTCGGTAATACTTTGTTCCAGTATCGGGCGTGATATTGTAATTAGAAAGATAAACAGACCCACGGAAATTTTGAGTGTACAAATCGGTCCAGTCAGCACTATCTGTGTAACCATTTGTAGCAACTTGAATTTTAAGCATAGTATCATTCCCCGTATACCAAGACATATCTGGGTATGCCATACCATAATCGTAAAGGTCGAGCACAAGATTTTCTCCAGAACTCGGAGAGAACGTTTGTGGCTGACCCCAGCTGGGGTAGCTTCCTTGACTTCCGTACCAGTTTGGTTGTGGAGAATGTAGATAGTCTAGTTCAATAAATCTTACTCCATCAGTATATGTGGGAGATCCTCCACTAACTGGAGAAACAGCACATCGTAATTTTGCTGCCGCATAGCTATAAAAATCATATCCTAGAAGACTATAGTCTGATAATGTGTTACCATTTGTAACATAAGAAGAAGACGTAGCACCAGAAATATTTCTCCATTTGTAATCATAGTCATTATTATTATAATCAGCTCCATAGTACTGCCATTGATAGGACAAGCTTCCACCACCACCAGATGCTGTAACGCTAAATGTTATATTCTGACTACTAGTGGTAGCATAGTCGTTCTTGGGCTGTGTTATAATTGTAACCGGTACGTTTGGTATAGCATCCACCGGTAATGTATACTGACCAGTTCCAGCAGAATTAATTGCCGCTACCCTGAACTTGTATGTTGTGGTATTTGTTAATCCTGTAACTATAGCTGAGGTGCTAGAGCTTGCTGAATGAGAGAAACTTGTCCATGAACTGCCACCATCAGAAGAATATTGTATTGAGTAGTCTGTGATACTAGCTCCACCATTTCTTAATGGGGCAGTCCAGGACAATGAAACTTGCTGATCTCCACCAGTTGTTGATAGATTTGTTGGAGAGTTTGGCCCAATAATAGGGCCGGTATCAGGAAATGCGGTGGTGGGTGGAGAGAATGATGAGGAGTAGCGACCAATTCCAACTGTGTACCTAACTTCATCTACCAACCCAACAACTTTGTCGTATGACCATCCAAATAGCGGCATAGCAATATAATGAAAGTTACTATTAGTTCCAGGAAAGTTCCACGCAATATTGTCAGATACAAAATTAGCAGTTGTGGCCCACACATCCCAAGGCTCGCTGGTCGCGGGAGCAGTACCAAGTGTAACTGCCGAGCCATTTATAAAGACCTTTGTAACGCCACTCGTACGACTAATCGCATAATGCGCCCATTGGTTGATGTAAGGTGTAATGTCAGCACTCCATATGTTTGTTAGTCCAGAAAATCCACTAATCTGCATGGACATTCTTACTTGATAAATTGCAGGTCCATATGGGTTGATATTTGCACGATAGATATGGATTCGTTTGTCCCACCCATAACCAGTATCCATAGTAATTATATTACCTTCCGGAGATGCAAAGTTTCCATCAGTACTTCCAACAATCTTACCCCAAAACTCAAAAGTAAGATCATCAGTGCCTGCGTTTAGTCCGGTGTCAAGCGCCAACATTGCAGCTGAACCGTTCAAATATATACAACCGCTGCCGACAGGACTTTGATCAATTTCGCTAGTGGTTATATTAGCTTGACCTTGCGCTGCGCAGATTCGATTTTGTATGGAACTGTCAGGGAATCTGAGATTTCCAAACCCATCATTAATGGTATTATTTGCGTGAAGAAGTAACTCAACCTTCTGATAGTATGGATCTTCTCCCGGAGAAGCTGTAGTGGTTGTTGTTGGCTCTACCGTAGTTGTGGTTGGAGCGTCCGTAGTTGTTGTGGTTGGAGCGTCCGTAGTTGTTGTGGTTGGAGCGTCCGTAGTTGTTGTGGTTGGCGCATCCGTAGTTGTTGTGGTTGGCGCATCCGTAGTTGTTGTGGTTGGCGCATCCGTAGTTGTTGTGGTTGGAGCGTCCGTAGTTGTTGTGGTTGGAGCATCCGTAGTTGTTGTGCCAATAATATTAGCCACAGCACCCTCTAATCCGACAGGATTCGCAAGCACAGTTAAAACCTCAGTATGGGTAGGATCCCAATCTTCAATAGCAGCATTATCTCCTTCTCCATTTTCTCCAAGATTTTGTAAATTATCAAAAATACTACCATTTTGAGTAAAGTTTTCTGCTGAGGCCGTTAAGAAATTAGCCTCGTCTTCTGTTAATACCAATTCCTCTTCTATATTTTGAACTCCAATCCCAGTTTCAAAATCGCTTCTGCTTAAACCATAAGGAGCTAATGCTTTTCCAAAACCATCCCATAATGCTCCATCTCCACCGTTCCATAGTTTTCCATTACTCTCAGCTACTCTTTTAAGAATGGGTACAATAGCACCACCTAATTTTATAATATTATTAATATTAGACCAACTCATTTCAAAATTAAGATAAGCATTAGCACCAGATCCAATTTTTAAGATGTTTAGATTAACTGGGCCTGCAGTTACTTTGGTTGTAGCATCATATATTGTAGAAACAGTATTGTAAACTACTCTAATATTACTAATAACTTTGGCATTACCATAAGCTTTATTTGTATAATAAACTTTTATAGTGTCTGTTGATGTCTGTAAATTTAATAACTGAAGCTCATTATTTCCAGAAACTCCTGGCTTATTGTCGCCCCATTGAGCTATAGTTTTAGTACTTATTCTATTTTTAGAATCTAAAGAACTAACAGTAATATAAAGATGAGGATCTCCTTGGCCTCCTATTGTCATCGCAGATAATGAAGAAAGTGGAGGAGATGGTGGTTTTGGTGGGAAAACTTTAGCCTGTCCATTTACCATAAAAAATTTGCCAGTAATCATGTTATATGCCTATTTAAAAAAAATAAAGGGATTAAATTAAGTTTTATTGCAAGCTCTCCCATAATGCTATATCGTCGGCATAAATTTCTCTTACGCGAGCCTCTTGTTCTGGTGTTAAAACTGGTTTTAATTCTTCAGCTTCTTCATTTAATTGAGGAACTGGGGCTTGTAATCCCAGCCATTCAGCACAGTCATTAAGTTGATCTGGAAAACGAAAATGAGTAACGCCCTCTTGAAGTAATCCCATAGATTTTAATGTCCAAAAATGAACATCATGCTCTACTCTAGTCAATCCTTCTTCTGGACTAACTTTTTGTCGTGCACAGCTTGAACGAAATCTCTCTAGTGGGTCACGCACCATGCAACACATTCCAATTGGCGGTTCGTCTATTGACATAGAATCTCCTTTTGGGTGAGAAGATATGGGGTGCCAACGTGTAGAACCATTAGGAACTTGTTGTAGTTCTACTGGAAGTGCTTGCCAAGAAATTGAATAGCTACCGCTACGAGATACAATCGCAAACCTTAGCCCATTATTAGTAGTAATTTTAGCTCCGATCATAAGTAGCTCCTTTAGCTTAAAATAGTAATAGTTGTTGCAGCAGGTGTCGATCCATTAAAGTTAATTCGTTTGTCAAAAGCAGATCCGCTTGCAGAAAATGCCGCAACTGGTACATCTAATGTAATTCCAGATAAACCAGTTTTTGCCCAATATCCACCTTTATCATCATATGTCCATCCGGGATATAAAGTGCTACTGCGCGAAGTCGGAACTCTTACTTCTGCATTACTACCGGACGGTATAACAAATCGTAATGTTGTTGCTGTAGTATTTGGTGTCCACCACAGAGACCGTGAATTACCGGGCATCTTGTAAACAATAAGTTTATTTGTACCTAATCCTTGATATGATGACCAACCTCCACCATAGTCAGCAAATGATTTGCCAACATTATTGGTTGTAGATGAAAGATTAAGCGTAACGGACACAGACTTTGATGCTGCTCCATTACCAACATATGTCCATTGAATTCTATATGTTCCAGCAGGTAATATAAAGTGTGCTGGTTTGGCAGTTTCAGAAGAGTAAGTGTATGGTAAATCGTATGAATAACGTCCATTTTTTTGTAAACCCCATCCACCGGGATTAGTCGAGCAAGTAAGCTTAGTTCCTGTGTCTCCACTTTGATATGAATATGAACCAGTAAAATGTAAATCGTCGTAATCTAAAATTGCAGCTGCTGACGTTGTGAATGTTACGAAATGATCTCCTGCTTGACTATTATTTGCTACAACATTGCTAATAACTAATGAAGAGGTTCCTGATCCTGAAGCACTAAATGTTGTATATGTTGCTGAGGATGATGAGTAGGTAGAAATACCAGAAAATATCGGACCGCTTGGAGCTGCTGTTGTTGTGGTTGGGGCTACCGTAGTTGTTGTGGTTGGAGCTGCTGTTGTTGTTGTGGTTGGGGCTACCGTAGTTGTTGTGGTTGGGGCTACCGTAGTTGTTGTGGTTGGAGCTGCTGTTGTTGTTGTGGTTGGGGCGTCCGTAGTTGTTGTGGTTGGAGCGTCCGTAGTTGTTGTGGTTGGAGCGTCCGTAGTTGTTGTGGTTGGAGCGTCCGTAGTTGTTGTGGTTGGGGCGTCCGTAGTTGTTGTGGTTGGAGCGTCTGTTGTTGTAGTCGAACCAACTGTTTGATCGATAGCTCCCTCTA
>Ga0209189_1000021_pt1 | contig 161799 bp, 220 predicted proteins | sample C_130820_EF_Meta_FD_187308 | JGI IMG/M metagenome (GOLD analysis project Ga0209189, IMG submission 187308) | Freshwater microbial communities from Lake Croche, Canada to study carbon cycling - C_130820_EF_MetaG (SPAdes) (version 3) | ecosystem: Environmental > Aquatic > Freshwater > Lake... | reverse complement strand
CTTCTGGTAGATATTTACGAGAAAGCCTATAAAAATGATATTTAGATTTATTTGTGGTAAAAGTTTGTTTTGACACATTCGTTTTACCATTGTATTTAAAATAATCGTATGAATCAGAAGTAAAGTGAAGCTTCAAGGCATTCCACAATGCATACGCTTCAAATCCGGTATTATCGGTCATATTGGCAAGCGAGAAGTTTTCTTAATTAGGTTAAGTTCTTGTGCTTCTTCTTTAATACGAGCTTTAAGTGCGGTAGAAATTAATGTACTGGCAACTTCTACTTCCAAACCAGTTTCTTTGCAATGATGTAGAATAGCATCCATGCGAGTACATTTTAAATTTACCGCTAGTTCATCTATCATCAAACTAAAATTGCGTATTTCGTCCTTCGTTGGCATAATCTTGTAGTACCTTTATCAAATCGTTAATTTCATCTTCATTCATCATTATAGTCTGTGATGTGATAGGAGGCAAGCCCGTTCTCATACCACCACCTTTTAATTCTTTAAAATAATTCAGCATAATGTCACCATCTTTGGTATATTTGCTTATTCTGAAAAAACCCATTTTATTATTTTCTATAAAAGATATGGTTACCTATTTGGCCCACTCTGGTTAATTTCCAACCAGGATTAACATAGTTTGCGTGGTAATATAACGCATTTTGTTGATATACTAAATCGTGAGCAACATTACTTGTCAATGCTCTTTTTGCAACTAGTTGAGATTCTTCCCATTGGTATTTATTCCGAATCATACCTTTTAATGAAGAACATACCCATGAAAATTGGCATACGATTGAACCATTTATAGTATCTTTCTGATTAACAACACCACAAATAGATGAAGAAAATTTACCTGAGTTAACACGGTTGATCGTTACTTGTGCTACGGCTAATTTGCCTTCATAAGATTCATTACCCGATTCATAGTAAATATTTTCAGCAAGGCATTGAACTTCACGATTAAAATTATTACTGACTTGTTGAGAAATAATTTCTTGAGCAAGTGCTGTTGAAATTGGATTAACACTCATTACAGTAATTAATGTTAGTGATAATAAAACTATAATTGTACTACGGATTTGATTTGCTAAGCGCATCATATCTCCTTTTTGATTACGATAACGATAAACCGTTATCTTGGTCTCCAAGTACTTCTGACTTTTGTGGAGGGTTTTAAGAAACTGACGGCGCTACCAGAGTAATCGGTTCGGCCGTCAGGTACAGCAAATAATTTATTTTATAGATTCAGTATGTTTACCTTTGAGAGATTTTTTAATTGCTTTAAACCAGAGTTTCTTTTCTTTCTCTTTATCGTGTTTAATGCAAGCTTCGTACATTTTTTTAATGATTTTGTTAACTTTCATAATTAATTCCTTTACTCTATATTTGTATTATACAGTAGTATTTAGTGAAAGTCAATGATTATTGTGGTAATAATGATGAAATTGGTACTGGAGGCTTCTCCACAACAGTTTAACTAACGGCATTGGTAACTATAGATATTAATTTCTCCATTTTTTTACATAAAAGTCCGACCCACCACCTGTTTTAATCTAAACAGGAAATCTTACTGATTCTTATAAAAATTAATTGCTTTCACTAAACCATGAATGTGATCAGCAGTTTTTTGCTTAAACAATAATGGTTGTTCATCCTCAACTGCCATAATAATTACTAAATTATCAATTGGTACGCCAATCATTTCTTCGTACATCAAAGCATATGCAGCAGTCTGCCAATAATAATCTTCAATGTCTGCTGATGTTTTAATCTTCTTTGATGTTTTAAAATCAATCACAGATAATACACCATCAAACTCACCGATACAGTCTACACGACCTGCCATGCCTAATTGTTTAGACCACAATGCACATTCTTGATAATGAATGTTATCAATTCTATTTAGCAATGGTTTGAGAGAGCGAAACATTTCAACCGCATCAGGCATAATATCGCCTAAAGATTCATTATTTAAATATCGTTCACATAAAGTGTGAACATTAGTACCTCTTGAAGTTGCTTTGCGTGATACACGATTGGCTTCTTCTTCACCAACTCGTTTGCGCCATTTCATGATGGCTTCTTTCTTTTGAGCACCAAGCACAGTAGTTACCGATGGTAATTTTGTACCATCTTCTAGTGTATAATAGCGCTTACCATCGGGAAAAGTTTCGGATTTTAAGTCAGCAAGGACTTTGGGTGGACAGAAATTGAAGGTCATTTTAACCCCATTTCTTTTCTAATTTTTGTCGCACTAATATTTGTTGTTTCATCATCAAATTCTTCTTTTTCAATTTTATATCCAACATCACGACCATATGTGATATTGGTAATATTTGGTACAACTTGTATTTCATATTGGCCTTGAAATAATGGATCCAAATCTTTTTTAATGTAGGATTTAACTTGTTCAATTGCAAATGGATTGGAACCTTGCCAACCTTGACAATCTCTTATCATTATACACACTTGGCCGGTTTTGGCAATAGCTCTTTCAAATAGAGCTCTGTGTCCTTGATGCCACGGTTGCCAACGTCCTAACATCTGCACAGTTTCTTTTTGCCAATCGAATGTAGGACGCCTACGATTTTCAATAATGTGGTTGCCAATAAATTCAGCCCACTTGTCGGCATTTTGTTCTGTGATACGGAAATCATATACCTCTGGCGAAATGAAAGCCTTATTGGTATCATCAAAACGACCTTTATCAATTGTATCCATCCAAATGGTCCAATCGGCTTTAAAGTTATTTCTCATTTCAACTAAAGGTGCTACAAAATCACAGATAACATAATCGCCACCAGATTCTATGGCAAACTGTGCCATTCTTAATGATTGGCGAATACGACCAGCGTTTGAAAAATCCCAATCATTATATTTTTTACGGATCACATCAGCATTAAACCAATTTACTTTTACATTACAATCTACAGGTTCTAATAGAGCTCTATTGTAGGAGATTTCTCCATTTTCTTCCAAATATTTTTTTAGTGCCTCGGCCAATGTTGTTTTACCTGAACCAGGCAAACCCATAATAAGAATTTTTTTCATAATATATTAAATACCTGTAAGTTCAAACCTTTTTTTTCTGTCTGCGTCAACCAATTTACAAAAATCATCAAGTGAATATTCTACGCCATCAACTCGTACAGTTTTATGTGGAGATTTTTCTGGATATAATTTGTCCCAATAAGTAATAGCTCTTGCCATTGTCCTCTTATCACCATCTAAAATATTAGTTGGTCGTTTATGTAATGTAATTTCTTGGTCCATAAACACAATTTGTCCATCTTGCCAATTTTGCGTATGTACATATTTGTCTTTGTAAATATCACCAGCAAGTTCTTTTAATATTTTATCACTTTCTTCTCTAGACATTCCTACAAATCCATCAAAACTGTGGCTTGGGAATTTAATGCCCGATAGACCAGTAACCGATTCCGCATACAGTCTAGTTTCCATGCCATCGAGGGGTACCATATTATAATGAATGATTAATGTCTGCACCTCATTTAAACCTGGCGCCATTACATTATCTTGCCATTTATGTTTACATACTAATTCTTTTACCATGCTTTTCATATCAGAGCTCAATGCTTCAAACGCATCATGCGTGCATAAAAATTGTGTAGCACTATTTACGGTATCTGAAACGCTCTGTAATCCAATAACTCTAGGGGAATCGTCAAAGGCACATTGGTCACTATGCCAATCCAATTCACCATTTGCAAAAATTCCTTTTGGTCGATTCTTTTCACCTTTTTTATAACTCACCATACTTACGGCGGCTGCCATATCTTTAATGTCATCCGTAATATAACCTAAGTTTAATAATATTTCTCTCCAATGTCGACCACTTAATTTTCGTTGTACAACATAACTATGAATTAATGCTTGACTAGGTGATCCCCATGAGGTCATAGTTTCAAGGAGTGTTTGTGTAGGAATTTCTTGATTAACGGCAACGACACATTGTTCAGAAACAAGTTTACCTAATGCCATTATTTCTTCTTGGCATTTAAAATCAACATCATAGGCTTCCACACCTACGGATGAACTATAATTTTTAAGTGGACGGGTTTTCATATTCGTATATTATAATGGTTTTAATTATATATGTCAAGTTTATATTAACTATAATTCTCGTGTAACGACATCTTTATAAATGTCCGGCACATTTTTTGGTGGATTTTCAGACAATCTTTCAATATTTGTTCCTTGTATTCTTTCCAATAAAACGGCTACAGATTTATTTGGTATCTTTATTTTAACCACTTTATTGCTTGTAATTCTTGCATAATTCATATTTTCTATTTTTTTATCGTTTGCTTCAATTGTGCCAGAAAAACATATTACGGTTTTTTCCACTAAATCTCCATGTATTACTTGGCCGTCTACCAACTCTGTCATTTTATATCTAGCATTCATTGGAATTGGATTAATACAAATCCAAGTTCCTCCATCCGGTCCTGCTGTATATGTACAGGGTGTACCATAATATTCGGTAATATCATTTACGCCAACATGAAATGTTTTAGGTAATACTGGTGAGTTTGAATCTGTGGGAGAAATTGTTGCTGAACCAGTTAAGATATACATTATTTGGCCAAAACCACCAGAAAATGTATTTGGTGCAACTATTTGTTCATTTGCGGAAGCATAACCGTGACAAGCAATAAATCTTTTTGCGTCTAATATTTTATGTACAACCATTCGTTATACCTTTTCAAGTAAAAATCCCATTTCACCAGGTGTCACATTGACGGTTACTGTTTTTCCCTCGGGAACTGTAGCGTTTCTTAAAGCATCAATTTTAGTGTTGCCATTTACCACTAATCTAGACGTAAAAGAAATAATAAATGTTCCGTTCGAACTTCCTGTAATAGTTTGGTTATCTTCAATTACCGATAATTTATAACGATCTGTCATTGGTCTAGGTTTAATTGCAAAATATTTTGATCCTACATCCAAATCTGTTCCAAAATACCAATTTTTAAATTCAACAGGCACATTCATGTATTCTGACAAATCATTTACACCAGGAGTTAAATGTTTTGTACCTAACGCAGAACCTGCATCTAGTGGAGTGCAATTTGCTTCTGTGTCATCAATAAGATAAATTATTTGATTAAATTCACCATCTGCAGACATTGAACATGTTATTGTTTCTCCAGGTGACATTATTCCTATGCCATAACTAAAATTTGGCGTAGTTTTTGTAGATGCCAAAATCATAATATGACTTCATTTGGATTTGAAATATCTGGCGGAATAGGCAAAAACGTAGCCGTACTTGTACTAAATCTTTCTGCGGTTCTATTTTGGCCGACCATTGCACCAATAAAATTTACATTTGCTGTTCCTGTTCTTGCAGCAACCTGCTCTTTTGTGGCTGTGTAATGTTTAACAACATCATCAACTTCTTGTTCCGTTGTTGGTATTGGTTCTCTTAATTGAATTTTAGCCCAACTACCATCATCAAAAGTTACTTTTAATGTTTTTAATTCCGCATCGAATTCGTCTATTGTATAATTAAATTGACTCATGCTAATCCTCCTGCGAGGCCTCCATAATTGTTAAGTGTTACATTTTGTCCTGCTTTATATAGATATAATCCAGCAGAACCACCGGATGCACCACCATATCCAGAAGATCCGCCATATCCGCCGCCGTTGTTTCCGTTGCCTCCGGTAAATCCGTAATTTCCTGTATCACCCTGATTGCCGGCAGAACCCCATCCGCCGCCTGTGCCTCCAGTACCACCGGTACCACCTTGTCCACCCCAACCTGCATTTGTATCTGGCGCACCACCACCATTTCCAGGATTTCCACCAGATCCACCACTATTTCCACCATCATATCCATATCCACGACCCCCGGCACCACCAGATCCGCCTCCGCCACCGCCACCACCATTGGTATATACTGGATAATAACTTCCTACGTTCCAATAGTTTGCTGAAGTCCATGATGCATATTTGTTAGATGAGTAGTCACTTTGTTCGTAACCGCCTTGGTAATAAAACCCGTTACCCGTCACATTATTTCCTGCCCAATACACGGCGTAGCCTGTTTGACCTCCGTTTTTATCTAAATTCTGAACCACATAATAACCGTTTCCTCGGTCATATACTTCATAACCTTGGTAATAATATCCTCCACCACCTTGGCCACCGGTACCACCGGCACCACCGGAACCTCCGCCGCCACCGCCACCATATATCAAACCATAATTATTAATTACAATAGATTCATTACCATATGCTGCATTGATTGCTGTGCCACCTTGTTCACCACTACTATAATAACCACCGCCATAACCACCAGCACCTAGTATGTTACCATAATTATTGATAAGTACGGTAGATCCTGCAGGAAAATCTCCAACATATAATGCACTATTTCCATGTGTGCCACCAACAGTAACACCAGATTCAAATAAGATTTTGTAAGTGGTTGTAACAGAAGGTGAACCAATGGCAGAAAATAAGTTTAAATTTTCTCGGTTACTGTTGATATAAGCAGAACCTCTTGCTGCACCTAAATCAATAGGTCCAGATTCCATGACTAATTTTTTAAAAGTCGCATCACCCCAACTAAATTGAGCGGTAGATGATCTGCCCAATTCTGAATTGACTTGTGATGCTGAGATGGATCCTGTAGGTGCTAGTGCCATTTGTATTATTCTTGAAATGGTTAATAATACTATTTATCTCAATTATAATACGAATTCCTATGTGGATCAAATGTTGAGATTATTGCTGATTTTCGTTCTACTTCTCGTTCTTGTTTCACAAATTCTTCTAATTCTTGTCTAACCTTTTCTTTATTATTTTGTTCGTAATATAATCTTTGTTGTTTTGATTGCATACGTTTGTTTGACAATTATTATCTCCTTTGTTATTTTACCACTCTCTCGGTCGTTTGGTCTTATGACCTTTCATAGTATTACCTGGAATTGTTTCTTGCATTCGTTGAATAACTCCAGATTCAAATGCAGCATGAGGTTGTCCAATACCTGGAACTGACATACGAACACCATCACCCATGATAGGAAGGTTCTCGGCAAATATATGTAGTTCTAGGTGTGGGTTATCGACCTTGAATTGGTCTAAGGCGGTGTAGGACATACGGTGTTCTTCTCGTTCACCAGTTTCTTTGTTTAGAAAATCATATGATGGCATTAATAAATCAATCCTAGTTCTTGGTTAGTGTCATGTAACTTTTGCATTAGCATTTCATTTAACCATTGTGGTCTATTTCTACTATTTATCTTACCTTTCCATGACCAGAGGTGCTGCTTGTTCATGGAATAATAATTATGATACGATTTTAATGGGTCACCAGGAACTTTACATTCGTCTGGCATGGCAGGCGTAGGACCTGTAAATGGTTTATTAGGAATATTTTTTGGAAAATTATTTTTGAGTGCTTGCATTAATCCGCTAGATTCTACTTTATGAATTTTACCATAACGATAGGTATATTCTTTGCAACATTCTTCTAACAGTTCAGCTAGCCACATATAGTTTGCAGATGATGCTCGGCACCACACAGCAGAAGGATGATTATTATGAGTAGCAGAATATAAAATGCTGTCACGACTATCAGATAAAACATATCGAGTTTGTTTGCGACCTGCTTTGCTGAGGCCAACAGTTGGTGTACCATCAAGCAAACGATGAGCAGTAGAAAGAAGTTGAGCATATTCGAGTATCATCTTCACGCAATGTTTATCAACGTGCATCTGTGCACACTTTTGGGGATTTTTATCGAGGTAAAATATATTCATAATGTAATTATAACACAATCAAAGTTAAATGTCAATACTTCCAGCCTTTATAAAAGCCATATTTTTGAATTTTTGGTAGAGTTTTTTCCATATTCTTACCAATATCGGTACGCCAAGCAACATCGTTACCAAGTTTAATTTTCTTTACCAAATCGTAAGCTTTATCTTTGGCTTCGGTAACATTATCACCAACACCGGTACAAATAAGAATATACGAACCTGCTGTACCCCACTCAGGACAATCTTCAACTAATTTATCATCCATCATCTTGCAAGTATGTGTCAATTTTATTTCAGCAGGATGAACATTATCTAATTCTTTTTCGGTAACTTCATCCATGAATATAGCAAAGTCCAAATATTCTTCATCATCTTTTTTGTTCCATGGAAAATCGGCATTTGCCATCACAACACCAACAGAAGTTTTAAACTCGACCTCTAATGTGTTTTCGCCTTTAACACAATCAAGCATCCATTCGGCAGGATCTTCATTCTTGTGTAATGACATCATAATGTTCCACATTGGATAACCCGGTCTGGCAGTCCATTCCATTGGCCATGGTGTGCCATCTTTTTCATCGATAATAACATTCATGTCAAGAATACCACAATAACCAATCTTGTGTAGGGTTTCTTCCATTGGCTTCATCAACATATCAGCCAACTTAGACTCTTTAACATAGCGGATAACCGTTCCCATTTCGCCTGTATTGGGTCCTAGGTCGTTATCCATGAGTTTCTTATGCTCTACACCTTCACACCAGAAAGGCATCCAACCGCCTGGTCCAAAGATACCAGTAACGGCAGCTTCGTAACCTTTTTTGAATTCTTGGAGAATGAAATGTGGTGCGCCACCCTTTTCTTTACGCTTATTGAGAAAACCAATCAAATCGGCTTCATCTTTAGCAACATATGATAAGGTTTTATCTTCTTCCTCACCACAAGGTTTGCACACATAACGCTTTGGATTGTCTTTGACGAACTGAATAGCAGCATCAAAGTTTTTGAATTCGTGTGATGGAATGGTTTTTCCACCAAACTCCTCAATGACTTTTTGACCATACATACGGTCTAATTCAAGTTTGGCCGCACGTTTTCCAGGTCCAAAGATTGGATAGCCTTTCTTCATATACTCATCAATCTCCGACATAAATTCTAAGTTGTCTGCGGAGAAGATGAGGTCAGCCACATCCATATACTTTTTCCAGTTATCGACTTTATCAACAAGGTCTTTGCCAATATGGCTAGAACGAGAACCTTTGGTATACCATTTTACGGTATGACCAAAGTGTATGCATCGCAAGCAAAAGTCTAAATTAAGAGCTGATGGATCGATTACTAGAATAAGCATGGGGAAACCCTAAGAGTATTGAATTATACTCTTATTTATCAGACTTATAACTTGGGGATATCAAGGTTCGTAACTGGTTTCTCTTTCACAACGTCTTTGGTACGACCATTGATTCGAGCAATATCTTCAGATGAAACTTTTTGAATAACAAATTGCTTAAACTCGGTGTAACTATTTGATACACGCATCACACGGCGACCTTTAACAGCTGCAGCCGAATTAATTTTTTCACGGCGCAATGCATCACAATCATCACTTTCTAAGAATGTGATTTCGCATCCTGCTGGAGCAGTAATTGGTGCAATTTCCATTACAGCATCCATATTAATAATAACAGGACATCCTTTGTCAATATCATTCACTTCAATAAAATACGCCATCATTCTTCTCCTTGGTTGGTTTTTGGTCGTTCTTTCAATTTTGCTAACTTGGCCATTTTTTCAGCAACTTGTGCTTCAATAAATGATTTTTTCCACAATAACCTTTTTTCTCCAGACATTGTAGCAAGCCTTCGTTTGGCTTCTTTACTTAGGTTAAAATCCTTGTTGGTTTTCATTTCTTGTCGCAATCCTCTACTCTGATGAGATAAACGGTACTGCCATTATGTGGTCGGACAAAATAACATTCGCCTTTGATTGACCAAATTAAATGATTTTGAATCGAACCTTTAAACTCTCTTAACTCTGGTGGATTGGTAAAATCTTTGTAACTGTTGTATGCAAAAGCACAAAGCACAAGGCAACCAATAATAATAACAAAATGTTTCTTCAAAAACTCACTCAAAACTTTAAACATTAAAAATTCCTTTTAGATAAAGATAATACAGGCTAACACAAAATACTACCAAAGTCAATAGAAAAATGGTAAATTTGGCAGACTTCTCACGGAAATGATCCACTTCCAATTCAAGCATATCTTTTTGTGCCTCTAACATATAATTGGAAGAATCACCCATTAACTCAATCGTTTTTTTGGCACCTTCTAATGACTTCTTAGCCTGCCACAAATAATAATATGGTATCATTTTAATCCCATAGGTTCTGATAGTAACGACCAAATAATCTAAAACCATTCGCCTTTCGTTTTTGATGTGCTTCTAAACCATCACGGTCAAGTTTAGGACTAACAAAGTCTTTATCCCACGGTGATTTACCATTATTTTCTGAATGGTCAAAAAATTGTCCTTCATCATCATCTTTAAGTTCTTGTTCAAATGACCAAATCATTTCATTAAGAATATATTCCCATCGTTTAAAATGATTCGAATCAGTATCCCATTCATTCTCTTTTGGTTCAGCATTAGTGCTTCTTAATTCTTCTGGCACATCTTCATCGTCAGTATATGGGGCGCCATGCTTAGTTTTATTTAACTGTACCAACATTGGATGAATAATATGAGCCAATGTATGATCCATTGACCAAGTATCCCATCGGTCAATCTTCACATAGTTAAATCTTGGATGAATTACATCCAGAATCTTTTGAACACCAACACAAATTGGATTTAAAAAGTTAACCCACTTTTCATATGGATTATTCGGTTCTTCTTTGAGGTTGTAAATATGGTCCTCATCTTTTTCCCAAAAGCAAACCTTTTTGAGAATAACATAAGGTGATAACCAATGATTACGATAATTACTTAAATATACTTTCATTTTTTATTCCTGTCAGCGTGCCATTTACACAAATCTTTATAATAAGCAACTTCTTCTTTTAACTTCTCAACCTGATTATATAATTCCACATTAAGTGTTGGGTTATCTTTTTTAAAAAAGTAACCAAATATAGTACCAATAATAACTGCACAAAATAATTCAATCATAATCAACCTCTATCAGGATTTTCCATGTACCATTTTTGTGTATTCTCATCCATACCATTTCGATATTCAATTTCATCTAAGAATATTTTGCGAACAAAATCTGGTATATGATGTTGCGTTTCAATAATTGCTTCAATATGTTCGGTACTTAGTGTTTGCAATGGCTTATATTCTACAGGTTGCCTGCCATCTTTACCTCTGGTGCCCCAGCAAAATGCCTCACGAATCTTTTGGTGGTCATCATCAGTATAAACACACATATCTTTAGCAGGTACTTTATTAACGGTACCACGCCTGTATTCAAAACCACCATCAACGAAATAAGTTTCACCATTAGCATCAACATGGCTTACAAAATCGTGCCTATGTTTTGAATGCAAAATGGTGCCGTCAGGTGTTTGAATTCTCTGTGCAATCAATCTCGGTTCCATATTACCAATCCTTTACAATTCGTTCAACTGCATTCTCGCTGTGGCCTAATTGCTCACGCAATGCAGCACATTCTTCATTCAACATTTTATTCTCACGAACTAAATTCATATGCACATCTTCAAATATATTCCACAACTTATTAAATTTCATATCATACATTTCGGCATAACCAGTCAATGTATTTGCTACTTTATCTTTATTAAAATTAGAATCGTGGTGATCTAAAAAGTATTCGGATACTTCACGCAAATCATCGGTTACATTCCAACATTTTAAAATCTGTTGTTCAAAATCAAATCTATCGCTCATAATTTCATCAACCTATCAAAAGAATACATTTTTGTATAATAACTGGATGGATTATCCAACACCAATCTTTCTAAATCACCTTCTCTACGAGGCATTTCATTTACAACAAAATCACAATTATTGGACTTTTTAAACTGTTCAATCATTTCTTTAACAGTATGACCAACACCTGTACCTAAATTCTCAATTCTAAATGATGGTACATTAATTGCTTTTTGAATTGCATAACAAACTTCAATCACATGAATATAATCCCGAATAGCAGTGCCATCTGGAGTATCATAATCAGTACCAAATAAACTAAAAGTGCCTTCATTCTTTGCCTTGATCAAATTGTAAAACAAACCATCAGGATTGGTGGCCGGTGCACCACCAGTACCAGTCACATTGTAAAAACGGAACATGGTAAATTGTTTCTCATGTTCATTACAATATTCCGCCACAATATCTTCTGCACATCGTTTTGATAGTGCATAAGGATTAATTGGGTTTGATGCCGTGCCTGTTGAAGCAAATATGAAATTATCATAATCAAAACCATGCAAAGCATTGATAGTACCATTCACATTAGTATCATAATATAACGATGGTTTCTCAACAGATTCATTCACTCGCACAAGAGCTGCAAGGTGAATCACGGCATCAAATTTTAATCTTTGTGTTGCCCTCGGCATTGCAAATTGATTACTGATATTAATTTTAAAATCTGGTTGGCCTTTAATATCTAATCTATACACATCATAACCAAGAGAATGTAGAAAGTCGCAAAGGTGTAAACCAATGTAACCTTCTGAACCAGTAACCAATATTTTCTTCATGAACACCTTGATATTATTTTTCCATAATGTGTTTTAATACTTCTTTAGAATCTTTCATATCGGATAATAACACAGCGGCATCTATATAGTCAAGCATTTTGGCCTTCTCGTATTGGTCAATTTGCAAATTCTTCATGAATAAACCTGCCTCATTTTGGTCGGTAAATTGTTTGACCGGTCGACCATTTAAATTAACGGTATAGATTTTCATATTGTTCCAAAAAAGTCCTAGACGGTATACTCCCGCCTAGGTAACATACATATCAAGCAGAAACTTTTTGAGATTCGGTAAATGATTCGTCAGAAGTTTGCTTTGCAACACCGCTTGGAGAACTTACTTGCTTGCCAACATAACGGCCATTAGCATTAAACTCGGTGAAGTTAACCAACTGATAACCAGTTACTTTACGACCATCTTTGATAACTTTTACAATACCGCCATCTTTACGAATATTGTAAATGTTGGTTGATAAACGATACAATACGGACTCTTGGTCAGTACCTTTGAATACGGCAGCAATCTCGTCAGGTGATACTGGTTTACCACTCAATAATACTTGAGTGATTTTTTCGTGGCGATTGATTTTGCCTTTGCGAACTGTTAAAGCCATTTTTTTACTCTCTTTCAAATTAAACATAATAAAATATAATACAACTACATCAACCATTATACTACACTTGAGGTTGGTTGGCAACCTCTGAAGTGGTAGAATTGATTGCTGTATTAGCAGGTGATTCTACCGAAGCATCGACCTTGGAATACAAATCAAGGAATGCCAATTTAGTTTCGGTATCAAAACGATTCACACACAATTCAATCGCCTTCATACGGTCACCGAAAATGTTAAACGCCTTAGCAATGTGTACCAAACGGCGAGTGGAAATAATCTCATCAGTAGCGCCTTGCTCATACGATTGGCGAACCACATCTGCCCACTTGCATAAGTTTTCCACAAACTCTTTATCACTAATCAATGGTGATAAAATCTTACGCTCTGTTTTTGCATCAGGATATTCCTGTTCAACAGTAATAGGGAACCGCTCGAGGAAGGCATCGTCAAGAATCTGTGAAAGATATTTACCTTCTTCACTACCACGACCTTTGGTATTAGCAGTAGCGATGATAGTAAAACCTGAAACAGGATAAATGTTCTCGCCATTCTTTTTGTTGTAATATGGTTTGCCTTCGAGAATGCCTTGCAAGCACATTAACTTATTAGAACCACGGTCAACTTCGTCAATCAATAGAACAGCGCCTTTCTTCATTGCTTGAATCACGGGGCCATCACGAAATACGGTGTTGCCATCAATCAGAGCAAAGCCGCCAAGCAAATCAGTTTCATCAGTTTCGATGGAAATATTCACACGCAAACATTCACGATTCAATTCGGCACAAATTTGCTCGACCATCAAGGTTTTGCCGTTGCCTGATAAACCAGTAATGAATACAGGATAGAAATCGGATGAATTGATAATACCTTTCAAATCTTTATAAAAGCCAAAAGGAACATAATCAGGGAATTTGGTTGGCACGGCAGAATCGCTAGTGTCAATCATTTTAGGTTGTTTCAACTGCAACACCTGAGCATAGGCAGCAACCGCTTCTGGTTCTTCTTGGACAACTTTGGAGACCTTCGCCTTAGGCTTAGTACCAATGTTAGGTAATAGATATTCACCACGAATACCGTTGCGGTATTCTTGTTTGGTTGTAAACCAGTAGGGGTAATTACAACCAGATTCTTTTACAACTCGTGCAATATCTTCTCTGTTCAATACAGAACCAGCACCAAAAATTTCTTCAGCGGCTTCAACAAAAGCCTTAGCATTTTTATTCATAATTACCTTTCACAATATACATTATTAAATTAACCAACGATGGCGTACTCTGCCAATTCTTTCCATTTACCATTAGGATTTGATTTACGAATTTTGGTAACTTGAATCAATGTCCGCAATGATAACTCTTTAACAGAATCTTTCAACTTACTAATTAAACTCATAGCATCATTCTTACTAACCAAATCATACTCAGGCATAAAATCTTTTTGCGTTAATAAATGTTTCATACGCTCAATCTTTTGCTCTAAGGTCATACTCAAATCAACTGCCAAACTGCGAGTAATAATGGCTTGGTCTAGTGTGGTGCCATTCATATTAGAAATGAATACTACGCCACCAGTAAACTCAAACGCATTAGGTAAATCTGCATCACGAATGTCCGCATTATAAGAAATAATACGGCGTGAATATGAATCAAGTGCAGCTTTTAAAATATTCAATGATGTTGCATCTTTTAATACTGAATCACAATCATCAAATACAACAATACTATTACGATTTTCATACAAGGTTCTGTATAAACCTTTTGCTGTTGAATAACCTTTAACTACACGATACGAATTGGCAGGCACATCATCACCAATATCCAAACCAGTAACATCCATCAAACCAGAATTGGCCAATGTAGTGGTAACAGTATGTGATTTGCCTAAACCACCAGGTCCTGTTACTACAACGGATGCTTGGTCTTTCTTCGCCAACATTGTAACCATATCTGCAAGAAAACCAAAACGCTGGTTAATTGTAAATTTGGATTCCATCACTGCGCCAGTAACTTTGGTTCCTGCTTTACGCAATTCATATTGCAAGTGTTCAATCTTGGTACGCTTCACGGTTTTGCCGTTAATCACGGCGGTATATTTTCCATTTACGAATTTAATATCGGACATAATTTCTCACAATTAAAACAACCATTATACAGGTACCACTAGGTAAGTCAAGAAATATATTGCGACTGTTGTATCGGTACAACACCATCAGGTATAGAAGGTGTCCACGACCATTGGTGCTGGGTCACCAGTCAATCCAAAGCGCTTGGAATCAGCGACCACACCAGCAATCTCATCTTCGTATCGGTCATCCCATGCACCACCTTTAAGTAGTTCCACGCATTGTTCCTCATTCTCAGCAATCACACTCCAAGTACCACCGTATTCGGAGGATGGGAATGGCACCCAATATTTACCAATATAGATATTCATCATTTTATAATCCTACATTTTAATACATCAGGGAACTTTTTATATGCTAAAGCCAATGCTGAACCAGCATCAATATGGTTTATTATAGTGGTTTTAGTATAACCATTATATTTTAGTATAATCAAAAAGGGTTTCATTATTCATTTCTTTAATAATCTTCTGTCTAAATCTTCTTCGTCCATAATATCACAGCGTTCAATTTCATCTAGTATATCATAATACAAGCTTATTCCGCCTTTTAATGTTATGTCTTTTATTTGCTTGAATAAAAGCTGGCGTAGATGTTCTGCGTTCGGATTGTGGTTCATGTCCACCTTTTTCTTGTTTTATATAATCTTCCAAAATGGAGATAACTCCACGCTCGATAAGAAGCTTCATTCCTTCTTCATCATATTTAACATCCACATTGGCAGAACCATCAGGATTTTCTTTTACATTTAATAACTTAATTAGCATTTTCTCACCTTTATTAATATTGGTCCAAATCGATAACTTGTATATACATCACCATTATTGAGGCGAATATTATTCCAATGAAATGCTCCGCCTTTAAACCATGATGTTTTATAAAAATTAATTTTCATTTCTCTTGTGCCTTTCTTGCATATTTAAAAGCATGGTCATAGCAATACCCAACAGCCCATAATCGCCAAAACCTTTCTTTTTCACATCCGTTGTGTTTGCACTTCATTTCTCTTGTTCCTCTTTAATTTGTTTTGAGTGCTTGCAAGCTCCCCTATATGCAAATCCAATACAATTACAGGTATATCTACCACTCTCCAATGTGACTGTATAGGTCTTGCCTGAATCACTCTTAACTGACCAATGAGGCGTATTCTCAAGGTTAGGTACATCAAGCACCACCGTTGCGCCATACGAGTCCAAAGCTTCATGTTTGACCTTGATAAACTTACGCCTGCGAGTATCAATTGGTAATGGCTTTTTAAATATAAAAATCTCACCACCACTTTCTTTAACATATGCCAAAGCATTGGACTTACCATCAAAAAGATATACATTTTGAGGTACTCGGAACTCTGGATTGTTCCATTCTGTAACTTCTTTATACGCACTAATTCCCATCATTAACCTTTACATTAATATTCATCAACTGCTTAATAGTAGGTGACCATGTATCACGCCAGTCCTCTAAAAATGCCACCTGTTGTTTCAAATCTTTTATTTGTAATTCATATTGTTTGATATAATTCAATGCAATATCTAAATCTGTTTGTTGCTGGCGTAGCATGGTGGCAGTGGCTTTAAATAAATGGGTATCCATAACATTGTATGGCTCACAGTCTTCTAATTCATCTGCTAATTCATTTGCGTTCATTACCATTGTTCTACCTTTTCTAAAGCTCTAATCAATTCAGATACCACTCGTTTATCAATATTAATAAACATTGTTTTATTCACTTGGTTAGGATACAATTGAATCCTAACCTTATCACCCATATCAATTATTGAAGCGTATTGAAGGCCTTGTGATTCAATCGTGGTTGTTGGATAAATTGTGTTCATTTTCTATATTCCGTAACTGATTCAGCATCTACCCAAGTTTGATTCTCATAGTCCCAATACTGTAATATAGGACCAACCTTGTCCTCTAACTTTTCTTTAACCGCTCTCCAGCCTATTTGGTGCTCACGGCCATAAAAATCTATATCCTCTTGGGTCACATGATTCTGTCGTGTTACATATCTTACTTTCATTTTTCTACTCCAAAATGTTCTAATAATGCTCTAGCATCTTCCTCACCAATGTCTGGATCTGAATCAGTATTTTTAATCCATTCAGCACATTCCTGAACAATTAACTCAGCAAACTCTTCCAAGTATTTTGTCAAGTCCACATCTTCCCGATAGCAACTCAGTAGTTTACCTTTATGTTCACTAACTAACCATGATTTGATAGCAAGTTCTTTAATCTTCTCGTTCATTCTTATCGTGCCTTTCTTATCTAATTTTGTAATTAACTTCACTACAGTTTGGGCAAACCACAGTCATTTTTGGTGGAATACAAGCCAACACCATATTTGGGTTCATGTAATACATTTCCACCTTGCATTTGTCGCACAAAACACCAGCCATAGTTCTGCTTGCTAATTGAGCAACTGTTTGAATGGCTTGGTCGTTATGTTCTGTTATTGTTTTCATTTCATATCTCTTATCGTTTGTAAATCTTTCATCAATATATACAGCGGCCAATTTCTCTTTGTAAACAGATTTCCACCATTTGGCAAATTCTACAACATTATCTTTCATAATGTTTTTCCATTTTTCAATTTACATTCACCAATAGCATCTTTGGCAGTTTTACCAAATTTACGACACCAATCATTATGAGCTTTGGCATAAGGACTGGTTTTCTCATGACCAGCATTGTAGTGTGATTTACATCCTTTACAATGTTTATTCATATCCCTCAGCCCAAGTTATTTTTGGATTATCTCTCTCATACAATTCAACAATATCTTTGAATTTCCACATTGCATCAGTTTCAAATGTATTCAACCATCTACTAAACCTACCCCAATCTTGCTCAGTCATTGGCGGTATACTAATCTCTGCACCATATGGTCCTAAATCATCACCACGGCAATCAATACGACCACACGAATATGATTGAGTAATCTCATTATACTCAAATGATTCACCAGCTTTTCTGCCAGTTAATTTAGAATCTTCGGTAAGTGTTCGTGTTACTCTTTTGATTAATCCACGGTCAATATACCATTGCATATTGATAACACCCATCCAATTGGTTGAATATCTAATTGACATTAACACTCCGGATCAAAATCGTGCCATTCTTGAGCTTCATCAGGTTGGCCATCACAATCATCTTCTGCAAAATTACAATAAACTTCTTTATAGATTGATTTGATAACATCACCAGTATGGTTATCTGCACAATACTCTTTTACTTCCTGAACATCAAAGAATTGCACATGAATGGTTCTACCAGATTCAAACTCAACCATGTATACGCTTTCATAATCCGCATCATAACTCATAATTAATCCTCTATATCAATATAAGGTTCATCAATAACCCAGCCTTCTGCACGCAATTGCTCACGGCCTTCTGGTGTTTTCTTCAATTCATCCATGGCGTCATGAATGGCATTAATATGTTCTACTAACCAATCACGGTTTTGCCATTGCTCTGGTGTTGCAAAGCGAGGACGGAATCCATAATAATCTTTATGGAAATCCGAAAAATAACTTTGCAACTCATCAACAGTAAAATTATCTAAATGGTGACTCATAATCAATATCTCGCTAAATGTGTATCAAACCGTTCTTCGTATTCTTCAATAATAGATTCATCAAGTAATTCACGATAATTATTTTGTAATAATGTTTCGGTGAATTTGACAATCTCTGCCTTTTTCATTTTCTTAATGACTAACATATCATCATTAACTATATCAGTTATCAAACCATCAATAAATCTACTCATACGCCAGCCCATTTAATATGTTTAAAACCACCACATAATACATTACCACGGGAAAAGTTACGAGCAGGAGCACGCCAACTTGCCGATTTTAATATATCGCCACGCTTAAACTTCTTATCGTCATCAATCATAATCCATGAATGTGAACTGCGTTGATTAACACTAAATTGACCAACATGGTGCATAATCACATGGATATATTTACGACCTAATTCATAATGAAACTCTATGAATTGGTTGCCGCCTTTACTATCATAATCTTTTTGCAAATGTGCAACATACTCTTGCACGCATAAATCTAAATCTTTATATATTGACATACTGATTCCTTTGCCATTCAACGCCACGCATAAATGCTTCACGCTCGGTTCTAATCAATTGCGTATCACGATTGCTACGCTGGTAAATATCAAACGCTTTAGCATCACGCTTACGAGTAGATGATGCACCACGATTACGAGGACCACGGAACATTACATAATACTTGGTAAAATCAATAAATCGTTTTACATCTTCATATTGACCAATTGGTACACCTTTAAACTTTGAACGAAAACCAATTGGTGCCTGATAATTTTCTAATACTTGGCACATTGCTATTTCTTTTAAACGATAATCCATAATATATCCTAAAAAGATGTGGTCTTACACCCGACAGGATGCCACATTCAAACATTATACTTTACTTAAATTTATTACTCTAAAATCAAATTCCATAAAACCAGTTTCGTGTGGTACGAAAATATCTAAACCAATGCGATTATTCTTGGTTGCCTTGGTTTCATATTTCAGAAACTTGTCAGCAGTAACTTTTACTTTAAATGCTTTAAAACCTTGCTCATTATTATTATCATCAATAACCACACCTTCAATAAACGCATCGTCACGACCAGCCATTGGACGGAAATCATACGCTCTTATAATGTCGCCTACTTTGGCAATTCCTTCAAATTTCAACATAATAACTCCTCATCAATTTATAGTACCATTATACAGGCATTGGTTAATACTACAAGCTTTGTGTTAGGTTTAATACAGATTCTTTGGTCAATACTTCAAATTGTGTTGTATCCAAACAACACTATCCATGATTAGTAAATTCACCGTGGTGTTTTTCTCTATATTCACGAATAATATTTTCAGCATCTTCTTTCTTTTCAAATACTCCCAAATATATTCTTTTTTTGTTACTATTAAAAAATGCCATCCACTTATTATTTTTGGCATATTTTCCAGTTTTCAACAAGTAAACACCTTTAATACCTGAAGTATTATCTTTTCTTCTTTTGGCATTTTGATTATTTTGATACGAATCACATTCTCTTAAATTTTCAATTCTATTATTTGATTTATTACCATCAATATGATCCAACATTTTAGGAATATAACCGTGATGATATAAGAAAATCAACCGATGTACCGCATATTTCTTATCAAATAAAGAAACTACACGATAACCAGTATCTTCACGCACATTACCAACAATATCACCTTTTCTGATTCTAATTGCTGGTTTGATTTTCCAATACAATTCACCATCATGGTATTCAAACAATTGGTGCAATAGGTTTTGGTCTACGGTTTGGAGATTATGATATATAATCATGCTGGCATTCCTTTACAATGTTAGAGTAGGCGGATACTGGTAATATCGTGGCCTACACCTATTTATGCTTTGTATACCTTTTTATCAACGATTTTATATCCACACAACAGCTTTTGTTCCACAAACAATTCGGTAATCGCCTGATGATCCTCAAAACCTTGTTGCAACGATTTTAACTCACTTACCACAAAGTCCCATTTACTCATTATTGCTCCAATGTTAATGTTTCAATTTCTACATCTTCCTTCACACCAAATCGCTCTGGTGAAATCTGTTTTTCAACTGACCACATAAATTCTTCTGCTTTATCATAATCAGTAAAAGCTCTGAGATTCAACCATTCCCATCCAACCAAATCAATTAACTGGCCGGATTTTACAATATATACTTCCATTATGCCCTCCATGAAGCGTCATCAATTAATTGCTCTTCGATTTGGTCAAAGGCATCCAATGAATCAATAATACAACTATCAGCGCAGCTCATTTGACTTTCAATATCTTCCAATCCTTCATCACAAGCATAATTATATACATCAGATAATAATGCTTGTGCCCTTTTTAGTTTTTCAACCATTTTTTGATTAGTCATCATTTTCTCCAAATACTGTTGAAATATCACGCTCTACCAATTCTTTTTCTAATTCTTCATCGGTGAAAGAATTATAACCTCTGAAACCACTGCTTAATATTTCTGATAAAAAGAATTCATCATTATATTCACCTTTGGCAGTTAAAATAGTATCAATATCATCTGCCACCAATGTATCAATGGCATTATCCCGCCATTTAGGTTTAAAACTCATTACCATATTATACCTCATCCATAATATTCAAATAATGCTCTAAACAATCACGGACTCTACCAGCTTCTGCTGAATAGAATACATAATCACCAAATTCATGCCGATATTCAGAATCAACATACTCAAAACCACCATAATACTGTAATGCACGGTCACTACCTTTATAAACACCAATACAATCTGGTGTTACAAACAGTTTACCGCAACGATGGTCAAGTCCTAATTGCTTGGCAGGCACTTGACCCATCTTACCAACAAATGTATCGGTTAATTCTGTTACATCATCAATCAATTCAAATAAATCCATTATTCTTCGCTTTCTTCTTCGTTTTCTGCTTCGTATTCCGCCATAGATTGAGAAATACCAAACATATCATCCAACACTTCTGGCAGAAATTCTGCTACCTCATCAGAATTAGCACAATCGTCATATGGGTAATAATCATCAATACCATCTTCCCAGACACCAGCAAAGCACATACCACACTCATTATAGTAAGCACGCACTGAGAAACCTAAATCTACCAATTTCTCATAGGCATTGCATGGAGGCGACCAGGCAGAATCAAAACTCATGGTTAATCTGCCATCTTCACCTAATGATACTGGTTCATATGGTTCAATATCCCACTTGGTACCCCATTCATTTACGCAATAATCATACCAATTGGCATAACCGTGCTTTTTGATATTTGCCTGCTCTTGCAATTCTAATGCTTTTTGCTCAGGCGTATCACCAAGAGAACCTGCAGTAATCTGCAAATCTTTTGGTACAGGCACAAACTCATTTAAAAAAGAACCATCATTAAATGACTTTACCGCTCTTGTCATCATTTCTGGATTCTCATGGGATAATTCTACAACATTATTGCACCAATTTGGCATATAAACTCCTTTAGTTAATTACTACTTACATAATCTTACTAATAACCACTATATTGTTAGTGGTTACTATAAAATCACGCTGCTTTTAACATAATTGTTGGATACTTAACGAAACCAGTATTATCTTTTTTCGCTTTACCTTTGGCATATAAACCAACCACAACACCTTTTGGATCTAAAAAGCGTAAATCGCTTTCATCACCATTAAATACAGGCAAACCATTATAATACTCTGGCATTGGTTCTGTTTTCTTGATACCAAATACTGTAGCAATATTATAACCTTGCTGAATTGCTGAATATACATCATTATCATTACCATCAGCAGCAGAAAATGTTAAATGATAATTGGGAATATGCTTAACTTTACGACCGAGAACCTTAGTATAATCGTAAAACTGCACATAACCAAATGCTTCAAAGATATTGGTATAATATACATTACCCATTTTAACGGGATACTTTTCCCATGATAAATCGCTAGTACCATTTAAACGGAATACTGGAATAAGACCTTTTTTAGTAGATTGCTTAATCGCCAAGTTAATATCAGCAACCAATAAACGCATAAACTCCGCACGATTATCATAGAATAATTGTGTTTTACGAATACGAGCTTTCTGAATATTATTAGTATTCTCGCCTTTTTTAAACATACCGCCACGACCAGCAGTATTTAAACAGGCAGAAGCGCAACCGTGAGTCGCTTTTGGACAAGTATTAAAACCAGATAATGTAGCAGGTGCTAAATGCAAAATATAGGTATTATAACCTTGCTTCATGCCTTTTAATGTTTTGGGATTACCAACAGATAATAAATTCATAATATAAACCTTTTCTAATAAAATCAATAATCAATAGAATGCTGCTTAACCGTTTTAATGCTTAATATACTGCTCAATGAATAAAACCATTATACAGGCATTGGAATACACCACAAGCAATATGGCATATTCCGATACAAATACTTGGTGAATAACTACTAACCTGTTGTATCGGAACAACGGTATTATAACGGAGCATAATGTATTTCTTTTTCCGATAATAATGCTACCGATACTGGATTATCCCGCCATCTAAATGATAATGGAGTATCTAACGCTACAGTATAAAGAAACTCACGACCATAATACCTACTGGTTAATACTTTACCGATAATAGTATTATTACCATATAAACCAATAACTCTAGAACCGTCCTTAATCATAATATCACCTTTTCAATACCGAGAATAACACCAGACCGCATATATTCAATATTAGCATATTCAACCGCTAATTCTAAACTCTCAAAATCGATACCACCACAAGTAAATGAATAATTCATTATAGTGCCTTTTCTATTCTAATATTACCACTCATTACCCTAAACTGATTATCAATATCAGCAAAATGATATGCCAATAGTATAATCAAACCAATAATAACCACTTTATTCATTATAATTCTCCAACCAAGTATCAAATTCTACTTGATACGCATCTGGATTAAGATTAAACAATATCTCCGATGCCAAATACTTAATACCACATATTTCGACACCAGAATTATTATTGTCAAAATAGTAATCAAAATCTTCGACCAATTTCTTAATATTACTCATAATCAATGACCACAAGCAGTAAGAAAACGGTTAATATCAAATAACCGATTATCATTTTTAAACTGAATGGCTAAATCAGAACATAATTGGAATGATGCTTTATTCTCCAATAACGATTTTGCTACGATAATATAATGCTTTTTACTCATAATCAAACCCTTTCACAATCTAATAATTTACTTTTAATAACTTTATAATATTGACCATTCATCCATACCATTTTCTCATAGGATAAAGCACCGATAATAGTCCTTATTGCTCTATTGTATATCTGAATAATACGAGAACCAGATATACCATAATCACTACCTAACTGCTTATTAGTACCATTATCGAGAATATAATGTAAAACAATATCATAATCCCGCTCTGATAATACTTCCTGAGCAATATTCAATACCTCGTGGCATAATACAATATTGTCTAAATCATTATCTTCCACTATATTCATACTGATAATGCTCCTGTTAATAACTTAATAATATAACAAAAATGATTCTATATAACTAAAAGTAATATAGTCGCCATAATAGTCGCTAATATGGTGCTCACTGCGGCTCTTAGTTTGTGCCTCAGATTATCCTAGATTATCCTGGTTAATCCTGAGAGATTTTCCGAGCTGTTTCTAAGTTAATCAGTACCATTCTATGCGTTCCTGAGCGTCCTATAATACTTACTAATAAGCCCTATCTAATAAGGCTTATTATAAGCACTATATTACTATTAAGCTAATTTAGCTTGTAATTTAGCGAGTTTATCAGCAGCAGCTTTAATCTGCGCTTGTATTTTCTGCTTTTTCTCAGCTTCTTTTTGAGCCTTAATATTCAGCTTATGGCCTTTAGCTAATAATGCCTCTTCCTTAATCATTTCACGGAGAGATTTTACTAAAGCACGCTTATCCTTAATAGATAATGTAGAAACGGTGTCGATAAATGTAGTCATAATATATTCCTTAATTAAAATGGTAAATGTAAATAAATGGTATTGCTTATAGTGATACTTTATGATAGGATACTACTGATAATGGTTTAATCTTTTTACGAGATTTTCTGGTGATAATATGGCCGCCATTTTTGAGATAATCGAGAATATCAGTTTGGATAGCGATATCCTGAATTAACTTTTTATTATGCTCGATAGGTAATGCTTTATTACCAGTAAATCTCTGAGCGATAATATTACATTCAGCGCCTTCAGATAATACCGGTGCTTTCTCTTGCTTAATACGCTTAATAGTGGGTTTATTCATTTTAAGGTCGTGATTAACTCTAGCAAGCATCTGCTTTAATTCAATAATCGATAATCCAGATAAATCCATAATAATCCTATAATATGTTGTGTGGAAACAACGCTTTTCAGGCGGACTGCTGTTTTCACTTGATAAAACCATTATACACGCTTGGTGGAATATGTAAAGCGTTATTTTGCGGATTGGCAGATAGGATGGCGGATGCTTTGCCGATAGTGGTAATAGTGTTGTATTGGAGCAACGAATGGCTCAGAGAATTGGCAGAGGCGCTCAGAGTTTATTGGTGCGGGCGCCTAAGAGTGTTGTATGGGAGCAACGCTCCTAGGATAAAAAAAGTGTTTCCTGGCCCAAACTGATTATTTCAAATTTTTATTTTTTGGGCCGGAACGAGAGGATTCGAAATTTTTTCCTGGAGGTACCACGAGTTCCAGGAATTTTTTCAGGAGGCCATCTTCAGAAATTTCTTAAATTCAAGGTTCTCTTGATGCTTCTTATAAGAAATAAAGACCCTATCCTTTTTAGCCGAATAAGGCATCAATAATGGTTTTCCGTGTGTAGGGTATTTCATGGTCCTAAACGGTATCTTCATTCTAGAAGCGTCCTCAAAGTTGGTCATTATCTGTGCCGTTAAGTATGGATAGAAATAACAACTAGGACTATTCTTAGGTCCAAATAATTCTTCTTCACCAAATACAGTATTAACTATTAGTGGACTTCTCTTTTCATTCAGTTTAAAACCAGTATTCTCAGTAAAGAAATCACTAAAAGCAGCTTCATTGTATCTGAACCATTCACCAGTTAGGTAAAGATTTGAAAATTCCTGGTGATACTTTCTTTCTATTAAGAGGCTATGATCTTCTGATTTACACTTAATATAGTGAATAACCTTTAAGGGATTAGGATTGCCCACCTGTAATGAACTCAGACGTTCTTCAATAATATTGGCTTTACCAATTTTCACCGCATTAGATTTTTCATCCAATACAAAATATACATAACTCACAGTTTATTCTCCAGTACACTTCTTTCTTCTACCATCCAGAAATATTCTACAGCCCTCTTAGCATAGTCTGAATCGATATATTGGCCTAATACACCTTCTACATTGAAGTATACTTTGGCGCCCCAAATAGTCTGAGTATTACCAACTTTATATACGGATCCAATGATTTTTCCATCCTCATCATCATAGTACACCCATTGAGAATACTCTTTCTCCATCCATTTTTTCATTTGTTTATCGCATTATAGAGGTGTTGATACTGAGCCCAATAATAAACAGCTAGACCACCAAAATATAAAAATAGTGGTCCTGCCATTCTTTTACCAAAATAACTCTGGTTAAAGAAAGCCCATAGAGCTCCCATCATAAAAGAAAAGAGGTTCATCTGATATATTGATATATCAAAAATGTGAAAGGAGTTCATTATTTTTTCCAATTAAATCCTAATAGTTTGTATAGTACCTTCTGATACCACTTCGGTTCTTTCTCCATGCCAATCTCGATTCCACCAATGTTGAGTTGGCCAACTGAGTTTTGTGGTTTGACTGAGAGAGTGGGAGCAATGGTCGTAGACCAAGTGGGAGTAGCCAAATATATTCCCGTACCTTCTGATACTACCGTTAATTTCGGTTTCTCACATCCGGTATAATCGAGGCCTAACGGAATCTGCTCAGTAAGAGGGAAGAAGTATTGAATTTCAAGTTGGAACATAATATAGAACCTTGCGGGTTATGAGGAACTTTTTAGATACTCTTTGTATTTTTCTTCGTATGGTATTGGATCGAGAGTGTCCGGAAGCGCTTGAAAAACTGCTGGAGATGAGAGGTTAGGATCATCTGTTTCGCCTTCTACTATATCTGCTTCGGTAAACGGCCAAGGTGCGGAGGTTGCGTCCCAATCTGGTGGCGTTTCTTTTAGTTTTTCTGCGTTAAGTCTATCTTCGGTGGTAAATGATGTCATGTTTTGTACCTTTGTTTTTCATATCTAAGTTTACGACATTCTTGTTTCATCGCTGGAGTAAAATCAGGTGATATCTCTGCTATTTCACAATCATATTTTATCACACGACTGAACTCTGCGTCAAGCCCCATTGAGATTACAGATGCAAAGAGTACCAAAAGGGATAGACATACCAAAGCATCGCCTAGTATACCTTTAAATTTTTTTGGTAAAAATAGATTTCTCATTCTTCTATAAGTATAAATACTAATATCGTTAACACTAACACAATTGGTGTTTAAATTAAATCTCAAAAGGACAAAAATGAAATTCTTTAAATCCATTCTCAATGCCTTATCTTTCCTCAAAACAACCTCACAGTTAGAATACTATGTACGTTCTAAGAATCCACAAACTCACACAGAAGTGGAGCGTTTAGTTCGTGATTTCTATTCTATGAGAGGTATGTAATGGATATTGGTATATATCTACTTCTTGTGAATTTGGTGTTCTAATTACTCTCTTGGTCTGGTACTACTATTGGTGCTTGACCTTGAGGTTCAGAATATTCTTGAGGTACAATACCGCCAAGATTTTGTATTAGTTCAGCAACCTTAGTTCTAACAGTAGAATGCTTTGGCGACCAAATCCAAATCGTTTTTAAACGTAATAGTAGTTCTTCAATCGGCATAGATACTGGACCAAATCTTTAGTTTTTCTTTCTTGTATATTCTGGCACCATTGACGGCTTCATCCGAAATATAACCACTTTCAATCAGAATATCAATCATGGCCAATACTTGGCCAACTTCCATAGCCAGACATTCATGTGTTGAAGCACTATCTTCGGATGGCCATCTGGATTCTTCACCAAAGCGAAATACCTTGGAGGCTGCCTGAATTACTTCAGCACATTCTTCTTGTAATATTAATAGTGTTTCTTTTGTTTTTTCATTCATCATCATTTAAACCTTCATCAATAAATCTAATCACAGGTAGAGTATTAGTTATAATTTTAATTGCTTCATTACGAGTTGGTGTAATCACACGGCAACAATATATTCCGTTCATGATCACAATTTCAAATGGTAAATCTTCCTTTGGAATCCAACTTTCATCAACAATACAAAATATAAACCACTCTCTAACTCGCTTGCACCTTTTAATTAATTCATTATAAATTTTTCTTGGATCAAAAGGTTCGGGTAATACAATATCATTGGCCATTTTCGTTCAATAACATTTTGTTACTTGGTTCACCTACAACTCCTTCGTAGGCATATTTTTCAGCAATAGATTGTGCTTCAGATTCAGTATGGTAAAACCTAGTCATGAAACATTCGTTATTCTTTTTAAAGTCTACAATCCAAAGTGGCGTACTCATGGCACTAGTTAAGCAGGACAATTCAGCTTGTCGTTGTCCTGCATCACCCACAAAAGTTACAATTTCTTCCTTAATCATGCTATCATTCCTATAAAACGATTTAAAATAACACGGTTCATTAAACGGTTTTTAGTATACTTACTAAACGCACTTACTAAACCACGGGTGGTTGCATTCTCTTTTACAGAGAATTCTACATCATCATCCGTATCTAGTGCTTCAGAACGGAGTAAGTAATATTCATCGAAACCTGCTGAAGTGATGACAAGAGATTTATCCTTACGGAATTGAATTCTCAAGGCATCTAGATCAGCAGCCTTAGGTACTAGACCATATGCAGCTCTGGTAAATTCACGGCCAGATAAAACATAAAAGCCAACAATGTTACAATTTGTTCTTGCCTTCAACAACTCAAGATAACCAGCCGTATTTTTATATTGGTCGACCACGACCTGATTTTTTGTTTCAGGATCACGAGCAATCAATTTTGGATGCGGCGCATTATAACTTCTAGAAGTCTGTAAAGGATCACCGACATAACCATGTAAGCCATATTGATTCTCATGGTATACTTTGTTAATACGATGACCTTCACCATCAGTCAAGAAGATAGTATTTACAACTTGTAATTTAAATTTCTTCTGAAATTCTGGTACAATTTGCATTGCTGCAATAACTGCTTCATTCAATGGTGTTCCGCCCATAGCAAAAATACGGGAATAACAATAACGAGAACAAGAAATATTCACCAAAGTTTTTGCTGCAAAATTAAACTCAACAGCAGACATTCTACTAGAGAGAACATTTAATAATCTAAATTCACCTAATACAATGTCGCCTTTCTTAGGTGTAGGACTATATGTATCATACTCAGATGAGAAAGCATACACTTCGTAAGGAATATTTACCTTCTTACAAAACATCACCAAAGAAATTAATTGCTTGACGGTGTTTTCAATGTGGTTGGACATAGAGCCAGACCAATCTAAAAACATTACAAGGCCGTGTGATTTACCACCAGGTAAAACTGTAATCTTTTTGAAGATATCATCATTGAACTTATAAGAGAAAATCTTATTCATGTTCAATTCACCAGTTTTAGCTGTTGAAGCACGTTTCATTTGGTCTGCGTTCTTACGCAACTCAAATTCTTTAGCCAAATAAGAAACTACTTTGTTTGCATCAGTACGGAGTTTTTGGTAAGGCTTATCATCTAAATGAAAATCACGATTACCCATTTCTTCACGATATGTTTTATATAGTGATTTGTAATCAAAAATAGCTCTATCTAAATCAATTTTTGGAATATTACCATAATAGTATGCATCGCCACTTTGTTCAAATAATTTGCTTTCGTTTTGTTTGTAAGCATCATCAGTCAAAGAACGGATCTCATCACTTTTTGAACCTTTGTCGCCGGTACTTTTGCCACCTGAACCAGATTTTTCATCAGTTTCAGATCCATCATCTTCTTCGTCATCAGAACCTTCGCCTTCTTGTGATTCGTCTGTTTCAGATTCTTCGCCATCTTCACCATCAAAGTCGTTGTAGCCAAATTCGCCTTCATCAGAATCATCATCGAAATCGTATTCTTCAAATTCTTCATCTTCTTCAACGCCTTCTTCAGCCATTTGCTTACGTTTGGCTTCTTTTTCAGCTTTGACATACTCGGCAATTTTTTTAGAAACTTCAATAACTTCATCATAAGTTTCGGTAGATTCTACGAGTTCAACCAATTCACGTTCTGTGTTGGTGAATTTAATACCTTGTGATGGTCCGCCTTTGGTAAACATATTGAGGCGGTCAAGAAAACCAAGGGTGTTCAAATCGACACCTTGAGTACCAAAGAAATCTTTATCGATTAACTCTTTGTAACCTTTAACGAAAGAAGAACGGATGCCAGGATATTTGTTTTTGATTTTTCTTTCGATACGAGAATCTTCAACACAATTTGTAATTGATTGTGGAACTTTCATTTCGTATGCTTTGGTCATGCCATCGAGAGGAGTATAGAGTGCGTGGCCAACTTCGTGGCCAACAAACATATCGTACAGATAACCAGAAATGTTTTTGTCTAATTGTGGAATAACTAATACACGGTTCTTTACGTCAAAAGAAGCCGTTTGAACCTTACGCTGTTCAACGATAAGATTTTCGGTAGCCATTAGTTTGGCTAATAGTGATTTGGATTCCAAAATTTGCATATACTCTCCTGATTAACAATACATACAATTATACAGGAATCCAGAGTACCGTCAAGCGTTTTTCTTGGATGTGTTGTACCGGGACAACACTTTCTTGTAGAGGGTTCTGAATCCCTTTATCTTATCGAAATCCAAGCCAAAATCGTCTACCAACTCTTTTTTGGTAGATGTGGACATATAAGCTTGAACCTCATCTTTAATGACATTATCACCGTAACCCATCTTCTTCAATTTCTTGACCATCTTAGAATATTCTATTCTTACATTTTTGTAGAATTGATAATTTGCGGCATCCATTAAATCTTTATATTCAGCATTCATATAATATAACGCATGAGCAATTTCATGGTCAATTACATTCATATCACCTTTTTTACCACCAATAACATAAAATGGTTTTGACAAATCCAATTTTCTTTGAACTTCATAAGCCAATGCAAATTCCCATTTTGTTATGTCCGACATATTTTTTTGGTGCCATTCCATAAAAACATCACCCGGAATATTAAAGCCCGACCAATAATTAAAATATTTAATTGTACCATCGTCTTTCATGAAGAAATCGATAAAATCTACAAATGAGATGTAGTTTCTATTCAGTTTTTCTTGTCCTTCGTAGTATTCTTCTACTCGGCAAAATGCTAACGCCAAATCTTTTTGCGTGTTGAACTCTAAAAGTAAGCAATTTTTAATTGGCTGACGGGATTTAAACATTTTTTTCATTTTAAACTATACATTTCTTGTATTTTTTGATATTTTGCAAGGTCATCTTCGAATTGTGACAGAACAGCCCACTTTCGGCAGACAATATCTAAGCGTTTCCACGCAGGAATTTCTTCATCGTCTGCTCGAGCAGCTAAAAAATTCATATCATTTGACATTTTTTGCGTCCTTTTCAAAAAAATTCTGCTCGATTGCGGCTGCCAACTTGTCAGCAAGCTTTGGATCGAACTTTACAAGATGATAAGCAACATCATCGACTGGTACATGACGCAAATTGAAGAAAATTTCATCAATTCCACGCAAAATTTGCGATTCTTCTGTTCGGTGTAACATAATTTCCTCTATTGTAATGTGTCTGGTTGAATACTTGAGATGGTTGAACCATTTTTCTTCGCTTTTCCAATTGTTTCCAACCAATCCAGCTCAATTATTTTTTCTTCAGCGCTTAAAGTCTGCCAATATTCTTCATATTCTTGCCATTCTTGTTCAGTTATCATATATTACCTTCTCATACTTGAGATTTCTACTGCTTCGTTATCAGTAAACACAGGAACAGCATTGGATTTATGCATGGTCGCAATACCTTTGACTTTTGTGCCTGTATAAATGTTGGGATTTGATTTTGTTGCTGCACCTGATCCTGTATCTAAGGAAAGATATTGGGGAGTTTCTCGGCCTGCTGGAATTCTTGGCAAAGGTATAGCTTTAGAAATCTTCTTGGAAGTGGAATAGTTCACTTTTGGCGATATTGCCATAATTTGTTTTTTCCACTCTTCCGCTTGAACTATTACGGATTTTGGAACTTTACGTTTTTTAGACTTTGGAATATAACCGTATATCAACATAATATAATCTCCTAAGATGGAAACTACATTATATGATAATTTTAATACTTTGTCAAGCCTTGTTGCTGGAAAACAACATCTTCTTCATAATCGAGTTCATCAGCAAAATCTTCTTCCAATGATTGATTTATTAACTTCTTAACTTCTCCGTGTTCATCACGGTGTCGCCTCACATCAAAATTATAATCATCATTGTAATTTCTATTTTTACGAAACTTACCTACAAACTTACTCACCTATTTTTCTCCTATTTTCAGAGTTTCAAAAGTTATGCCTCGAATTTTAGTTTCTGGCATATTATGCATATCCATTTCTGACACATAGGTAATATCAGCATCTGGATAACAAATTTTTACAATTTTAAGCAATTGACATATAGTACCATCAGAATCGTCAAATGTAAATATTTCATCAACCATTTTTACATTTGATAGTATTTCTCTACGAGTTTCATAGTTTTGCATAAACCCGCCGAGAGAATACATCATCCACCAATCAGAGTGAACTCCAACAGCTAACCAATCGCCTTTACGCTTACATTTTTTTAGAAAATCTAATTCTCTTTTATCTAAAGGATCAAACTCTCCGGTTACTACTATTATTTTTTCTTTTTTATTCATTAGGGTAAAAGATCAGGAAAAGCCTCTTTTACAAATTTATAATCTAGACCAATTACACCTTGGTTTTTTCGAAAAATTCCCATAACAACTTCAGCTTCACGAGGCTCGATTGATTCGAGTAATTGAATTAATAATTCTTCTTGTTTTCTTTTGGTTAAAACTTCGGCTGTAGGATTTCCTTCCTGAAACATATAAATCTTACGCAACTCTGTTCCTAACTGACAATAAGACATTCCTTGTGGAATTGGTTTTAATGTGTAGTCCTCGGGAATTCCTTGGACTTTCCATTGATAACCTGGATGAAATGTATATTCTAATACTTGAACTAAAGGCTTTGATAAATTTCTTTGTATAACATCCATTCTTTCTTTTTTATTTGATGCTTGTTCAAACTCATCAAATACTTCATAGATATTTTTCATTAGAATTCCTCAATTACATCCATTAGGTTTTTAAGTTTATGTTCAATAAAATAATTTAACAATTTATTTTTTGATGCAGGTTTAACTTCTTCATATGTATTTATGATTTTTTCTTTAATCTCGGCCGGAATAAAAGAAAGGTCAATCAATGTAGCATTGCGAACAAAATTAGCCTTAGTGGTCTCATCTTGTTCCAAATAACTTTCCACCATTAATTTATCCAAAACTTTTTGTGTAATAGGTTTTTGACGTAGGTCACGAACAAAACAGTCTGATGGCGAAAGCACATTGGGAATACCATCACCTTTATCACCCTTAATAATCTTTTCTTTTAGATCCATAATTGGATTAGGAGATACAATATATTTCTTTTGTGATGGATTATACTGTTTAACATTATAATTCTGTTGCAACTGTAGGAAGTCACCATCGCTCGACAAAATCAAAATCTTTTCGTGTGGTGCGTGACGAGGAACTAAAGTACCAATAATGTCATCGGCTTCAGCCCCTTCAACATCCAATACTTTATAAGGGAAGTTTTCTTTTAGTTCTTGTTTGAATTTGGCAAGCATATCAAAAATCATGTGCCAATCCAAATCGGACTTATCACGATTCTTTTTACGGTTGGCTTTATAAAAAGGAAAATATTCTTTACGCCAGTATTTACGGTTATCACAACACAATACCACTTCACCATATTCTGTTTTAAAATTCTTAACATGGTTACGAATGATATTTAATACCATATGACGGATTAAATGTTCATCTAGTTTACCTTTTTGATTGGCAATTTGTGCCATTAATCCGGCAAGTAATACCTGGTTTAAGTCAATGAGAATCATAATATAAACTTTCAATAGTTTCAAAATTCTATTGTATCACACTTCTTGCATTTTGTCAAATATACGTTGTACAAAGTCACCAGAAGTGGTAGTCTTTCTCACAACTATACCAAACCAGTTCTGTGGTATTAGATTGGAGATGTATTCGTATGGATCGCAAAATATAGCCTCAAATCGGTCAACATTATATAATTTATCATGTTCAGCATCATCTTTAAATAATACTACTTGATAGGTGTGTCCCATAGAACTTCCACCTAAAGGTTCGCCCGGTTCTTTAAGTAATGAAGCCTCTATATGAATTTGTCCTTCTTTGTCGCCTGGTAGAAAAAAGATTGCGTCATAGGGACCCTCAGGATCGTCCTTGAGCTTTTTGAGATAATCGAGCATTGTATTCCTTGATGTGTGATTTTCTCACTCGTACCATAATCCAATTGTTGTAGTATTCATCCGTTTCCATGACGCCACGGATGAATTGCTCTTTTGCTTCGAGATAACCACATTCGCCTTTGGACTGGCAGAGATGTAAAATTTCACGGGTGAATTGTTCATGACCTAATGATAACACATCTTTAGCTAGTTCGGCACTACTTCCATAGTAAGTTTGCCAATCGCTTGGTGCTTTGTATCGTTTCTTTTTACCTTTGACTTGTTTGGTTTTGGTAGAATAAAAGAATTTCTTACCTATGTATTTTTTGTTATTCGTTATATTAGTAATTAAGTAAACGAATCCATAATTATTACCAATCAAATCTTCCGTAAAATCATTTCCATTATGTTGCCAAGACATTACTTGTTGTTTTTCTTTTTCAAACTTTTTTCAACATCTCGGTTGTGACTACGATTACTACCAACATCGGGATAGCCGTGTCCAAAGTTCTTAGTATAGGAAGGATCGTCTTTGCTAGGACCTTTGTAAAGGTCTCCTCGCTCCCAGCGTTTATTTGGATCCGCCGGCCGTTTTCTAAACTCAGGATCGTTTAACTTGGCACCTAATTGTTTTAACAAATCATTTTTATTAATTGCTTCTACAAATTGTTTGAATGTTTTTGCCATATTGTTCTCTTATAAATAGTTGTATGTCGCCGGACTGGCATCCGCACATACTCTAATACGAAAGGACCGTGTCAGCATGAGTATTTATCATTTCATTTATAAGACAACCCACATCAACGGAAACTACTATTATGGTAGACATTCTACCATAAATCTAAATGATGGTTATATGGGTTCTGGTACTTGGGTAAGGAAAATAAAAAAACTATCCAATTTATCCAGAGAAATTATAGAATACGCAGATTCCATTGATTCACTCAAAGTTTTGGAACAAAAATACTTGGATGAACATTTTGGTAAACCAAGATGTATGAACCGTAGAAAAAGTTCTTGTGGTTTTGATAGTGAAACTAATCCTATGAAAATAATGAGAACCAATTCCGGGTCATTTAAAAAAGGTCATAAACCAGTGTTTTCACCGGAAAGTAATATAAAAAAAAGTTTAACCAAATTAGGAAAAAATAATCCTATGTTTGGTAAACCTGAAGCTTCGAAACACCTAAATGTACCAAACAAACAATGTCGTTACTGTGGTATAACTACTACAATAGGAAACATCGGTCGTTGGCACAACGATAAGTGTAAGTTAGTCCCAATCTCCATTATCTAAATCATCTTCTTCTTCGGTATATTCTTCAGTTAGTTCTTCTATTTCAGAACCACAAAACGGACAATGTTCCGGTAATTCTTGTGAGACCATTTCTTCCATAAATGCTATGCTATAAGTTGATTCGCAACTAGTGCAATCGCCGGATAATTGTTTTTGAGTCATTTGTATTCCTTATTTGGCCCATACATCACCCCAATCTCCCGATAAAGCACCTTTTGCATAATCGGTTGCTCTGTTCTCAAAGAAATTGGTGTGTGTTGGTGCGTTAATCATTTCTTCTACCCACGGTAGAGGATTTCTTTTCACTTTAAACACACCTTTTAATCCCAATGAGATTAGACGGCGGTCTGCAATATAACGAATATACTTCTTAACATCTTCGGCAGATAAATCTTCCATCGCACCCATCTTAAATGCTAGGTCAATGAATTTATCTTCTAATTCTACCATCCGTTCTGCAATGGTGTAAAGTTTACTTTTTAATTCATCGTTCCAAATTTCATTATTTTCTTGTATATATGTTCTGAACAATTTTACCATGTTTTCCGTATGTTGCGTTTCATCAACAATAGACCAAGTAACAATTTGCCCCATACCTTTCATTTTGCCATGTCGTGGAAAATTAAGTAACATAATAAAAGAGCTAAACAACTGCATACCTTCGGTAAATGCCGAGAATACAGCAATATGAGTTGCAGTATTCTCTTTTGTAGTATTTTTAGCAGAGATGTCCATAACGTAGTCATGTTTTTCTTTCATTTCGGCATATTCCATAAACTCATTGTATGTGGTGTCTGGAAGACCTAAGGTTTCAATAAGATGAGAATAAGCAGCAATATGTAGTGCTTCTCTTGCCGCAAAACCCAAGAGCATCATACGAATTTCTGGTTGTGGAAAATAAGGAAGATAATTCTTGACATAACCACCGGCGACATCAATATCTCCTTGTGTGAAGAATCGGAAGATGTGTGTTAAAAATTGTTTTTCTTCTTTTGTAAGTTTCTTTTTCCAATCTTTAACATCATCTAGCATTGGAACTTCTGTGTGTAACCAATGTGATTGTTCGTGTTTTAACCAAGCATCGTATGCCCAAGCATAATTGAATGGTTTGAAATATGACCGTTCGGATGTTAGTTGTGTATCGTGTTTTTTAATCATTGTTTTTATGAAAAGTTAGTTGAATAGTTAAAATTTATAAAATCTTCTGCATATATTTCTTGAACTAAGGATATTGTTTTATCATTATAAGCATTAATATAATCAGACTGAGTGTAATTTCCTTTATTAAGTTTTAGTATAGGCACATTAAGATCATTTGAAAGTTCTTGCAAATTTTCAAGTTTATATACTTTATTAACATCAATATTATTATTATTATCACGCACAAAATAAGATTGTGTAGATTTCAATGTTGGTGTAAAAAATATATTTTTATTAGTTTTTATACATTCCAAAAAATATTCAAATGTCCAAGAATCGACTGCACTTTTATCTACACTAAAATTCATGACTATTATTTTATGATATTGATACAAACTAAAAGCTCTTGTAAAAGGATTTCTAACTACGGTAAAAACAAAACAATCATCATCTATAAAATTGTTTTCCCGCAATAAAGAAATGGGATCGTGATAAAGTAAAGAAAATGTTCTTTTCCAATTATCTTTCTCGATAGTAAAGAGTGTTTCACGGACGGAAGTTCCGCCCGTTTTTGGTATGTGTACAAACAAATATTTTGACATTTTTATCCCTCACAAGCAATACAGTCGTTGCCTTGCGCAATTTGTTCCATGTCTAACTCCTTAATAACTTGTCTTTCAATACGTTTTGAAACTTTATCTGCTTTGCCAATCTTCTCTGAACGGCAATAGTATAAAGTTTTCAATCCTTTTTTCCATGCCATGAAATGAATAGCATGAATATACTTAATATGTGCATCTGGTCTAAAAAATAGGTTTAATGATTGTGCTTGGTCAATATATGCTTGACGGTCGCCAGCCAATTCAATAACCCATCTTTGATCGATTTCCATTGAGGTTTTGAAAACATCACGTTCTGCTTCAGAGAGTATATCAAGGTGCTGACAGCTACCATCATTAGCAATAATGCTAGACCAAGCATCAGCGTAATCTTGTTCACTACCATTTGTTTTCTCCTTAATTATTTTGTCGAGCCAACGATTCTTATTTAAGAATGATCCCGATAAAGTATCTTGACGATAAGCATTAGCACGATAGGGCTCAATAGATGGACTGGTATTACCCATAATGATGGAAGATGAGGCATTAGGAGCAATGGCCATAACATGACTGAACCTGCGGCCAGTACCAATAGCATCAGGAGCTTCACCACGTTCTTTACCCAATTCAAGATTTGCTTCATCTAACCCACGTCTGATTGATTTGAAGATTTTGTTGTTAGCAACTTTGGCCATAACTCCTTCAAAAGCAATTCCGTTACGCTGTAGATAAGCATGAAAGCCGAGAGCACCAATGCCAATGGAGCGCTCTCGCTCAGCGGAATATCTAGCACGACTGATACTATCAGGAGCGTTATCAATAAAGTAGTTAAGCACGTTATCAAGCATCTCAGCAACGTCTTTAAGAAAAAGTTTGTTGTCTTTCCATTCATCATAGGTCTCCAAATTCAAAGAAGATAAACAACATACTGCTGTGCGTTGTTCATTTGTTGGTAATATAATTTCAGAACAAAGATTTGATTGGTGTACCTTCAATCCTTTGTCCTTCAGCCATTGTGGTAATTCTCGGTTACTTGTATCGATATAGTGAATATATGGTTCGCCGGTGTGCATACGCAATTCTAAAATTTGTTGCCACAGGTGTTTAGCCGACACAACTTCACGAATTTCTCCTGTGTGTGGATCTTTTAATGTCCAAGAGTCATCAACTTCGGGATCCAACATAGCCTTTTCAATGATTTCCATAAAGTCATCTGTAATGTTGATACCGTGATGTAGATTTAAACACCGCTGATTGGGATCACCCGTTGGTTTTCTTATTTCTAGGAACGCAATGATATCAGGATGAGAAATATTAAGATAAGCGGCGTAACTGCCACGGCGAGTGCGACCTTGGCGATAAGCAAGAGAACTTGCATCATAAATTTTAAGATGCGGCATAACGCCAGTAGACTTATCATCGGCAGACCGAATACCAAAACCAATACCAACACCACCGCCAAGCATAGAGAGCCAGTTAGTTTCTGATAAGTTATCAACTAATCCCTCCGCAGTATCTTCGATATAATTAAGGAAACACGATATAGGCATCCCACGCTTAGAACGACCAAAACTAAGAATGGGAGTGCTATAAGATAACCAATGTTTAGAGCTATAATCATATAATCGTTGGGCATGCTCTGGGTTGGAACTGAACGTTTTGCTGACGTATGCAAATCTGTGTTGTGGACTTTCTTCATTTTCTTTCATGTAACTTTCTTTTAATCGTCTGATGCCCAATTCATCAAACAGTTTATCTCTTTCTAAATCTATATTGATACCTAGATATTCCATACGAGCTTTGCCTTTTTTATTATTGTATATTATTAAAAATAAACTAAATTCTTTTTCATATCACTACTATAACCGTAATGACATTGTAATGTTATCCTGTGTTCTTCAGGTAAACATTTTAAATTACCTATCTTATGATACAGATCACTTTTCCAACTAATAAATTTTCCATATTCATAATAATATTTTTGTACCTCATCTTTGTTTTCAAATCTATAATCCAACCAAGCCCCATAACTAGGTTTTTCTATTAATAATAACACCGAATGTACTGTATTGAAATCAATTGATTTATCAAACTTTAGTATAGATGAATCTTGGTGAAATCTTCTAGTTTTAAACTCAAACGGTAATTTACTTATATGAAATCCTGGAGATGGTAATTTTGGATGGATAATTGTTTTAATGCTCGTTATTTTTTCTATATTTTTACATATCCTTTCAATTATCCATCCAAAATTATCAATTACAATTTTCTTAGTCGTTTCATTTATTTTAGTTGGTATTTTTTGTTCCAGTAAATATATTGATTCTCCTAGAGTAAAAAAATCAGGTCCAACTACTTCCCAATGTTCTTTTAATTCTAATACTCTTTTTTTTATTTCAATACGTTCTTCTTCCGAAAAAAAATTATTTTCTTCATAAAACATTTTATTTTATATTTTCCGATTTACAAACTTATGATTGGCCGTAACCCAAAATTTCTTTTTTATATTCATCACTCCATACATCATAATACTTTGTTTTCTCTAAAGCAAGCCTAGCATCAATTAATTTTCCTTTTGGTTGAGCAATAATTACCGGATATTCACCATTGCTGGTGTTAATGCCATTGATAAATCCGGGATTATCAGGATGGTCTTTTAAAAATACTATATTGGGGAATTTGTTATTGAGTTTATTGATTAATTCAATGCAGTCCTGATCGGTTAAGTTTTTTTTCAGATTATAAAATAGCACCACCTCATAATCTTCATTCATCATCTCCATATACCTACTTATGTAAGCTGAGGGCTCATAACCTATGAATGACCAAAATATTTTTTTCTCTTTGAGTGCCTTTCTTGCAAAAGGACAAATAGCAAATCCACCAAGTTCATCATGCTTTTCGGAAATTCGTTTTATCCACCCAATTATATCTTTTTCCACTTAATGAATTCCATTTTTGCTCTCAAATTGAGAAAGGTATTTTTATCTATAATATCTCGAATTTCATCCAATGAAAAACCCGACAGGATCATATCATTGATATCTTTTTCTTCAAGAAATTCTGGCCAAACAACAACATTAAAATGATTGTCAATGGCGTGCTCTATTTTCTTAACAATTTCTTTATTTCTTGGCTCGTTATCAAACACCAAAGTAATTTTAGATTTGTTAAATGTACTTATGATTGATTCCAAGTTAGAATCCGCAGTGGCTACAGCATTGTCTAGAAACATGCTGTCAATAGGACCTTCCACCACATAGATCATCTTCTCCTGATCTATCCTATCGAGTCCATAGACTTTGGAAACATCTTCGTTAATCTTGATTGTGATATAACGGAGTTTGGACTCACCGAGAGCCCTACCTTGAACCGCAATGAGGTTTTTGTCCGTATCATAGAATGGAATAACGAGCCTTTGGTCATTTTCTTTAAGGCCTTCTTGTTCGACATTAAGTTCTTGAATGAATTTACGGAAATCTGGCGCAAAGTATAGTTGCGAATGGAAATCTTTGGGAATTTTTCTCGATTGAACATATGCCTTAGCAAAATGTTCTTCTGGTAACGAGTCAATTGATTCCAATGATAATTTTTTACGAAAGATTGGTTTTTCCGTTTTTGCTTGTTCAAATTCAGGCGTTTTGGTGTTATTGTTTTGTGTCCCATTTTTATATCTTTCCAAAGCATATTGTTTAGTTAATGAAGGATCAACTTTATCTAAGAAATTATAAAAAGTGGTGGATACTCCACAATTGTGGCACATGTAGAAGTAATCGTCTTTCTTACGAAAAACAAATCCTCGGGCCTTAGTTTTATTTTTTTGAGAATCTCCACACAGAGGACACCGGAAGTTATAAAGGTCTTCCTTTTTCTGTGTGAATCGTAAAAGCTTCGGGGAAACCCGAAGCAAAAATGCTCTATCAATGTATATGCTCATAATGTACAATAATACTACAATATTATTACTTTGTCAAGTGATCTATGATTTGTACCGCATGACTAATAATATATGCCATAACAATAATACCACCAACAATCATCCAGTTTCTACTAGAGATATTATCTAATTTGCCGGAATCTTTTTCTTGCCGTTTGGTTAATTCTGCTCGCAACTGTTTAATTTCATCCATAATACGCAATTCGGTAATTTGAACTTTATCTATAACAGTATCAATGCGGTCGTGTATCTCTTTGATCTCGGCATTCTTTTCTATTCTACGATTTTCCATATCTTTGTAAATTTGTGCGGTATATTTTTCTTGTTGGTCCACAAGTTTCTCAATAACCGTATCCATTTTTGTACAAAGGGAAGTTAATGTGGTCACTTGAGTTTTTAATACTTCCACATCAACTTTTAATTGTATAACATTGTCTGCCATAACGTTCTCTTATTTATTTGTTGTATCTTCTTCTGCTTGGGGTTCAGCATCTTTTTTTAACATTACGGCTGCACCATGAGCACCGGCAATAATACCTATTGATTCTGCAAACTCCCTTAAACTTACGGTAGCTGAATGTGCTAATTCGTAACCTGCGCCAACAAGAATTGCAAGCATAGAAATCATCCAAGACCATCGAGCAATGTCGTGGGTTTTGCCGTCTTTGCCAGTCAACAAGTCTTTTAATATTTGATTCATTTATTATTCTTTTGTTGTTCTTGCACCCACTCTTGCAATAAATCTAATCGATTCTTTACTTCGTGGTATTTGTTGTAGTTTTCGATGACTGTTCCTTCAACGGCACTAAGGTTAACTCCGGAGCCGGTTTCATCAATTGCTCTGGTGGGATTGGGAAGGTTGTTTTTTGCGGCAGCGTTGAGCAACTCAATAGTAGAGTTGTGCAGGTTACAATCAGCATCATTTTTAGTGCTGACATACTTAATGATTTCATCACCCTTCTCCTTAATAATCTTATCTCTATAAATGTACTTGGTTGTTATCTGTGCCGAAATGTTTTTTGCCTCATCATTTATTTTTGCAATTTCAGCATTTTTTTTATCAATTTCTTTTTTAAATTCTGTATCACTAAAAGATACGCCTAATAAAAATATGCTTATACCCATTACCACAATACCAATTATTCTAATTAATGCTGGTGTTAGAACACTTGTTGGAATAAATTGGACAATACGAATTGTAAACGATTCGGAAAAAAGATAAAGCACGATACCTAATGCAAACATCATGTATATAATGAATGTCGGTATGTAATTAAACAACCAAAGTAATATCCCCATCATAATACCGACTTAGCCTTTTCGTAATATGTTTTTCTTTTATCTAAATCTAGCTTAGCTGCATTAATTCTATGTGTCATGTCGTCAATATCATCAGCATCACACGCTTGATTAATATTGTGCATTTTCCAATAAAAACAAGCAGATTCTACCGCACCAGATAAAGATTCACAGTAAGCAACTGTTTTGTCCAATGGCATTCCAATAGAAACTGCAAATACTTTATAGTTGTCATGAAAAGTTGTTTGTATAGCACCACGACCACGATATAACCATCCATCACCGCTTGCTTCATCACGATTGCCATATCTATTTGCGTAAGCTCGATTGGCAATTTTTTCTGGCTGGCGGCCGTATTGATTTGCTATATCAACATTAGGAAATTGCTTAGGCCAAACTTTCATTAAACTTTGTGCACTATAATTTAAGTTTTCTTGAAATTTAGTAAATTCAGCCGACTCAACAGCACATTGTCCCAAAAATCCAGCGATACGATTTTTTGTATTAATTTCATACCTGGGTAATATCCCATTTAAAACCGAACATAAAGTATCTGGTGATGTATTATGTGGCAGTATCTTCTGTATTTGATCTACTGTTATCATTTTTTTCTATTTTAATCCATCCATCGTCTGAAAACTCAAATGTTCTTCTATTTTTTACACTAACATATACGTTATGGAATTCTATTCTAATCCATTCAGCAAGAGATACGTTATCCAAACCTTGAACTCTCAGAAATAGTACATTTGCTGCTTCAACGACTTCCGCTTCTAATCCAAACTTTTCTCTAATTCTATCTTGGATTTCGATCACTTAGAAGTCCTTTCGTTTACCCATGCCCATTGGCATCCGTGGATCTGCAACTTTCTTTTTCTTTCTTAAATCAACACCAGGTTCTCCACCTTTACCACCAGTACCGGCGATTGCTCCACCACCAACTACATTAGTTGGTCCTGCGGCAACTGCGCCGCCACCCATGCCATCTTCTTTGACACATGAACCTTTAGAAAATGCTTTTTTGCCCCTTACAGGTTTATAACCTGTCCAGCAACGACCAGATTCATCCAAATATTGTTTAAAAGATTTCATCTGCATTTCCACTTTCTTAAAGCTAGTGCTTTTCTTGTAGGTTCGCCATTTGGTTTTTTCATTGCGCCTTTCATGCCACCCATGCGAGCACAAAATGATTTTCTACGCTTTGCAGCTTTGCTACCAGGTTTTACTTTACCTGTAACAGCTTTCTTTAATTTGGAACCTGGATTTTCTCTACGATAAGATGCAATACCTTTGGCATTTAAACCGCCAGTAGGATTTTTGCCTTCTTTACGGCGCCAAGCAGCAGTTTCATACAGTTCTTCATCGGATACATCTTCAAGATTTTCCCAAAGAATATCTGGATCAATATTGTTTTCTTCTGCAATACCATCAACTACTTCTTCTAGAATATCGAATAGTTCTTCCAATTCAACTTCTTCTTTAATCCAATTATCAGGAGTTTTGCCATGTTTAGATTTAAAATCATTGTGTAATTCTTCACCAGAAACTCCATGTTCTTTACATATACCCATCATTAATTTATGAATCGTATCATAATCGTGACTATCTAATTGTTTTAAACCTTTTTCCAATTCTTCAACATGACCTTCTGGTACACAATTAGGAACTGTTCTGCCGTTTTTTTGTTTTGTGCCAACAGCAGTATATCCTTTCCAGCAGGCCTTCTTTAAATCTCCTGTGGGCTTGGCGACTTCGTTTAAGTATTGTTTAAATGTTATCATATCTTTACCAATATTTCTACAATATTTTCGTCTAAGGGAATATCAGCGGTGTGTATTGTTTTTCCTCTGATACCGTAAATTGCATCTGGCATAATATTTAAATACATCAAAAATGTTTTTAAAACATCATAATCACGTTCATCAATTCTATAGAATAAAATTCTTGCTACTGCTTCGTGGCCAAAAACATTATTCAATAGAATAATGTGATTTAAAATCAATCGTTCTTTTAAACTTTTTGTGACCTTATATCTACGAAATAATCGTTTTAGATATTTGGTTCTTTTGATATCATTTTCAAATTCTGACATAATGCAATTAGGTGAGTTATAACACTTCATTGCATATATCATGAAATTGTCATCATTCAAGTCATCAAACATTCATTAACCTATTTATGTTAAAAACACTTCTTTAAACTTACCCATAACCGTGGTAGGATTAAATTTGGCAACTAATGAATGATAATCCTTATCAAAAGATTCTAAATTTAATAGCTTCGTAACCAGGTCGTTTTCATCATTATATAGTAGACCTGTTCCATCTAATATCATCATGTGGTGTTTATCGTCACCACCATTAAAGGCAAATGTTGGTTTGTTGTGGAATAATGGTTCGCATACTGATAAACCAAAGCTTTCTCCAATTGACCTAGCGTGTAAGAAGGCATCACACATATCAATATAGTTTGACTTCTCCTGCATGTTATGGATTGGATCCAAATAGATAATATTAGGGTGATCCATAAACCTAGCCGTATTTAAAAACACAAATACAAATCTTGAATCAGATTCCAATACCCTGCGTACAGCAGAATGAACCCAACCAATATCAAAAGTGGTGTGGCCACCCAATCTACCAACTACAATTTTATCTTTGTTGATGCCTAATCGTTGCCTAAAATCTGCATCAGGCTTGGGCAAATTAACTATGTGTGGAACATAAGGAAGATTTAAATCTTTACACCTATGCTCTGCTAACCACTCAGAAATATAGGCATACGAATCTCCGTGTGGAGTCCTATGACCGAATACAGCATGTACGGCCGTTTTAACATTCGGAAGAGGTTCAACTTCTCCTGACCTTATAAAATATGCTACATCTATATCGTTACAAATCGGAGTCAAATTGCCACCAGTTGCTGGTCTTAATTCAAACTCCGATTTAAACTTTTCAATCATTGGTGCTTCGTTACCAGCATCGTTTCCTACTGGACCATCAGCCCAATAAGAAACAACGCTTTCATTACCTAATACTTCTTGGTTGTAACGAGCATAATCTAAAATTGCTACTGTAGTACCACGATAATTCAATGTGTGTGTATGAAACAACACTTTCATAATCAAAAACCTTTATAATGTAGTATTACAGTCCACCAAAAATAGCATTAGATGATGTGTTAGCAGATGATGCATTAGAAGCAACTGGACTAGCAAGACAAACCAAAGTTTCTTTCAAGAAACGTACTGTACCATCGTTGTTGATCTTACGAGTAATACGATTCCATCCACTATTTGTGCTTCCAATAAGTGTATTTGATGTATCTGAACCAGCAGCACCAGTTGTGCCTTTAGTATTAGCTAAACGACCAGCTGTTACTAAAATAACATCGTTAACGTTTTCATATTTGGTGGCATCGTGTGGTACTGTAGTACCAATGAAAATTTGTGAACCACCTTGTAAGTTTCCAGCAAGGTTATTATTCAACTGAATATATGATCCAAGAGTATTTGCGTTTGTAATTACGTTATTTGAACGATAAAAATCAATGTCATTTTGGTCAACATATGACAAATCTTTAGCCAAACGTGAAACGTTAGCAGTTGCGGCCGTGTTAGCTTCAATAGCGTAAACGTAAGATCCGTTTGCAATTGTGGACAGACCAGTGCTTGATGTTAATACAATGGTATTTCCTGCAATTGTGTTATTAGCGGTTATAAAATATAGAGAAGGAGCTACTTCTCTGAATTGTGCAAATAGTGGAATACTATTCGCAGCGTCTGTATTTCCCCATGATGGCATCTTTTTTCTCCTTAATTAGCCTCGGTTATAGTACTATTTATCTTTCTTCTTATCTTCTTTTTTACCGTCTTTTTTGTCATCCTTTTTGGTTACATCAGGTTGACCTGGACGATTTCTCATCATAGGATCAATCTCGACAGTATCTCTCTCGATACCAGTCAAGGTTTTACCACCAGTTAACGTCATAGCTGCCTGTGGTTTGTTTTCACCTTTGCTATCATCTTTATCGGCTTTATCTACCTTTGGTTTCTTACCGTAGGCGGCTACCGATTTATCTTCTTTTTCATGGTCGTGCATATCTTCTTTGACCACGCCTTTTTTCTTATATAATGCCTTGATCATACGAGCAGATTTAGACATTTGTTTCTTCTTCTCGGATACTGGCTCAAGTTGTGGATTTGGTTGACCGTCAGCATTTACAGCGGCCTTGGGATCACCAACATCTTCAGAAGTTGTTTTACGCTCATCAGGATAACCAGGTTTCATGCCATGTTTACGTTGTAGGTAACCGGACAATCCTTTTGCTCTCTTTTTAGCAATAGCGTCAGATTTTGCATGCAAATCAGCAAAACCTTTGGACATATCTTTACCAGGTTCTGCCGCATCACGATTTTTTCGAGCATTTTTTAAACTGGCCATTGATTTATCTCTATAAGATTTTAATGTATCTTTTTTGAGTTCATCGAGTTCTTCAACTTCTTCGTTTTTTGGAACCAATTCAAAATGTGTACCTTTATCAACTTTGTCGAATGGTTGATTTTGTGTTGGTTTGTGTCCAGCCAAGCGAGAAATGGAAGTACTTACATTTTTTACTTTAACATCTTTAGATTTCTTACTTGGTAAATCACGAATAGTTCTACGCTTGGTGTAAAGCGATTTAACTGTATCGTAATTCAGTTCATCAATCTGTTCAACTTCTTCTTTGTTCATGTGTTTCTGTAAACGATCAATAGCAGAAGTCATACCACCAGATTTCTTTTCAATCTCGTCATGTTTCTTTTGGCGCTCAGCAGATGATTTACGGAATTTATCTAAAGCTGTCAATTTAGGTTTCTTTGCTTCACCATGAATTTCTTGTGAAACTGACTCAGGTGTTAATTGGGTCATTTGTGACCCTTTACCTTCATTGTGACTTCCTGGCCCACGAGGAGTTTTAATCTCTTTATGAGCATGAGCAGACTTTTGTGTTTCTGCTTTTTTCTTGTGTGTTATAGAAGGAGCAATCACCATACTCTCAGGAATAACTTCTTCAAATTGATGTTCAGCTTTCCATTTAAGAAATGTCATTGATTTGGCGTAAGCAATCTTTTGATCTTTGCTCACATACTCAGGATTAATACCTTTAGACTTCAAGTATTGTTCAAGTGCACCTTCGTTAATACCTGCTTTTGCGGACCAAGGATCTTTTGGATCGGTACCAAAAGTTACCTTATCAGCAGGCTTTTTAACAACAAATTTTAATGTTTGTGATAACTTTGTCATATTAGTTATTCCCTGGCGCTTTACCTAACATTTCACTTTTAACTTTTTTGAATGCTTGGCGAGCTAAATCTTTAGCACGAGAATGTGGAGTATGAACTGCACCAGATTTATCTTGTACATTCTTCTGTACTTTCTTCCAACCATCTACGCCAGCAATAACTTTTTCGGTAGCAAAATCTGGTTGGGAACCAACGCCGGCATCCATATGTGGATCTTTAGCTTCTTGAACTTCTTCTTCTTGCTGTGTGGTTTTTGTAGCTTTGTGTGAAGCAAATTGACTTACTTCTTTATTACGCATTGCTTTTTCTTTGGAACGAATGTGCTTCAACTCACCACGAACTTCTTCACTCGTAACGGCTTTTTGACTAGAAAAATATTTCTGTGGAGGCGTTACCAATTTATCATCAAACTTAATATCTACTGGGCCAGGATTAGTAGTGATCTTTTGTTTTTCTTTAGTATCTTCACCTCTATCAACTTCTGTAGGAATTTCTTCTTCACCACTAACTACTAAATTCACTTTAAAGTTTTTAAATGAATTTAACTTTCCGCCTTCATGGCGACCACTCAACATATCCGTTGTAGTTCTGTGTCCATTTTTATCTTGAATAACTTCAACATCTTCTTTAACTGTTGTGTGGCGTTCTACTTTAGATAGACGGCAACCTTCTTTACATTTTGCTTGAGCTTGTTTGATGGCATCAGTATCATCTTTAGCCGTAAACAAGTTCATGCCAGTCCATTCACCCTTTTCATTTTCATAGTGAGCGGCATGAGTATGCGAATCATTTTTTTCAGTTAATTCGAATTCTTCGTTACGAGCTTTAGCAAGATTATCTTTGTGTGAAATAGAATCTTTGTCACCAGACTTAACATCTTTCATTGTCAATGGCTTGTCACCACGCATTTTGCGTAAGAAAGCTGGAACATCAGACTTCTTAACCGCTTCTTGTTGTATTTCTTCAACATCATCTTCTAAATCTTCAATTTCTTCTTTCATAGCTTGCTTAGTAGCGGTAGCATACATTACTTCTTTCCAACGCTTACCATATTTTTTCTTGAAATACTCTTGTTTGTCCTTCATGGACATAACAATCTTTTCTTTTTTACGAGATTCAGCAGAAGTCATTTCACGCTCAAGTAAACGTTCTTTAAACGACATACCTTCTTTGTGCATTTTCTTTTCGTGCTTGGCAACTTCACCTGATTTGCCGTGCATGCCTTTTTCGTGCTTGCCAACTTCTTTCTTAGCAATATCTTTTGCCTGGGGTTTGGTTACACAATCGCCTTCTTCTTCAACGGCTTCAGCATGAGATTTTGCTGTAACTGGATATTTTTTGCCTTGAAACTCAAAATGGGACTGACCTGCCTTTTTGGCGCCGTGAGCAGCTTTATGAAAACCAGTTTCGTCTATTTCATCATCTTTAATTAATTCTTTGTCCTTAGGACCTTTTAATGTGTCAACGGCAGCTTTAGTTTGATCTCTACGAGCTTTGGCAGAATTTCCGTAACGGGAACCATATACTTTCATACCTGTTGGTGTAGGTACCTTATCTGCCTCATCTAATAATTGAGGTGCTTGAGTAACTTCAGTTTTATCTTCTGTTACTTTTAAAACTGCATCAATCAAAGATTGAGATATTTTTTTCGGACCAAACATTTTATTTCTCCTGTTTCTTTTTCTTTTTTATTTTAAGACCATAATCGTTTTGTATGTTTCTCGATGTATCTTTATATGAATCCATACCTTCTTTGTTACTTGCGCCGCCTAATACTCCACCAAGACCGGATTCGGTATCATTTTGATACCCATTAAATTCTTTAATATTCTTTCTAAACTTCTTAAATGGTTTCTTTTCCGTTAATGGATTTGGTTCTAACTTAGCCCCAAGCATTGTTGTACCATTTTGACTTGCGTTACTATATTCTATCGTTTCGCCTACATTCTGGCCAAGTCCGGCGCCCGCTGCAGCACCTTGACCACCTGCTCGTGTATCATATTCTTGGCCAATACCATCTGGTCGACCAACACGAGCTGGGCTTATTGTTCTATCACCACGTTTCTTTAACTTTGTTTTTTCTTTATCTTGTTGGAAGCTGGGCTCTTTTGGCTCTGACCTTTTGGCGAGCGTGGGCGTTTGGGCTTCTGCGTAGACTCCGGCGTTTTGGCCGAACGTGTAGGTTTTTGTTCTTTTGTTGGCGTCCCACTTAACGTTGTCTGAGTTTGGGCTGCCTGCTCTGTTGTCAGCGGGAATGGAGGCTGGACCGTCTGCTTTGGGGCCACCGGTTTTAATTTTAAGAAATCTATTAATTTTTTGAACATTTTTTTCTTCCTTGAAGATATTACCTTTATTTAACCTATTATGCTTTTCTAACCAGTCAAAAGCGACTTCATTTTGTACTTTATTATCAATAAAAGTATTAATGTTGTGGTAAGTATTTGTTATATCTTCTTCTATATATTCGATGGATTTATTGTTGTCAAAACTAATAAAATCATCAAATAATTGATTATATAATTTAAAATTTTCTTTAGACTTCAACCATTTGTCCTGACGTATGGATTCGACCATCATTCTAGATAACTTGCTATTTCTTTCTTGGCTGGCTTCATTAGAAGCCTCAACAAAAATCATCAAGGTCGAGTAACCTAAATCTTCTAGTTCTTCTTTGATATAGAGAATACGATCCTTATCGTCTGCTGGACCATTAATTATTAATGGACCACGATTACGAATAGATTCTCTACGGAAGTCACCAGATTTTTCTGATAGTTTTTGTTTATCGGCAAGATATTCAAATGCTTGTACCGAGTTAATTTCAACGGCTTTAGATTCGGCAATAGCTTCACGAATAATAACATCTTTACCAGAACCAGGACCGCCGGTAACAAAAATAGCTTTAAATTGTCCACGGTTTACTTGTTCGTTTAATCCCATACCCTTACGGACATCATTCATCAGTTCTTTGGCGTGTTGGTCGGAAACATGACCTGGAACACCTTGACGGAAAGATGAAAAATCTTTATTTTTTGCATGTTCTCTCATTTTGGTACCAGACATGCCTTCTGCGCCTTCGGCATCAGGATCACGATGACCAGCGGAACGAACTTCTATTTTCTTAAAATTGAAATGTCCGTGTTTACCTTCAACACCATTATACTTGTGTAATAAATCGTGCATTTCTTTAACTCGGTCAGAACCCCCGACCACAACTAAATGATCATGACCAGCTGTGTGTAATCGAGAAGCATGATGCAATATTGTTGGTTGATCTTTAGAAGCCGCTTCAAAATGTGTTCCTGGTGAATACCGTTTTAGATGTTTAATTTTTTGTTCAGTAGATAAAGGATTCTTTTTGGAATCTTGTGAGTGTGAAACCACAACGGTGTGCTTGGCACCCATTTTTTCTGCGGTCGATTTAACTTTATCAATTAATTTCAAATGACCTGTTGTTGGAGGGTTCATCCGACCAAAGGCCATTACCACGGGTTTCTTCGTGGCTTCTTGTTCTTCGATAAGCTGTAAGAATGATTTCATCTATGTCCTAATGTTTTTGCAAAATGTTCTAAATGTTCGTCATCATCTAGATTCACATGGCTTTTATTTAAGCCTTTTACTCCGTCAGGTTTGAACATAACAGTCCTTGCCTTTTTGTTGCCTGCTTGTTTTTCACGAACTATAAATTCGCCTTTGCCTGAAACTGCTGGTAATCCGTGGCCAGTAGGATCTTTTTCGCCCACTTTATATGTTCCATAACCACTACCAACATGCAATACATGAACATGATGGTCATTTAAATAATGTACGGCCGGATCTAAATTAGGATGTTTAATACTAATCGATTTGGCACGACCACTTGCAGTTGTTGGTATATCATGTTTATCGGGATTATATTTTTTATTCATCATTTTAATGATACCCGCATCTTCAATTGCTTTGGCGTAGTTTGGCCTTAAATTTTTTGCTTTATCTCCAACATGCCAACCACCTTTAGCTGGATCATGGTGTATTGTTAGTTGACCCATAGCTGCCGTCACACCTTCTTTTACTTCTCCGTGGATTAAATCTTCAGCACTCTTAATACGACCTTTGTGTGTTGTTTTTTTCTTTTTATTAACAATAGTAACATCGGTGCCACCAGTTGAACCTGCACTCTTTGCGTCTAAAGGTGTAATACCTGCTCTTTGAAATCTCTGAAAAGTTTGAGTTTCATAATCCAAGCCTTTATTCTTTGGTGCTTCACCTGGTTTATGTATCTTTGATGCAGGTATTAAATGTTCTTCTCTAGTTGCGTCATTAATAGCTCGTACATGCAACTTGCCTTCAATTCTTTCTTTGCCCGTTAATCTCAACTTAGAACCAACAGGAATATCTTTGTGTGCTTTGCCTAATTCATGAGTATATTCGGTTCCACCGATATGAGGATCAATATACTTCTTTTCTTGCCGTTCGGAATCCAAACCTGAAGATGTAAGAAATCCACGGCCGACCGCTTCAATGATTAATTCACGATCAATTACATCAAATAAATTTTTCATTTTCTCACCTTTAACAAATTAGCTTTAGCAAACTCTTTTCTATCAACCAATTTAGTTGGCTCTCCGGCATGATTAACAACAAATCCTTCAGGACCACTTCTTTTGCTGTCAATATGATGTTCGAGTCCACCTTCATGTTGATTTAGTGTAGATACCAACACATTTTTTGCCATTTGTAAATGGCTATGCATAGCTAAAAGATTATCATAGTGTTGCTTATTAGCATCAATATAATTCATATGTGATTTTGCTTCAGTATTTTTTCTGCTTTGGGCCGCAGGTGTTTTTAACTTACTAGCCATTTTATCATATTTGGATTGAATATGTTTCTTTAATCCAGCAGAAGTAGGAGTTTCATCGGTCCTAACAGTATGGTTAATATATGTTTCTAAGTGACTTGCTTCGCCACGATGGGGTTCTGTTGCCTTGTACATGTTTTTTTTATGTTCGTCATGTATTTTTTTAGCAGCATCTAGATGGGATTTAAATTGATTTTGATCTTCCTCAGAATAATGTATATGTTTCGTATCATGATTAGCTGACTTATGCCATACATCGGGGTGCTGTGTAAAATTATGCAAATCTGGATGTGGATCGGCACCCATAGTTTGAATATTATTACCGTGATATTGCGTGTGAACAATAACGCCTAATTTAGATTTACGAATTTTATCTGCCTGCTCATCTTTGGCGGTATAGGTAATGGTATTTGGGGTAAAAGAAACACCTTTTTTGGTATCGGTTTTATCTCCCTCAGAATACATCAAATCTCCTTGGTATACACCAGTTTTAGGTGCTATTTTTTTAAGATGATTCAATGCTGAGTGGAGTTTTTCTACGAGGCCTGGTGCGTGTCCATGGTTCTTAACGATGTCATCGTGGGTGTAATTTAACTTTGGATTTTTGTTGAAGGCAGATTTACTAGCTACAAAAAACTTGCCATTTTCTGGATGACGACCAAATACCACAGCAGGAGAACCATCATATTTCATTGTCAAAGCAGAACTATTTCCACCAGACTTAATATGGTCGTGAACTTGTTGCATAGCATTATATGCGTGGGTAAAACCTTTGGCGCCATGTTGTAATGGTCTATCTTCAGCATGAGTTATATGCTTGAGTTTTTCACCCTCAACTTCTTCGGTAAGAAAGCTTGTAAAAGACCTCATTAATTTCCTTCTAGATATGCAACACACTTTGGTTGCCGATTGCTTATTTATACAACTTTTGAAACTACACCACCAAACCATCAAAAGGTTGGGTTAGATATATACTCGTCAAATTGTTGGGTTTTTCTCTAACAACCTGTCAATTATATCATAAATTGTGTATTTTGGCAAGAATCCTAGGTTCTTAATTTTGGTATTATCGATTACCATATTTACCGTTTGTACCACTTTGTGAAACTCGGCCGGTTCTATTACTTCGATTTTTGAAGTGGAGTTTATCTTTTTTATAGCATAATCAAGGCATTGTCTAACTGATACTCCAACTCCAGTACCAATATTGTAGATTTCGTTTTGATTACCTTTTTCTAGAATCAAATGTATTGCTCGGACAACATCATCCACATACATATAATCTCTAAGTGCATGGCCACCATCATACAAACTTAATGTTTCATTACTTTGAACTTGACGCAACATATATTGTAATGCGTTTTTCTTTTTTGAAACTTTACTGTCTGTTTCGCCTAACACGTTGGGTAAACGAATAATTCTATAATTTAATTTATATGTTTCGCAATAAGATATTAGTAATTGTTCTGCTGTTCGTTTGGTGATACTATAAAATCCTTTAGGATCACAATGAGCATCCTCTCTCGCTGGCAAAGGTACCGTACCGTAAACAAACCAAGAACTAATAAAATTGAATGTACCACCACCATCAAATTTTCTAAATGATTCTAATACTTCTATAAGTGTCGATAAATTAGTTTCAATATCTAGATAAGGATTGGTCCAAACATGATAGTTATGAATTGTTGATATCATGTAAAGTACATCTTTTTCACAAACATCATAATCATTTCTTTGGTTTGCTCGGACCTCAGGTACCATTTCACAATATCTAAGGCCAACAAAACCTTTACCAAATAGATTTACCATTTTTTACAGACCTTTTCAATATAGTGTAATATCTTTTCATTATATAATGGAGAGCAACCTAGAAAGAACACATTGCTTAATGCTAAGTTTGAGTTTGGATACAATTTGTAATCATCTAAATGTTTGAAACCAGGATGTAACAAAATGTTTCCAGCAAAATAGTTTCTTGTTTGAATTTTGTTTTCTTCAAAATGTGAAACCAACATTTCTTTTAATCCTTGTGTTTCACAATAAATTGGAACTCCAAACCAAGACGGATCAGAATGTTTAGTTGCTCGAATAACACGAACCTCATCAATATTAGATTCAATATATTGTTGTATTTTTTCTTTATATGTTCTGCGTGAGCCTTCTAAGAAATCAAACTTCTTCAACTGTTCAATACCAATCGCACCTTGCAAATCTAAGGGTTTAAGATTGTACCCCATATTGGTAAACACATATTTGTGGTCAATGATACCATCATAATCATCTAACCAATTATCAAATCGTTTTCCGCAAGTACCACATTCTAAAAGATTATTAGCACCAACACAATAACAGTCACGGCCCCACCAAGAAAAACTTCTTGCTTCTTTGATATATTCTTCATCATTAGAACACACCATACCGCCTTCACCTGTACTGATATGGTGTGCAGGATAGAATGATGTTGACCAAGCATAATACAGGTCGGTAATCAATTTATCTTTCCATAGAGTACCTAAAGAATCACAATTATCGCCGAGTAAAACTATGTTGTGTTTCTTGCAGATTTCAACCAACTTGTCCATATCTGGAGGATTAGCAAGAACGGGAGAAACAAATATCGCTTTTGTTTTACTTGTAATCTTTTTCTCAATTAAATTCACATCAAAGTTGAGTGTATTCAATTCGATATCAACAAAAACAGGTTTTAACTTATTATGTACAATACTTGAGATAGTTGTTGGGAATCCGACCGGTGATACAATAACTTCATCATCATCATTCCATTGCAATCTCTTTTTGGCTGCGGCAACCAAAATTAAATCAGCAGAACTGCCTGAATTTACCATGTGAGAATATTTTACATTAAATCTTTTGCTAAACTTGTTTTGAAATTGTGCAACCTTTTCACCTGCAACAACCCAACTGCCATGTAGTATTGCATCAATAGCCGCATAAACTTCTTTGTCATCCCAAAGCTGACCGGAGTATTGCACATATTGACCTTCTTCAAAGTCATCGTAATTTTTTACATACTTTGGTCTAACCGACTGTGATAATGCTTCAATAATTTTTTGGGTAATTTCTTTATTTTCATTCATAGTTCAATTCCATAATGTGTTGCTACGCCATGTTTTCCATGAAAACCTAAGCTTTTTCCTAGCCAAGGAGAACTCATGTTGTGTTCAATACTAAACTTATCTATGATATCTCCATCAGGAAATCTGATGCCATATTTCTGTTCAAGTGTCGGCCTATAAATTTTACAAATAGTGTTATCTTCCGGAATAACTTTATCACCAAATGCATCAAACACATAGTTTTCATAATTGTTTATAACATCCTGAGGAAAATCGGATGTTTTATAACCTACTTCTAGTTCTAATAAAGCGTCAAGTAATTTTTTACTACGCAAACAGAAACCTCCGTTGCCAACACCGCCACTTGGCCAACGAGCACCAAGATAATCATATTCTAAGAATTTTGGATCCCACGCATCACGATTAACGGCAAAACCGTCAGCATGAATGATTAGGTTATAATCTTCTTTTGCAACATGTGGTAAAAGTTTAAGTGTGATATAATTATATTCATCAGTATATTTCTTAAATCGGTTAACTTTGACCCAATTAACATTATACTCAATTGGTTCAGGAAAGTCAATGTCACTAAACCAATATACCGTTTTAATATCAAATAAACCATCTAGTGTTTCTAATGTTTTTCTTAACGCTTTTATTGTAGGAGTATATGTGTAAGCGTCAATACAAGTTATACCAAGTGTTTTCATCTAAATGGATACTGCAACACTTTCGTGCCAGCACCTTCTGAATATTGTGTCATATTATTTCCCATAAAATTATTATAACCACTACAAAAATGTACTTGTTCCAATAAACCTTTTTCATTTACCGAATCAAACCAAGCATATTCTAAATCTTTGTCACACCGATATATTTCATCGAGTGAAAATGTTTCTAAGAAAAAGTCAATTTCAGCAAAGAAGGCAAAAGTACCAATAGTAATATCGTTGTCCCATCTTCCCGTTACTAATTTTTTACCTGTTGCTTTGCAATCGTCTATTAGTTTAGTAAAATCCATTTCAGGAACAATGTCAAATGGAAATTTGATAATGTATTTAAAACCAAATCGTTTAAGGGCATTTACTGCATTGTGCATTGAAGTTAACTCTGCCACACCATGATTGTGTGTTACGTTTGGTTTTCCATTAATCTGAAAACTATTGTCTGCATCATAAATTGAAATATTAGTGTAAGATTGAGTTTTCTCATCAATAGTGGAGTGTGAAGCCAAACAAGTAAATATATCAGAACGTTTTATGTTTCTACATAGAGTTCTAGCCATGTTTTGTTTATAAAAGAAATTTTCATTGTTACCAAAAAAAGCGGTAACAATTGCTGCTGTATCATTTATTGCCATTTTGAGCCCTCAAAATCCAACCAATAATTTGTAACTTTACCTTTACCTTGTAGTAAATAGAAAGGTAATGTATGCACCAATGCTCGACTGGATCCATAGTATAACAGGTCTTTAGGTGCTCTGTCAAGCGCAAATGCAAAATGTGTTGTTCCTGTGTCACCACCAACAAAGATTTCGGCATCCATAATATGGTTTAGATTATCTATTATATCGGTACTACAAGTCCATTCTTCACCATAATATGCTGAATTTTTAGAACAAATTATTTTAACATAATCTTTATATTCTTCACCATCGTACTTTTTAATTAATTCTGATAATAGATGTGGTGGCCAATTACGCCATTGATTGTATGGAGCATCTGTCAAAGGAAAGATTACAATTTTCTTTTTCATTTCTTTAGTGTTTGGTATTTTAACCAAATCACCAGAGATATCACGAAAATCCCAAAGATTAATTCTACGCCATGGCAATTCTTCTTGGCCTTCAAATGAGGAAAAATAATCTGTCATAGCAATTAAAAATGAATGAAAATCTTGAACATATCTATCAGAACTAGTTGCTTTTGGATCAATCCAAAATCTAATGTTAGGATTGTTATTAACTTTTCTTAAATGCTCTACTACATTTCCAATAGCAACTAAATCACCACCACGAATGCAATCGCCGAAAACACCTTTACGAATATTAATAATCATATTACTAAATCTTTCACATAAACAAGTTTTGATTTACGATTGCCATAGTAATGGCGGATGAAGTCGTATTCAACAGGATGTCCATCCCACATCCTCATATCTTCGTCCCAACAACAAATGGTTTCTTTATTCATTAGATCAGCAAGAATACCAATGCCAGTAAAAGTTGTAACAAAATGTCGAGGACTATTTTTAATTATCGACAAATTGTAACAAATTGGTTTTGTATAGTCCAAATAGAATACTTTTGCTGGATCCGGATTTGCTCCGTGTTCAACCACATTTGTTTTTCTTCGAGTGTCGATTGTTGCATGATTCCATCGATCACCAATAACTGTTTTATCGCCTGTATTTTCAACTTCCATTGGAGTGAACTGAAGTTCAAAATCATCATCGACCTTAAAATCTAATTTGTAATTATCTCTTATCCAATTTTCGTAACGGCAAGTTTCAATTGGTCGATTGGAATCATCTTGGTCCATGCGAGTCCAAGAACTTAAATTAATTCCGCCATTGAAATAAACTTCATCATCAAATTCAACCGAATTAATACAAGGTTGTTGAAGTAGTAGTTCTTTGATTCCATTAAACTTACGCATCTCACCTTTGATGACCAAATCGATTGGCCGTTTGTCGTATAATGATAAACCTGAAATAACAGGTAATGCGTTAGCAAAATCTCCTAGATTACCGGTACAACTAACATATATCAGCATGATAATCCTTAAAAGCAGCAAACCAATTATCTTTGAGGAAATGTAATTCAAATAATTCTGGTTTTTGTAAATATGACATCAATAATAAAGTTTGATCATCATCAATCAAATCATTCTTTAATAGTTCGTTGATACTATGGTGCACTAATTGTTCCAATACTGGCCAATTTTCTTTGCTGGCGACAATCATTGGTCCTGTAATATGTACATCATTATTGGCAATTACATTTTGAATGTATGTGCCTTCAACCCATTCTTTAATATTAAAGAAATGAATTTTTTCTTTATCAAATGGATACTGCCAGTTTGTTACACCGTTAAGTGTATCTTCGTCACGACAATAACCAAAATCTAACCAAGCCAACATTTCGGTTTCAACAACTCCTCTTTGAATAGCTTGTGTTGCAAAAGATGATTTTAAAGCATTGACGATAACGTAGTCAGCGTTCCAATATTCTGGATTTCGTACTTGCATGGGATTTATTTTTGCTTGATATTCTGGACTTTTTTGTACACGAGAAACTTCTTCACGGAGTTTAACAAAAGAATTAGGAAAATCAACTGTAAGAACTGTTGTTGGTTTGTCACCACGAATTTCTTTGATTTGGTCAACAAAATCATTAGAGGTATAAACGATGATGTGATTATCAAGTTTGGCCATGTGGCCAAATCGTTCAAAATAAGTATCGGTTGTTCTTTGTAGGTAAGAAGGCAAACCTTTATCAGGAGTCCATTCACCACGACCAATATCAAAGAAGGCCGTTACAATAGTAAGTTCATTCATAATAGTATTTCTTGTAATTGTTAATAATTTCAATTTCACTTGGTTGATTACTTATAAAGGCCTCATAATCAAATCCTGGCTGATGGTTATGTGTATCTGTTCTGTGTGGATTAGCAGAATAATCTTTACCGGCTAACCAATAATAAACATTCATAAAGCAGTCAACATAACCAATTGTCGGATACATTGTTTGAATAATATTAAAGTTGTTTTTGAACCATTGAATGTTTCTTTCATAGTGTTCCAAAAAAGTTGATACTTTAAAAATTGAACCGCCGCCTGCACCATATTGTGTTCGTATTGGCCGTTTGCCAGAATGTATCTCAATCATATCAAGAAGAAAATCTGGTAAATGATTACCAATTCGTGTATCAGCACCCACATGTTCCCATTCAGGATTAACTGTAATAGGTTTAGTAATCAATACGTCATCTTCCATCATTATTATATGTGATGTGTTAGCGCCTCGGCAAGCCCTACGGAATCTCTCAAAGAACTCAATAGTTTTCTCTAAAGTAAAACCATATGGTGGAACAGGACCACCAATCTTTTGGCCATAGATAATAGTATCACAAAAATATTTGTCAGATGTATTGAAGTAATTCATTCTGAGTCCATCGACAGCCAAAAAATAATAATCATTTGGATGATGTTTTCTAACATTCTCTATGATTACATCGGTTGCTTTAGGATATACTGATGCGATATGGAAAAAAGATATGCTCATAATAATTTAAAATAATGTATTGTTTCAAGTAAACCATATTCTAAATCATAATATGGTTTCCAATTTAATAATTCTCTTGCTTTTGTAATGTTGGGTTGCCTTTGTTTTGGATCATCTTCAGGCAATTCGTGAAAAACAATTCTACTTTTTGATTTGGTTTTTTTAATAACATTTTCAGCTAACTCTAACATTGTGTATTCATTTGGATTTCCTAGATTAATTGGCCCAGCAACTTTTGAATCCATCATCTTCATCATACCATCAATCAAATCAACCACATAACAAAAGCTTCTTGTTTGTGAACCATCACCATAAATTGTAATATCTTTACCTGTTAACGCTTGTGTAATGAAGTTACTAACAACTCGGCCATCATTAGGTGACATCCTAGGACCATAAGTATTGAAAATACGAATAATTTTTGTGGCCACGTTATGTTTGCGATTATAATCCATAAACAAAGTTTCTGCGGCACGCTTGCCTTCATCATAACAAGAACGAATACCAATTGGATTTACATTACCCCAATATTCTTCTGTTTGTGGATGAACAAGTGGATCACCATAGACTTCCGATGTTGATGCTTGCAGAATCTTTGCGCCAGTTCTTTTCGCCAAACCTAACATATTATATGCACCCAAGATGCTTGTTTTCATTGTCTGGATTGGGTCGTGTTGATAGTGTACAGGCGAAGCCGGACAAGCAAGATTATAAATCTCATCAACTTCAACATAAAGAGGAAAACAAATATCTTGACGAATAATTTCAAAATTTGGTTTATTCAAAAGAAGTTGTATGTTTTGTTTGCTGCCGGTAAAATAATTGTCTACGCAAAGCACATGATGCCCTTGAGATACCAATTTATCACAAAGGTGGCTACCGAGAAATCCGGCACCACCAGTCACTAATATTTTTTTCATGCAACTCGTTTCAAAGTTGTTAGTCCGTTATTGTTAGTTCTGCGTTCAAGTAATTCCCATTCTGGATGTGTATCCATAAACTCCTGAATAGCAGGCCAAATACCTTTGCCACCAAATTCACCATTAACAGCATAAGATGTTGTATCATGGAATACAAGATACTTACTTGCTTTATCAGCATGTAATTGTAATTCTTTTTGTACTTGTTCGTAAATATGTAAACTATCAACAAACAACAATTCTGTAGGTGCAATTTCAACTTTACGAGTATCATCAATATGCAAATAAACATTTCGTCCAGCGGCTTTTGCCTGTTCAAAAAACTCGACAATACCAGGTTGTGGCATCAATTCATAACTATGTAATTCAACATCGTGACGGAGAAATGCTCGGGTACTTTGAGCCCAACCAACACCAAGTTCAGTAACGTGTTTACATTGTGAAGTCAAATCTGATAATACAGGTAAATGTTCAAAGATGTCAGTTTCTTTGGCACAAGCTTCTTGATATAATTGTTCAAAATCCATGATTATGTTGTCCTATAAGTGAAAAATGCTTCGGGTTCTTCTTGTTTATACTTCTCTTGAATAAATTTCTTCCATTCCGGTACTCGGTCATATTGGTGCACAATAGCAAACGGAACACCATCACAAGTTTTTACAATACCATCTTCAAAGATTGGTTCTTTCTCGGTTAAGAAAGGTCTAAACTGTTCAATCTTGGATGGATCTACTGTTGTGCCTGCTTGACAAGCCCAACCATCTTGTTGGTCGGCAAATTTTGTTGCATCAAAGAAAGGTTGTGTTTGAATTAGAACATTATAAACCGCTTGATCACAGATAGGAATAGGTCGGTTGATTGCGTTCCAAAAAATATTAAACACCATATCTTTAACATACTCTGCATCACCACCGATTGTTCCAACATTGTAGATTTTATTATTTTTGAACAACTCATGTACATACGGACCATAAGTTTGCATTAGATTCTCATTACCCCATGGCTCATCTTTATATTTCATTCCTTCTGAACCGGCAACCAATTGGGAACTGCCTAAATTATTTTCTAACCAAACCATTGGATTAGTTTGAAATATAACATCTTTAACGTCTGTGGTAACCACATAACGATATCGGTTATAATGTGCTTTGAGAAAGTCGTAGATTGATAAGAATCGTGCTACATGAACAGGAGCATTGATTCTCATCATTGGAACAATAACAAAGTTCCTTTTGATTAGTTCACCGATAGTTTCTTGTGAGGCATCACCAACCACCATCACTTTGTCACCAGTAAAACCACAGTCATCGATTGATTCGACCCATGGTTTTAGTTGATTATAATTGTATCCTGTAAATCCGCCAATAATTAGGTCTTTTTGCGCCATGGGTAAACTCCATTATATTTTTCATTCATTATTTTATTTCCATTTTCAAAGAATTCTGATGTTACAGAACCTCTGCCACCATCTACACGGTAATGTACCGTATATTCATTTGTGCAATCAAATTTTGGAAAGTATTGAGAAATTGTGGATAAGAATACTCTATCTTGCCCCCAGCCACCATGCCACACACTTGCAATTTTTGTTGCTACTTCTGTTTTAACACAATAACAATTAGTATCTATATGATTTATTCCGTGATACGATTGCCATTTACCTAGAGATTCACAATCATCAAAGGCAGCAAAATCTCCACTCTTATGATGTATTTGTCGTAAAGCGTAACACCAATCTAAATTTCTGGCTTCTATTGTTTCAACACATTCTTGCACATGACGATTACCCAACCAGTTATCTTGGTCGAGCCACATAACATAATTAGTATTAATAAGGTGGGTAAATGCTGCATAGATTCGGTGGCCATAAAAACCTTTGGCACCAACATTGACAGGTAAAGCAGTAATATGGAATCGTTCATTACCATCAAATTGTTTTAATAATTCAACAGCTTTATCAACATAGTCATCACCATCGATGACCACATAACAATCAGTAGGATAAGTTTGATTTAAAACAGACTTTACAGCATCAACAACTTCTGGCACTCCAGTCGTTGGTATAATCACAGTAGCAGACATAATTAATCTCTTGTTAGTTTCAATATTCTTTCAATTTGTTTTTCGATAACCGGTTTACGATTAGGCCAATATATGTATTCTTTATCTCCAGTAGAATGAAGTTTTGTAAGGAAGGGTATCACAATCTTTTCTACTTCGGCAAGCCGTGCCTTGTAATCCTCAGCAGTTTTTGTGGTATTATTGATGACAGCATTGTATTCTTCTTCCGAAACGGCAGAGAATCCAAAGTCATTATCATCTTCATATTGTTTAGAGAGTTTATCAAAATCAATTAGTGCCATAATTTATCCTATTTTGCTATAACAAATTTACCTGAATCTTTTGTTCGAGAAGTTGAATATTCATAAATGATACGAACAAAACTATCTGCTCTATCTTTATCTTGATTTAGCCAATTTTTAATTTTTGGCATAATTTTATTGATAACGTTCAATGCACTCAATTCTGCTCGTTCTTTTTCAAATAATTCTCTAAGCGGAGTTTTTTTATTTTTACCAGTTACACTATCTTTTTCAAGTTCTGGTTTTTTAGATCCTGCATACTTTTTCAACCACGCAGCCAACTCTTTTCTATATATTTTATTTCCTTCATCAAAAGTTTTTTTAATTTCTCCGGCAAACTTAGAATCAATTACACCAACCAATGCTGAAAATATTTCAATAGATGCTAAAGAACCTGCTCGAGCTTCAGCACCAGCATAAACAACGTCACATTTAAAAGCACCACCAGATACATCGTGTTTCACTTTAATATAATCTTTTGGACTGTTCGGATTAAAATAAATCTTCATATCTCTAGTTTGTGGTTGATTTATTTTGTATGGTTTCCAAGGACTTGTTCCATTATATTCATATTTTGAAATTACTTTTAATTCATCTTGACGACTAAAATTAACTTTTTGTAATGTAACTTCTTTTGTTTGTTTTTTGAGTGATAAAGGCAATAATTGTCCTTGTTCAATTAAATCGCTGATGAGTATATTTAAACTTGAAAAAATAAATCCTGTTTTATTGGAATTTGCATCTACAGTTTTTTGAATTTTATCTCTGGCTTTATCCGAAGCAAAGTAAATATCGGCAGGACTCCATTTATTAATATCACCAAATACTATACCTTTAGCGCCTATGTCATCAACTTTATTAATGGCTTTAGCTGTTGCATTGGCTTTATCAAATAAAATTTGAATGTTTTTCATTACAGTATCGTCACCACGAACAAACCAAATTTCACTGGCTTTAGGTTTTTTAATTCCTGTAGTTTTTCCTAATACTTTATCAATATCAGATACAAGTTTTTTTGCAATCAATACTGATGATTCGTACCAATCCACATTCTTTTCTAAAAACTTTTCCAAAACAGGTAAACTGGCTTGTGGAGTATCTGTATGGTTATTGTATATGTGTTCTATTGAATCGGGTAATTTTTTATTATTTTCCCAAAGTAATTTAAAACCTGGATATGTGGCAGCATTATCCACATCAAAAACTATATCTAATTTTTCTCTTTTTAATAAAACATAGTCCGCCAAGGAACAAAAAAGTGCTTGTGAGGCCTCAGCTAAAGTAGTGGTATCTGCCATTTATCTTATAATTTGAATTTCTTTACCTGAAGTCCATACTTCAAGTTCTGTTCTTAATCTGTCCTCAGATTTAAGGGTTTCATATCTATTTATAGCTTTGCTCCGCCACCACTCAATGATGTTCTTTAACTCATGTTTCTCATAATTAGGACCAGGAACCAATGTATCAGTTTTACAGTTCATATAATCAACGGAGTTATTATACCCAAAATCGGATGTATAATATCTTTTCTTTTCTGTCAACCTTTTGGCGTTCTCAATCGTTAAAAGGAATGCCTCCCCTTCAGAACTCCCCTTTAAAGCTGCTTTAGTTAAAGCTATAATCTTGGTAAAGGTTCTTAGTTTTCTACTAGTACTTGAAGTATCTCCTGCCAATAAATCTCCAGTAATATTCTCCACAAAGTTCTTTAAGTCGTGATATCGTTCACCGTGCATCATTGGCACAATATCAGATTCAGTCAAACCACGGAAACGAATATAGGGTTTCATGCCATCGTATTGTGATACAGACTTTGTACTTCCATACAAACTGGTAGTTTCAAATAAACACACATTCATACCATATTTCTTATTACAAATATCTCTCACAGTATGACTGGTACAAATGGCAGATAGAAGTTTACCACCTAGGTAATTAAATCCAAATGGTTGTGCTGGTACAATTACAAATCCCATAACACAAGCAGTATTGAATCGTTTGGCTGTATCTTCCTGTTGAATCCAAACTTGCCCCAAGAGTTCATTACGAGGTTTCATATAGATAACTGGTGAACCCAACCGAATAAATCCTAGAATCTTTCCTGAGTTCCGTTCTTTTACTGCCAATTGAACATTCTTACCAACTGGTGCTTTGTTGATATGTGAACTGGTAATAGCAAGTAACGTTTCCCATTGTGAATTATCAATTTCACAAACTTCAATATCCATATCTTTTGGGTGCATAGAGAAGTCAGAGAACAAATCATCTTCTGGTGGAAATAATGAGGATGGTATATTATCAAGATTCTTCAACTTCTCGTCACGCATGTATTCTTCGGTACTTCCCATGTTACTAAAATAATCATGGAATACTTTTGATACATGTAGTGCTTGTTCTCTAGTTAGAATCATTTGTACCCCATTTGATTTTTAACCAAATTCGTTCATGAATATAATAATCTACACTTAATAAAATATGTAATATTGTAGCAAATCCTGTCGATTTACCAATATCACCGGTAATTAAATATGTCCACAGAATAGTAAATAACCAAGCTGTAATTCTATAACTAAGCATTCTTACTATTGTTCTTTTGTGTGTTTCTCTCATACTTTAAATCCATCAAATGATTTTTTAGATTTTTCTTCTCTGGTACCAAATGTGTTTAGAGGTTTGTCGTGGCCAGCATCTGCAATGCCTTTTTGTGCTGATTGTTCAATATCGTATAATTTCATCTTTGCTCGGTCAACACCAACAGTAAATCGTTTATGGAATGTTGGGTCATTATATCGATTCTTTAATTGTTTCACCATAATCTGCCCAAGTTCTTCTAGTTCTTCAGAAGAAATCAAAGCGAACATTAAGTCTGCCGTGGCGGGAAGTCCGAAGCTTTCACTCGTATCTTCAAGTCCTGGATCACTGCTCGTAAATCCGCTTCTGGTAGTCTGTGTAGCAGATACAATAGGAACATTATACTCAACCGCCAATCCTCTAAGCTCTTCAGCGATGCTCTTGACATAAGTGTAGGAATTAATATTCGCACCAGCCTTAATACGGGAAGAACAACAGATATTAAGATAATCAACAAATATAATGTCAGGTACAAAAGAACGCTTGAGATTAAGTTCATTTAGTAAAGTCCTAAAATGAGTGACAGACGCTGAAGCGGTTGGATATTCCTTAATGATAAGTTTACCAGTACACTTTTCACGAACACGATTAACTTTTTTGTCATACATATCCTTTGGTAAGTCCATTAAATCATCTAGTGATACATTGAGAAGATTTGCGTCAATACGTTCAGCAATCTTTTCTTCAGCCATTTCAAGCGTAATATACAATACGTTTTTGCCTTGTACCATTGCTCCTGCAGCCACATGACACATAAAAAGTGATTTACCAACACCAGTCCCAGCAAGAGCAATATTGAGAGTTTTAGTTGGCAGACCACCTTTTGTAATCTTGTTGAAGTATTCCAAGTCGAAAGGAATTCGTTCCTCTTTTCTATGATAGAATTCAAATCGATCATCTGAGTCCTGTAAGTAATCGTGTCCTACTGAGTTATCGAATGAAATGGCCAAGGCGTCCGATAATATCTTGGGAATCTGACCTTTGTCATGATTTTTGTCCTTGCCATCGAGAATTGAAATAGACCCCAATACTGCATTGTATATGGCCTTCTCTTGGCAAAACTTCTCTGTCTTATCAACAAGCCATTGAATCTCGGCTTCTGTTTTACTATTAACCTCAATTTCTTGTAGATAAGTTTCACATCTCTCAACTTCGTCAGCCGTAAGATTACGCCTTTCTTTGATGGCAATACTAATTGCTTCAATCGATGGTGAGTTATTATAAGTTTCTGTGAATGATGTAATCTCATGGTATAATACTTTCTCAACACTATCCGAAAAATAATCAGATTTTAGGAATGGTAAAACTTTCCGTAAATAATCTTCATTATAAATCAGGGTTTTTAATATCGTCTGTTCCAGTTTCATCAATTATTTCCTGCTCAATGTTAGCCGACATAAGTTCGACAAGTAAATCACCAATGTAATTCTTAAATGTTTCATCTTTTTCCAATTTCTTTGGTTTATCTACGGTGGATTCTAACACATCGTAACCAAAAAGTAAATAGACTAAATCATTCTTTTCCTCAAACTTTACTTTGCCATATTTGAACATGGTGTCTTTATAAGGTCCTTCTAAGAATTTAATATGTACCGAGCTTGCATCATCTTTGGGATAGATGAAACAATAATCAACACCTTCAATCATCTTCTACTCCGTTTGTTGTTTCAATTTCAAACGCTTCATCAATATCGCCTTGTATAATATTTCCATTAGAAATACTATATGTTTTTTCAATATAATCTCTGAAGGATTTTTGTTTTAAAATTGGTAACCAAAATTCTTTAGTGTCGGTATCTTTGATTCGATATTTCTTTTCATCAACTTCACCAGTTTCTAAATCAACTTTGGCATACCACCCGTTAGTGGGTTTAACCACATGGCCAGAATCCAAGGCAATATCAAGTAGACCAGACCACTTACTAATACCACCATCAAAAGATACGGTAACAGGAATTTTAGACTTTTCACGAACATATCTAGACTTTTCAACATTAATGATAAAATTATATCCAACAACTTCGGTACCTTCCTTTTCTTGTTGACGACCTAATACGAAAATGTTATCAGCAGAATAATATGAACCGGTTCCACCACCAACGATTGCTTTAGGGAACATTCCAATTTCCATGTAAGTGTGATTTACTACAATCATTGGAATATCTTTGATTGAAAGATGTGGTGTAACCATTCTGAATAATGATTTAACTGATTTAGCTCTAGTCATATCAGCAACAGTTTTGCCATCGAGTGCATCATTGACTTCTTTGATTGATGCCAAATTACCAATAGAATCGACAACAATAATTAATCGGTCACCCCTATCAATATTCGAAAGTTGTTGCATAATGTCGGATTTGAGTTGTTCAATATCTGTAAGGGGAGTGTGCAATACACGCTCGGTATCGATACCAAAACTGTCAAAATAACTCTGAGGAGTACCAAACTCACTATCGTAGAATAAAAGAGCCGCATCGGGATATTTGTCTAAATAAGATTTTGCCATCAAAAGTGAAAAAGCGGTCTTAAAATGTTTTGATGGACCTGCCCACATTGTAAGACCTGGTGTTAAACCACCGTCCAATTTACCAGACAACGCCACATTAATAATGGGAATTGCGGTAGGTATCATATCTTTATTTGTAAAGAATTTTGACTTGGATAGAATAGCAGAATCTTTAATACTACTATTCTTTTTAATTTTATCAAGAATACTCATTTATTTTCCTTTTCACGAAATGCAAATTCATCGTTATAATCATACTTAGGTTCTAATTTTTTTGGAAGTATGTGTTCTTCATATCTGCCTGGTCCTACTTGTATTGTTACCTTTTCAAATTCCTGTTGGCCATTCTCCTCGATTGAAGTAATGTTTTCTTTGGGTATTTCAATCTTATCACTCTCCCGTTCCTCATCTCTTTGAATTGCTTCGTTATGCAACTCAACAGGTTCAGATACCGAAACGGGAATTGAAACCTCTTCTTTCTCATCTTTTGCCTTTAATGATATATTTCCTGCTATCAATAATAACACAGCCAGCGGGTCAAACACAAGCATAATAGCAAAGATTACCATTCGTACTGCTTTGTCCAATGCACCATCTCCATCACCAAAGAACATATCTGCCACATATTTAATTGGGCCAACATCTGCTACAAGTTTATTGGATTCTTTTAAAAGTGGCAAGCGTTTCTTGTTAATATCGGTAAGTTCTTTTTGTGTGTCCTGAATTTGTTTATCTAAACGATTACTTGCCGTTGATGGATCCTTGGCACGAGCAAGAAGGTAGTTTAATCTATCTTCTGCAATTTTCTGTTGTTGATTTAATGTTTTGAGTTCTACTGTATTTGCGCCAGCATCTAATGTAGAATCAATATGAGATTTAGCCAAGAAGCCAAAAATGCCCATCGAGGTGATGAGCATAAGGACTACTACGGCAATAGTTAGATAAGTTTTTAATAATATTGGTATTGTTTTCCAATTACGATATAACCAAGAGGCGGTTACGAGTTTGGAAAATTCTAATGCAGAACCCATAAAAACTACAGGCCAAAACGCACCAGAAAATATCGCTGCTAAACCGATAACGGAATAATATGCCGATATTCCTGACAACAGAAATGCGGCAAGAAATACTAGATATGTCATGAGAAAAAGTCCTCTATTGAACTACATTTTTCTGTTTTCCATCCCATACAATCAAGAATTACTTTGATCGGTTCCAAGAATGTTTTTTCGAATTGTGTATCATAATCAATAAACTTTTGTAAATCAAATTCGACAGGTAATCTACTAGGAAATGAAACAACACTATCTTTAAATGTGTTTGGCATTTTTAGATAAGTAAACTTAACTTTCTCGCCTTCTTGAATGAGTGGGTACTTTTTGGTGAGTTCCATTTGTTTCAATTTATGATTATATAGAATTGCACCTTTTACATGGATTGGTGTACCTTTAGTGTATAAGGTCACCGCATGTGAATAGGTATTTAGCCCATTCAGACCACGAGGAAAAGATATCTCCTCTACAGGTAGATGTTTAAATTGTTCTCTAAACTCTGCAATAAATGATTGTACATCATCTTCTGTGCCAGATACAAGAATCTTAATAAGCGATTTCATCTTATCACGAACAACCGATGGTGTAGACGATTTAATCATCTCCAAACCCATCACCTTGAGTTGTGGTTCGTTATATTGAACACCTTCATTGTTATAAACATTTAGAATATATCGCTTCTTGGCGGTCCAGATTCCTTTATCGGACAAACCCTCACGTTTCATTTCCATCTTTTGAGAATATGCACACACATACTCTGCCAACTCCTGATAACTCTTGTCAATATAAGGTTGAATCTTATCCTCACAAATACGGTCCATGATGGAGATAACTTTAGGAGTTTCAATCTTTGATTTAACAATGCTATTAACCAATGGACCAAGGTTGAGGTAAATCGAATCAGTATCGGACGCAATAACATAATCTTTCTCACTTTTTAATAGATTGTTCATCCAATCGTTAAGTTTATTTTCAATCCACCTGATGGAAAGTTGGCCAGCAGTAGTAACACCAAGTGCCATACGCAAATCATAAAAACGGAAGTACTGAGAGCCCAAAGCACCATAAGCACTATTAAGGGACACTTTTTTGGCCAACTGAATATTGTTGTACTTAGCAATTCGCTTTTCAATTTCATATTTTTTAGATTCATCAGTTTCATTTTCATATTCCTGTTTTGCCTGCAACATTAACTTCTTAAACTTCTTTCTATCAGTATACATTTCTTCCATCATTTTGGGCAAGAAACCTTGAATATCGGTACGGAAGAATTGTCCATTAGGGGTTAGAGTTGCACCTTTAAGTTTGGAAGTATCCACATTTTTGTACAGCATCTTATCAACAGAAACACCTTGAGATAAAATCTCACGCATTTCATCTGAATAATTTTCAGGCTCAATCAAAGTTTCAGGAGAAATATTGTATTGCATCATCAAATGCGGATACAAACTATTCAGGTCAAACGATGCAACCCAATTATGTAAACCAACTTGTGGTACTTTAACATAAGCACCTTCAAACATACCATCTTTTTCTTTGGTAATTCTAGGAGGAACAATAATATTCTTTTCAAACAGATAAGAATATGTTAGAGAATCCCACATACGAGTTTGAGCAAAGATATCTTCAAAGTTTGTTTTGGTATCATAGGCCAAAGTTATTCCCAATTCGAGTAACTTTAACTTTTCTTCAAGTTTAATAATGAGTTCAACGTCTTTGATATTATACTCAATAAATTTTTGGAAGTTTAATCGATACAATGAGTGCAAGTTATCATATTCATCATAAGAGATTTTGCCTTCACCCAATTCGACTTGAGCAATGGCATCTAAACGATAGGATTCTTGTGACTTTCCGCCAGGAGCATACCACTTATACAATTCAATATAATCGAGTGATTCAACACCCATCAGGTTATAGGCAATTAACTGGCGTCCATTGATTGTTGTTTTACGCTCGCCAATATAATTCCATGGAGAAAGTTTCTTGGTTTCATCTTCACCAAGAATTTTACGGAAACGATTAATCAAATAAGGCTCATCAAAAAACTTAGTATTCCAACCAGTTAGAATATCAGGACATTTATTTGTCCACAAAGCCATAAATTGTTTGCAAATAGAATATTCGTCTTTACATTTCACATAATTCTCATCACCTTGTTTAACATAATCACCACAAGCAAACACATAAGTTGGACCATTGACATATTTGATACAAATAGCTGTGATTGGTTCGTTTGCTTTGTATGGATCAGGGAATCCATTTTCAGAACCGACCTCAATATCGACTACAGCAATAAGAACTTTATCTTGGTCGTAATCAACCATACCTGTGTGTTGGTCTGCAATATACGCATACTCAAAACGGGTTTGACCATAAATCTTCACACCACCAGAAACACCTTCAAATTGCTTGATGTAATCTCTCGCTTCACGGATGGTACCAAAGATTTTTTGGTCGAGATAATCACCTTCGAGTGAGGTGAAGTTGGTGATTCTTTTAGACGGCAAAAACAAAGATGGAGAATACTCGATCCTTGCTTTTATTCTTTTACCATCTTTAATGCCTCGATAGAGAATATTACTACCAAAGCATTGTACATTAGTGTAGAAGTTACTCAATTTAACCTTTGATTAAAGTTTTTGCTGGTGGAAGGACGATGCCTGATCCAAAAATAGAATTATAATTATCAATAAAATCTTGAGCAGGAACATAAGAATAAGATACACTTTTCTTATTCAATACAAATGTGGAATTTGTTTTTTGTTCTGCGTGTAGAGGGAATGGAATAAAACCAACACCTGGTGTTCCATCTTTTTGACGAACAACTGAAACGCCTACAGTATTAGATAATACATATTCGGTTTCAGATTCAGATTCAATTTCAGCCAAGATTTCTTCATTGGTGAATAGTTTAAATAATTTAATATCTGCCATGTTATTTCCTTTCAAAATATTTCATTATTATATAACAACCAGAAAAGGTTGTAAAGAGATAAATACTTATATACCAAAAGAAAGGTTCAATTATGACACCCATAGATTACATGGTAGATTATAATGTGTATCTAATGCTGATGGCGTATTATACGCCTTATGCCATTATGGCCAACGTGTCAAGTTTCTAACTTTTTCTAATTGTTTTTGGCGATATTGCTCATCTTCAATTCGTTTGAATTCGGCATCTTCATTTTCAGAATCTTGTTTCTTTACTGGATCTGACTCATCAACACCTTTTGATTGTATCATCGTCCTCTCCCACTTTTACGCATTGGTGCTGAAGATTTGGCCGCAACAGGACCTTTAGGTTTGATGTTTGGTTTTGGTCCTATATTTTTAATATTAGGAACATTAGGAACTTTTTTAGTATTTGATTTAACCACACTCATATTATCTCCTTGTTGGTTGCGGAGGATGGAATCGAACCAACGGCCTCTGGATTATGAGTCCAGCGTTCTACCTCTGAACTACTCCGCGCAAGATTAATAAATTAAAACAACGTGTTCAATTTTGATTACATAACGTTCATTAGCAATTTTCACTGCACCATTCCAGTTAAGTAATACTTCATCACCAACTTCAACTTCATCAACTTTAGGACCAATAGCAATCACTTTTGCACGGTCTGGTCCATCGGATGATTTTAAAATAATTCCTGATTCTGTTTCTTTTTCACCAGCAATACGATCCACAATGATGTTATCTTTTGTTGGTGTCATTTCATCTACGATTATCATATCAATTCCTTATGTAATAAAGTATATAGTCATTGTTGAGAATACTGTTTTATGTTTAAAAGGCTCTCGCCGGTGCGGTCTTTAACCCGTCCTATGCTCTGACCTCCCCTTGATTACACCTTTCATACTGCTTCAGCCAGCAGTCATCTCCGGATCTCGGATGGACACCTCAAGGGTGATGATATTCCTTAACAGTTAGGATTGCTTACTCTTTTTCACACATTCTCAACAATGGCTCCCCAACGTGGACTTGAACCACGGACCAACAGATTAACAGTCTGCTGCTCTACCGACTGAGCTATCGAGGAATGGAGCGGGATAACGGAATCGAACCGATGACAACAGATTGGAAATCTGTAGTTTTACCATTAAACTAATCCCGCAAGGTTACTTTTCTTTTTTTTGCTTGGCATAAATTCTGTCAAGCATATCCAACAATTCTTTCTTGGTTAGTGTTTTGCCCCAAGAAGGATTTGTATTTGAACTCATGCTGCTTTTCGAGCAATTGCTTTCAAAATTTTTGGTTTGTGTTTCTTACGAGCACCATCTAATAATTTAGTTAACTGTTCAACATTTAAAGGACCTAAACGAGGCTTACCTGTTTTGGTTGTCATTGAAGATTTTTTTGTTTTATCTTTAGTTGCCATTATAAATCCCTAATAAAATTTGGAGCGGTGGTCTGCTTTGCTCAGATAATATAAGAGGGTATCTCACATCGTACTATTACACACCGCATATTCAATACTATAACATTACTTATACACATTGTCAAGAACATTGTGCGGTATACTTGGTGCCCTCTGAGAGATTTGAACTCCCGACCTTTGGTTTACAAAACCACTGCACTACCGCTGTGCTAAAAGGGCATTGGCGGACCAAAATTATTATAGTGAAGCACACTACACAATAGTTTCGAACCTATTGCTGACCCGTGGAAGGTGCGCCGGCCGGACTCCACATATATGTATTAAGTGGCAGTATACTTCACTATAATAACTTCTTTTTGACTTCTCACTACGCCTTACTGCTTTGTTACTCTTACGATGGCTCCCTGCTTTTCGAAACAATGCCAATTTGACAAGATAGTTCCGAGGTTGGGGAGTATTTTTCTTTTTCATAATACTCTCCTTAAAAATATGGGGCTCGTTATGTAAACGGGACGGCCACCTCCGTTGTTGTCGGCCGAGAAGTCCTCAACCCAATCATTACACTTGATACAACAATCTGGTGGGGTATCTTGGGATCGAACCAAGCATGCCAGAGGCGGCGGCTTTACAGGCCGCTGAATCACCGTTGATTCTTCTACCCCAATTGAACTACTATTATACTAGACAAACTATTTTCTGTCAAGTAACATTTTGATACTGTTGTTTCCACACAACACCTTAACTTTACAATCAACTACGAATAACTTTACAATAAAGTTTTTTAACTTTACAATCATTGGCGTCCCACCAGGGAATCGAACCCCGACCAAGGCGTTTGGAGTGCCTTGTGCTACCATTACACCAGCAGGCCACGGAAAACAAAAAACCCAAGTTGTTTAGACTTGGGTTCGTATAAATCTGTGTTACTTAAAAATTTACAAACGAACCCCACTACACCATGTTCCTGATGTATTATAATAATTGGAAGTTGTTATGTGTAAATTTTTCATTGTTCTTTTATATAGGCTCTTTCCAACCTAATTCTTCAATTTCTATTGCTCCATCAGGATTTTGTACTCCATAAAATACATCCCAAAGTTTTTCTTTAATTGCAAACTTGGCAAATAGACCGACTTCTCTACCAAATGCTTCTATTTCCCATGGTTGAACCCAATAATCTACCACATCAGAATCAACTCTTATACCTTTCCAACGAGTTAAGGTTTCGTTGGTTTCATTGTAAGCGTATTGTTTAATATGGGTCATTTCATGTGCCAAACACTTTAATATTTCTGCCGCACCAATGTTTGGATTTAATTCTATTTGAAATTCTCTTGCTTTACGGCTTTCATTATACTCTAAAATCTCAGCATATCCGTATACATTCATTTTACTATTGAATTTAATTCTTAAAAAGATGTTTTCCAACATCTTAGGTTTTATAAGTTCTTGTGCGTAAAATAGCGCCGCTCTTTTAACATACGGCCGGAAATGTTTTTTATCGGGACAACCGACTATACTTAACTGCATTTTAGGTCTCTCCTTCTAATAAGTTGACCCAATAATTGCATTAATCCGTTACTACTCACACATACTTATTTAGTTACGAGCATCTCTCCAAATGACTTGATGTTTAATTTCACCTGGTGAAAAGAACATCTTTAAAGCGCCTATAACCGTATGCTCCGAAAAATCTTTACAACTGAATACATCAAGGTAAAGGTCTCCATTATGGTCTAGGAAGTGCCCTATGACGTTTGATGTTTCAATCAACTGTATCATAGTCCATCCAGATTTGTCGCCACCATCCGCAAAATGGACAACTTGTGGTTCACCAAAAGGAACCATCTCAATCAATCTTACCAATTCTTTGGTAAAATGTTTGATATATTCTGGATCATTTGCTCTTTGTATATCGCAGCCTTTGGCATCGATAATTAGGTGTTTTCCCCAATGTTCCATCTTTTTCCTTTTTTGTATTATTTATGGTGGGCCGAGAAGGATTTGAACCTTCGACCAAAGGATTATGAGTCCTCTGCTCTAACCAACTGAGCTACCGGCCCAAATGTTCCATATATTTCAGTTAATAATATATCTAAACACTTTAAATTATCTTGTTTTGATGACCAACTTACATAAACATTTTTATAATTATAGATTGGTAAAATTTTTAAATTTTTACTATCATCACTATTATAAAAATAAAAATTATCTAAATTTAAATTTGGTTCCAAATCATTCTCTGATAACAATAAAAAATTATTAGGACCATTAAATGTTACATGGTCAAATTGAAAATGGTCTTTTATGGTAATTGTATTCGGATCAAATTTAGTTAATATACCAGAATTAAATACATATTTTGATTGAAAAGGTTGTGGAAAAGTTATCGTTCCTTTGTTATATTTTGCAAATGCATTTTTTGCATATAATGTAGGATATGTTACCATGGTTTTTCCAAGTGTTATACTACCACTATTTACCTGTATTTTGACTTCTACTTTGCCGTGGGTTTTAACATTATTCTGAAAAGAAAATAAGTTATTACCCTCAACTACTCCATTTTTACAAATAACACCATCGACCATAACTTGAATTGAAGTGTTTGATTCTGATGTTCCGTACATGGTAAAAGTTCTAAAACTTTCCATTATAAATTACCGGTTTCTTTTAACATTTTACATACCAAATTATAATCATAAATTAATGAAGCTACTGTAATTGCAATTCTTTCCGTATTTTCTCCTAAAGGTTTAACTGCATGTGGTTTTGTAACATCCAATAACCACACGTCATTTTCTTCAGCAATAAAACTTTTCGTTGGATTTAAATCTTTTTCATCAAAAGTTAATCCATCACCGGCAATATAATTTTTAATTGTACTTGGATGTTTTTTTTTAATTATATTTTTATATTTAAGTTCATAAAATTGAGTCAAACAATTTCCAGGCTTAATATAAAAATTAATAGAAGTTAATATATTATTATCTGTGTGTGCAGGAACCAAATCGTTAATTTTCATATATGAAATTGCAAAATTTTTTCTATACCTTTCCGGAACAACTTTTAAAACTTCCTGAAAGATATTTCCCTCAACTTTAAAATATGAAATTCCTTTAAATTGGCCATCAACATTATAACCATAATTAACTATTTCATTACCTGTATTGAATTTATTTCCATCAACGATAAATTTGTTTTTTAATTTTATAAACATTTATTTTACACCAAATGCTTTCATAAAACTCTTAAAAAACCATTTTTGGTTTCTTACAACCATATCAAAAACAGCCATCTGTTCATAGATAGTATCTTCATATCCGGCAGTAATTGGATTCTTAGCAACCTTAATTGAAGATTGTTTTTCTGTAGGATCAATCGTAACTACTGACATACCATTCTTACGAGCAATGTGTTGCATTGTAGTATTTTCGGATAAACAATGCATGAAGATAATTTCAGCTCCTTTCATTCGAGCCCATGTAACTCCCCGATTATACAGTTCTTGGCCAATTTTTTGGTTACGATAATCGGTACTAACAGTTAATCCTAATTCAGCTGTATTTGTTCGGTAATCATAATTCACATGGCAAGTAGCTACAACTTTACGACCAAAAGTTTCTGGTGATTCCACATCAATAATGAACCACATATTGTTAATACCAAAATCCACAAAAGAAGATTTTAAATATGTTTTAATAGCATCATCACTAAGAGAACCACCAAAACGCAGACGCCTATCATTATCAACAATATCTTTTAAAAAATGTAATTCTAAATTTTCTTTATCGAGAAAATTGTTTATTTTTCTTGGTATCATTACCATTCACCATTATCAAACCAAATACGAATTGTGATGGGCAATAGCTCAATTACTAAAGCATCTTGTTCCCATACTTCATTTGTTTTATTATATTTAAAGGAAATTCTCCAATGAAATGGATTTAGTTTCAAAGTAATATTACAACCCGAATACATTAACCAATCAATCATGATATAGTCCTTTTAGAGCATATTGTGTAATTTTATCTTTCAGCATTGACGGAATGTCCAAATAAGGCCATTCTAGGAAAAATGGACATCCATTTTCCCATTTATTATTATGAAAAAATTTTCTAGCAATTTTCATATCGTCTTTACTACCAGCTTCAAATAATCTACGTTGATACACATTCCAATTTTGAATCTTATTCACTTGATAAACTCCATATTATCTTTACGCATATAATGAATTACCTGATTTTTCTTTGGATCGGGCAATGATTTTACTACAGGGATAAAAGTTATACCGTCAATCTCATTAGTTGCCCAATTTGAATAGGTATAATAAATGTCAGAATTCGTTTTAGAACGAACCTTTTTGAGAATAGCTTTACCACCAGTTGTACTAGCAATATATCCAGGTCGAGTTTTGTTCAAAGTTTTCATAATATATCCATTATAACATAAAGAAAGGGACCAGTCAAGGTCCCTTTTACTATTTACCGTTTGGGAAGTTTAATTCTTCCCATTCTTCATCGGTTACAGGCCACCAGTTGTTCATCTTTGAAAATACCTCTTTTTCATTTCTTCAGTTTGTAGTTGCCTAGCATCTTGGATAACCTCAAGAACGGCAAGAATAAATTTTTTGATAGTTTTCATTTCTTACTAGATCCGGTATTAACAAACGCATACATCTTTTCTGCGGCAGTTAATACCTCATCAAGACCTGGGAATGTTGGCATACCAACTGTAGTAACGATTTGACCAGTTTTTTCATCACGTTTAGCACTCATTTCCCAACCGGCAAACTTGGAGTGGTATTCTTCGGTGATAAGACCTTTGGCCATATCGAGGACTTCTGTGCGGATTTCATATCCGTTTTTGCTGAACTTAACTTCTGGCATTGTTGATGTTTTTAACATTTTATTTCCTTTGTGTGTGTGTGTTTAAAATGTGATAATAAAGCATATCACAAGTATATTTATAACATAAACCTAACTGGTTGTCAATCTTTTCTTGCTTTATTACCAATGTTATATTTTGGTACTAATTGCCAATCGTGTTTTTCTTTGTGGGATAGTATCTTAACTTGAGATAAGAAAATAGGTTCTGGTATTTTGGTGGAGTGGGGATTAACCAATTTTACCAAACCCCAATCTTGCAAAAGATTAGCAATGGCATTTCTACGAGAAAGGTCGTTTTCGGTAAGGTCTGTAGGTTTACCATCTAAAGCAAATAACTCTTTAAAGTGTACGATATAATAACGACCTTGCTTATGTAAAATGTGGCAAGATTGAAATAAAGTTTTATCTTTTTTGGATGCAACACCGATACGGGTAAGAGTTTCCCGAACCTTGAGGAAATCATCCTGTTGTTCTAGTGTCACCTCAACCAAATCTGTAATATTAATCATCTTCCGCCTTTATCTGTTCTTCTTTTTATTTCAGCGATTTGTTCATCATTTAGAATACGAAGTGCTTCTTTGGCTTTCTCGTTTGAATAGCCAAAAAACTCTTTGACGCAATCTAGGTTCTTATCGACCTCTGATTTCTGCCACGGTTGAAATTTCCGTTTCATAGGTCTAATACTATTTAGAAGATACGAATATTGCATGTCCGAATCAATGGATGGGTTCTTATTCAATTCATTAACATAAAGAACACAATCCATGTGATAGGACAAGGCTCGGTTGACGATAAAAGGCTTGTAATCCTTGTAATCTAGTTCATCACGGAATACAGATTTTTTGGTTTCAAGGATTGACGGCAGGATCTCTTTGAATAGATCAGGCATCACTTAAACTCGCAGTCTACCATAATTTCAGTTAAACAAGCAACCATATTAATTTCATGGTCTGCCACAAAAGCAGCTTGATATTGATATTTGGCCAAAATAAGAACCAATTGTGGTACAGAATTTGGTGTCAATACATCATACAAACCATCATAAAGTTTACGATAGATTTTAACAGGATCGTTATCGAGATTAGAGGTTACCCATTTACGAGTAGATGCAAAATCTTTTGATTTTAAGGCTTTAAATAAATCATCAAGTTGTATATCAGCAACATTAGAAAGTATACCTTTATCAATTGTACCTGAAACAGAATATCGCTGAAGTTCATTAAGAACACGGCGATTGTCCGGAAAGTGTTTCGTAATGACTGCGGCAACGACAGATTTATCATAGGTTATTTTCTCTTGTTCAAGTATCCATTCCACACGTTTAAAAAATTGTGCAGCCATCTTTGGTTTACTACCATTGATTTTAAAGTCAATGACAGAACACCGAGAATGGATTGGATCGATGATACGATTTTTGAAGTTACAAGTGAAGATGAAAGAACAGTTACCAGAAAACTCCTCAATTGCACCACGCAATGCTGGTTGTGTCGAATTAGGATTTAGATAATCTGCTTCATCTATGATGATGACCTTGCGGCCGCCCATGAGAGAAACCGCTGAAGCGTAGTTTTTGATTTTATTACGAAGAACATCAATACCAGACTCATCAGAACCATTGATAACAATATAGTCGCAACCAACTTCCTCACAGAGAGCTTTTGCGATTGTAGTTTTGCCAACGCCGGCAGTACCAGATAATAATAAATTCGGTATTTCTTTTCTATTGACATACTCTTGAAATGTGGATTTGATTGCATCCGGTAAGATGCAATCTTCCACTTTGGCTGGTCGATATTTTTCGACCCATAGCATATGATTCATTCACAACTCCCATAATATAAAACAACATTATTTTACTTCTGTAATACCTTCAAACAAAGATTCAAATTCTTTGTGTGCCGCAACTTCTTCTTGAAAGGATTGTTTGTGATAAACTTTAGCCATGCGACTAACAATCTTTTTGGGAATACTAGAATTATCTGCGGCAAGTTCAATAATTTCTTTAATGAGTTTTTGGCGATGCTCAATCTCATTCATATAATTATTTACTTCTTCAATAGCACCTTTGAGTTCCTTGAGTTTTTTCTCATCAAGGGTGCCATAAATGGTCTGAATAGTTAAACTCATTATTTTAATTGACCTTGAATTACACCAACTACATCAATTTGACTTTCTTTAACTACAACTGACCCATTGATTAAACCAATAACCGTTTTACCTTTCATCTCACCCTCAGTAGCAACAAAAACTGCTGTAACATAGGTTGGATTAACTGCAATCTGTTGTTCTGTAACTGCGTCTGTAAAATATACTAACATCTTATTCTCCTGATTTTGAGTATTTGGATTCTGTTGCAACCCAATATTGAATATCTTGATTCTTATTTTTAAAATAAGCAAGACCCTTAAACGAAATTTCTACATCATAACTGCCTGTAATCATTCGTAAATTTTCTGTAATAAAAACCATCTTATACTTCTTACCATTACCTTCAGCAACTTCAATGGAACTAACGTGAGCGGCATCATTTGTGGCATCACCAGCAGACAAATAAACTTTGTCGCCATCAGATTCAACTACAATGTGTGGTGATTGTAATGTACTTGCCGTTTTTAAGATACTTTCGTAATCTTCTTGTGATAAGGTAAAGGCCACATCAACAGAAGGTAAAGTTAATTCTTTTTCTGGTGGAACAACAATAACATCACGTTGTGATTTACGATATTTGGTTTTACTACGACCATCTTTTCCTGATTTGAAAATAACATTCTTATCATCAAAATCAATTTCAGTATCTTTGCTAAGATTATAAACAACCAAAAATTGATTCAAATCATATACACAAAAGTCTTGTGGAAAAGAATCTTTTAGTGTTGCCTTGGCAAGAACTGTTTTACCAGTTGAGATAGTTTTAATATTACTACCTTGTTTAAATTCAATACCTGAATTTAATTTGGCAAAGTTTTGTAATACGGATAGTGTTTCATTTGACAACTTCATTTGCTTCTCCATTATTTAAAAAATCAATTGTATCATGTTCATACAAAAACATCAAGCAGCACATTGCGTGTGCTAAGTGATTCTTACCAGTTTCTTGGTCATTTTGTTCACCAGATTTCCAAGCCCACATATGCCGTTGCATGGCATCAAAATATCTACGCTTAGAATCGGGTACCCATTTCCAATTATCTGGCTCATACTTCTCTGCACCAAAAGTTAAAATCTCTACTGTTGCCTTTAATGCGTTTGGTGGAAGCAAACCATATTGTAACTTGCCTCCATCAAATTTACGGCCGCCTGTTGTGGCAGTTTGTGATGATTTAATTATATCTTGTGAAGATGCACTTTCATAACCTGGATGATAAGGAGCTTCTTTAACTAATAGAGCCGTATCATCACTAAAATAATTATACTTGTGATTAGGTTCTACTTTTTTAAAAACATCACCAGGTTTAATATCTTGATACGACATTACATTTCTCCAACAAAATTAGCCACAGCTGGCATATCTCCTTGGAAGTGATATGTACCAATGTGTGATGTTTTCATCCAAGGACACAAGAAGATTTGACCACCGATTTTACGCCACATCTGACAGAACATATAATCTTCTGATAGGTAACGATCCGAGCCGCCACCAGTAATCGATTCTTTTGTATCAATAACTGTATCAAAGAAAGCGTGGATATAACGAGAACCGTCAAAGTGTGCTTGACCTACATGGTCTGGTTTATAACGAATAGAAGGATATGCTTCTTCCATCTTTGCAAATACTTCACGTTTGACCATCATGAAACCAGTACCAATTTCTAATACATCAAGTGGTTCTGTTACTGAGAATTGTGCGGTGCCTTTAACTGGATTGAAAACATAATCACCAGTAACTTTTTCCAACATACCTGGATCAATATCAGGATTCTTTTCAACGGCACGTTTTACTGAACGCCATTTGATTGCCTTCTTAGGATAAGGACCACCAATAACATCTTTGTCTAATGCTAAACAAGCAACCACATCTTGTGGGTTAAAATGAATATCAGAATCGATAAACAATAGGTGAGTACAATCTGAACGGTGAATAAACTCATCAACCAAATAATTACGAGCACGAGTGATTAATGATTCGTTGAAAAGAAATGAAAATTTCACCTGAATACCATACTGCATGCAAAGGCCTTGTAAATCTAAACATGCTTTCATGTATAGTCCATGATTCATGCCACCATACATTGGTGTAGCTACAAACAAACTTTTCTTTTGTAGTTCTTCTTTTTTAATTGAAATTTCCATTTGTTCTCCAAAAATAATAAAAAAGAGGGGTATTATCCCCTCTTACAACTTAAGCAGCTAGTGAATAACCAGACTTGAGTGCTGCCTTAACCAAAGCTTTGGTTGGCTTACCCATACGGTAGAAAGCAACTTTCTTACCATCAACAATTTTCTTGTTGGTGTAAATTACATGACCTTCTTGACGGAGTTCGTCAATGCGTGCTGTAACATTGGTAATGCCGAAACGGCGTTGTGCTTGTTTGACAGTAAAAGTGTTGTAACCTTCTTGCTTTTGTAAAGCAGCCAACATCTTTTCTTTAGCAGATAAATTCTTGCTCATAGTAATACTCCATAGTAAAGTTAAAAAATCCTTGCTTTAGCAAGTTCACACAGTATATCATTTATATATGTGTATTGTCAAGCGTTTATCGACCAACTTGTGGTAAATATTTCGCTTTGGTATCTTCCCATGACAGATAGATCAAATCGTCATAGAAAAGAGTTTCGTAGGATACCGTATTCTTTTTTTGTAATTGCCGAATACGGCCTTTGGCATATTTTTCTTTCCATATATTGGATAATGCTTCATTACTGGTATCAAATGATTTTACCAGTTTATCTTCTGTAATCTGTTTACAGAGAAATTCATTTGTATTATTATACAAAGGAGAGAAATAAATGCCACGTTGATGTTCGGTACGAATTTTATCTTTAGGTATTGCAAGTTTAGAATAGGCAAAATTCAAAGAACGATTTTTGTGGTCACGTTTAAGTGGAAGGCCTTGTTTGTTTTTTGCGTCCCACCATTCAAAATATTTACGAGTGTGGTTTTCTTTTATCCAATCAAACACTAATCTTTTGGTTGATCTTGATGGTTCAAATGCAACTGAACCTGAGGAGAATCCCATTTTGTTCCAATGTTCAAGGTTATCATATTGGCTAAGTCCGTTGGATTTAGTATTGCCATATAAACTTGTAGTCGTTACACCAACAAGAACATCATCATATTTTTCTTTCCATAATTTTTGAATATCATCAGATAAACACAATAGGGCCAACAGTTTGCCACCCATGTAATTAAATCCTAGTGGTTGAAACGGAACAATGGTCGAACCAATTGCCGTATGGTTAATCATGCCTTGTTGTGTTTTAACGTCACGGGACCAACCAATTGTTTTATCTCTAGGAGTTAAATCTAAAAAATCGGAGCTAATACAAATTACACCAAGATACTTACCGGTAACTTCATCTTTAACAATAAAATTTAAATTACGGCCGATGTTTGAGTTGTTTTTCATTGTGGAAATAAAATCACGAATAGTGTTCCATTCTTCAGCCAAGTCACTTCTTTTAGTTTTGTTTTCAATTTCATATCCTAAAGCATTAACTTCTTTTTCTATTTTAGAATCGTCAGTATAAACTAATGTTGGTTTAAGATTTAAATAGTCATCAGGACTTTTTGGAATCCAAATGTTATTTTTAATTTTTTCAATGCGTTTTTTATCTTCCTGATTGGGTTCATACTCAATACCAAAAAGTGTTTGTTTTTCAATACAAGGATATTTTTCTTTTATCTCACACCATTTTTGATATAAGGTATATTCACGAACATCCATTTGAGAAGCGTATGTCAAATCCTTAATTAGGATTTCTTTCATTGATTCTTCATCGATGTGTTCAAACTTATCGACAGGATTATTTTCCTGCCATTTTTGCCATTGTTCTTCTACATATTCAATTGGTGTAGCCATTATTTTAATATTGCCTCAAGTTTATTAATACTTTTGTGTGATTTTTGAATTAATTTATTAATTTTGCCACGTTTCTTCATGCCGGATTGTAATGCCATTGGCTTAGCACGACTAGTATACACTATTCCATTCATATGATCCAATTCATGCAAGAAACACCTTGCACTTATGCCACTATAATGTGCCGATTTAAAGGCACCAGTATAATCTTGGTATTCAACATCAATAGCTGCCGGTCTAGTAATACCTAATGCCAACATTGGGAAAGAAAGACAACCTTCCACCATATGCGTTTCATCATACATTGCCACAACCTTTGGATTAAAAAATGCCACATAATCATTGACGGCGCCCATTACAAATACTCTATATTTTAAACCACATTGATTTGCCGATAAACCATAACCATTGTGTTTAATGCAAGTTTCAACCAATGAAGATGCTAATTGATTTGGATCGGTTGGTGGATTCTCAAAATCAAATTCAGGCATCACTTCTTTTAAGATTGGATCATTTTCTGATACCAAATTAAAAATAGGAACCGTGACTTTTGGTGCCGGTGCCGTTTCTATTTTTAAAGAATCTTCCGTATTAAATTTAAACACATCACTCATTTATTTTCTCCCATATTTCATCAAATATTGCTGCCGACAAATCAAATCCTAATAACGCCTCATCAACAATATCGATAGATAATTTTGCATTTAATGCTTTGATTAAACCTGGTCTATCTTCAAACTGGTACATTTTACCTGAACCAGGAACTCGTTTGGCAATTACTTTACCGCCATATAAATCTCCCATGTGACGCACATACACATGAGCAAGTATTAATGACTTTTTATTACCATAATATAAATCAACAATGTGTTGTCTATATTTTTCTGTGGCCGGCAATCCAAATTTTGAATTTTCAACGCTATAATTTAATTCCATTATATCAGCAGAAATATTATCTGATCTTTTAATACCAGGCAAATCTTGTAACAAAAGCGATATTTCAGCAAAATATTCAATATTTGAATATACAATAGACATCTGTTGTAGAAATAAAGCATAATGTTCTGGAGTAATTTCTCCAGTCAATAGATGTTGCACAAATGGATGTGATTCTACTTCACGATGTTTTTCTTTTGTATATTCATTCAATACACTCATTTTGCCACCTGACTAAAATTATTTTTCTTTTCAAACCGGATCATGCTCCGGAATTTATCATATAATACATCACCTTTGTGTGAGATCACAAACACATTGGTTTCTTTACCCATTTCATAGATCAATTTCAAAAACTCATCAGTACCAACTGTATCTAAACTAGAATCAAATACTTCATCGAGGATTAATAGATTGGTATTGGTACTATTCTTTAATTTAGCAATCTGACGCCATGTGAATAACAATGCCAAATCAATACGCATCTTCTCACCTTCGGAGAAATTGGCATACGAAAACTCATCACGGTGCCTAGATTTAATAGTTTCCTCAAACGATTCATTGATATTGAAGTTTACAAAGAAATCCATGGCAGTCAAATACTTATTAATCAACTTATTCATGATAGGCAAGTATTGTTTTATGATTCTTGTTTTAATGCCAGTATCTTTTAATAATGTAGATGCGTAATCGTAGTATTGTTTTTCTGTTGCTAGTTCTTCTTGTTTTTTAACCAAAGTTCCAAGTTCTTCTCTAAGTTCTCGGAGTTTAGCATTGTCTTCCTCAAGTGTGTCCTTGTGGGCAGACAAAGCTTCAACTTCTCTTTGGAGTTTATTAATGAAAGCATGTACCGCTGATATGGTTGAAGTGTGTTTAACAATTTCGTTGTTATGACTGGTGATGTGTTTGATGATTCCATTAATTTCTTCTATTCGCTGGTTTGCTTTAGTAATCTCCGCGGAGATTTCCGTAAGGCCTTCCCGTTGAGTATTGACTTTTGATTTTCTTTCGGCAACTTGTTCTGATTTGAATTCTCCGTCAATGATTTGTTTACAGGTTGGGCAATTGTCGTGTTCTTCATAGAAAGCAATGTCCTTTTCGTTTTTCTTAATGTTGGTTTCAATCTTGGATTCTAATTGCAATAACTTCTTACTTTTCTTTTCTACAGAAAGTTTATCTTGAATTTTTTTCTGAAGAACATCAATGTGTTTTTGAATCAACTCAATGTCTTTTTGTAATTTAAAGTTCTGGTCTATACTGGTAGCAATTTCAGATTTCTTTTTGGTAATTTCTTCATCATTACGATTCTTATGTTCTTCAATAGATTCTTTTTGAAGTTTAATCTTTTCTGCTGTTAAGTCCATTTCATACTTAATTTTTTGGTTGGCATCTTTGATTGTAGATACTTTCTCTTTAACTAATCCGTTCATTGATGAAAAGATACCAATGTCTAGTAAATCTTCAATAATCAATCTACGATCAGCAGGAGATAATTGCATGAAAGGAACAAATGATGCTGAACCAAGAATAACAACTTGAGTAAATGATTTAAAGTTTAATTTGAGAATTGATTTCTCTAATATCTCTTGATAATCTTTAGAAGCGGCATCTTGATTTAGTAGAACACCATTAAGATAAATTTCAAATACATTAGGTTTAATACCACGAATGATTTTATATTCTTTTTTGCCAATAGAGAATTCAATCTCAACTACACCATTTTGGTTGTTGATTGAGTTTAGTAAATTGGGTTTATTAATTTTACGAAATGGTTTGCCAAACAAACCAAAACACAAAGCATCCAATATAGTGGACTTGCCGGCCCCGTTATGGCCAACTATCAATGTATTTGGTGATTTATCTAATTTGATTTCGGTAAAACTATTGCCGGTGGATAAAATATTTTTCCACCGTAAAGTATGAAAATGTATCATGCCTGTTCTGTATTCAATGCCTCAACATATAATTCTTTGAGAACGTTTTTAAGTTTATTGTTATCAATGTTATCTTCAGAAATACCATCCACATATTTGTTAATGATGGTTAAAGTATCTTCTGCTTGATTAATTATATCATCTTCTACACCTTCTGTCAAGTCAGTAAAGTCCTCGGCAATGGTAATATCGATTGGATTAACCTTATAAAGATTTTCCATAAACCGGTCAAACAGATAAGGATTAGTTTTGTTGATTACAACCACTTTAACATAAGTATTGGTATACTTGTTTAAATCTTTATTGGTAATCTCGGTAATAGTTTCTTTTTTGTCATCATAAACAATTCGATGAAACATTACATTAGGGTTTTGAATAAACTCCAAATCACGAGTAGATAAGTCAAATAAATGGAAACCACGAGTATCATTATAGTCCTGCCATGTGAGCTCATACGGGTTACCAAGATAACGAATGTTTGCGTCAGCTGAACGATGATGATAGTGGCCACTAAAGACCATATCAAATTGTTTGAAAAGTTCACGATCTAATCCTTCATGTGATGGCATGCCACGCATCATGGCAAAACCAGCAATTTCAAAATGACCCATACAAATTTCGGCATCGGTCTCCTTCAGTTCTCTCATACTATCTTCATAATTTTCTGGACAAATCCAAGGCATCATGCAAATTTTAGTATCGTATACTTCAATTGTTTTTGGTGAATCGATTACTTCAATATTGGTATATTCTTGTAATAGAAGTTCTGGAGAATTTACTTCGTTGGTATTTTTGTAGTAGGTATCATGGTTACCGGCAAGCATGTGGACTTTGATATTCCGCTGAGCGAGTTTATCAAAAAACATTTCTCTTGCTCTTTTGTAAGAATAGAAATTAATATATTTTCTTCGGTCAAATGTGTCACCAAGTATGAGAACAGTACCGATGTTATTACTATCGATAATAGGAAAGAAAGTATTCGTATAGAATTTGTCATAATAATCCAAAAAATGGATCGAATCATTCCTAGCACCAAAATGTTGGTCGGTGATAATAGCCACTTTCATCACATACCTTCAACAGTTAATAATTTTTGTTCAATAAAATTGGATATGGGTTCACCATCCTCAAGAATATACTTTGAATATTTCTCTTTATTATCTCGTAAATATTGTGGGAAATAATCATCAAATTGAATTTTTTTCCATTTAATCATACCTCGTTTTAAATGGTCATCGCCACGAGCGATGCAGTCATCAACATCTAAGGTTCCTAGAACATTATCGTTATTAAATTCAGTATGAGCATAACTCTTAATCTTACGTTCAATATCTTCTTTCTCGCCATACCAACTAAAGTGCCAACCAGCATGATTGACAACTACGCCATTTTTAAAATGACTTCTATCTCGATTAGATGTTTCATTCCAACCCCTACGCATTTGTGATGGCACTAAACCTTTACTTTTAATACCACGATATGCAATGGGCCACACGGTAAATCCATCCATGTCGTTGGTTAACATATAGTTAAACTTGAAATAAAAGATTGGCATTTTCAAAGCATAATAATCAAAGTTTGTTTCTCTGATATACTGTAGTGCTTCTGGTCGTGTAATTTCATCACAGTCGGAAATGATAACAACATCTTCATCAGTCAGATCGTCCCAACCTAATGTGGCAAGATTACGATTGGCTCGTTCATTATCCCACGCATTTGGTTGGGATTCAAAACCTGACACCTTAATGTAATTAATTTTATTATGCCACTTGGCAAACCGATCCCATTGTTTTTCTAAATTGAATTCTTTTGGTAATCCACTATGTGTTCTGTCGGTTTCAACAATGTTAAAACGGTCAACATAGTCACCCATAATATTAAGTCTGATTTCTAAAATATCAAACTCATTATAAAACATAAAATTTTCAACAATTTTCATAGTATTAATCTCCTAAATTTCATTATATCATTCTCCTAAAAACTTTTCAACACCTTTTTTCTTGTTTGCCGCATCTTTTTTGGCTTTTTTGGTACCTTCATAAGTTTCAATAAATTCAGCAATGTTGTCATATAATTCAAACTGTACTGAGGTACCATCTTCAAACTCCATCATTTCGTGTTCATCCAAAATACCCATTTGTTCGGTAGCTTTGTATTTAACGTATGTTTGTTTCTTTTCTTTGGAAATTCTCCGTAAAAAGGCAAAGTAAATGACTTGAGTAAAATAGGCAAATGGATTTTTGGATTTGGCAGGATCAAAGTTGTCAAAGTATTGTAGGCAATTCTCAATACCATCCGACATCATTTCATCACGATAGGTGTAATTTATGAAATTAGGTTTGTGTGATAAACCTTCTGCTATCTTCATAAAACATTCTCCAATGTAATTAGGAATTGGAGGAAGTGCTGTATTATTACTCTTAGCAAGTTTGGTTGCTTCTTTGTAATCGACCAAAGCTTTTAAAAAGTCAGCGTTATTAATATAGTGTTTTTGTTTTGCCATTTTATTCTCATTCAAGTTTACCACAAAAAGTTGTTGACAAAGGGCTTGACAAGATGTATTATCGAGTATGTCCCCCTTTGAAATTAATGAATAGATTGTCCTCTAGATTCTTCCAGAGAATCCATAATGTCCTCTAGTTCTTCATCCGTTAACGAATCTGTATACTCCCTTACTTTTAATACGGCATGTAACTTCTCTACCGTATTGCTATAGTACTCACAAAATTCTTCATTAGGATCAAACATCGTAAGCACATCACGAGAATTAATCGTGATTTCATTTTTCTTAATTAATTGCACTGGCAACCAATGTGACATTACCAAACCTGGTCTACGTTCACCTTGTTCAACAATTTGGACACTCATAGGTTCTGTAATGTCCATGTTACCATTTTCTTTACTACACAAGTTGCCAATGATATCTTCACCATTTTTTAAACGAACTATTTTTATATTATTTTCCATTTTTAGTCCTATTTTATTTTGATGTAACTTTTCTTTCGGTTTTCTGGTCCTGATTCTACTAATTCAAAATCATTTTTTAATAAATCATCGTGAATCAAATCATGCGGATAACCTGCAACATCATCAAAAACGTATCTTGTACCTACAATACTTCTAGGGTAAAAAAACTCCAATTCTTTAAATAGACTCGGTGTGTCGTGTGGTCCATCAAAAAACACTAAACTATATTGATTTAATATTTCTTTATGTGTATTATAAAAAGGAACACCATCACTAAATCTATTAAAAAATTCGGTATCTTCTAAACAATAAAATACCACATTAACCGGTTTACCTTGAACATATTGATTAATGTTTGCCCAAGATTCATTTCTCATATCATTGGTGTAATCGGTTACAATTTTATGTCCTTCGGAATCTGCGTATTCAATATTACCATAAGGATCAATGCAAATAACATTACGATTATTATCTCCAACACTTAGTAGTCCGTCAATAATATATTTTAAACTTCCACCACGGCGAGTACCAATTTCACAAACAATTCCTGGCACATTATCAATTTGTGTGGCCGCTCGAAATAATAAATCATAATCACCAGAATCGGTTGGTAAATCAACATTACTCATCTTTTAGTCCTATCTTATACATTTTATACGGAAACTTTTCTTCATTATAAATTTTTACTCTTTCCACAAAATGTTTAAGTGTAAAGTTCATATGTTTACCAACTCTCATGTCGTCAGCAATATCATATAATGTTGCTATATCTTTTCCATCAGCTTGTCTAAGGCCTCTTCCAATGCTTTGCAAAGTCCTAATTGTGGACTTAGTTGGCATAGCGAATATAATATTATGAAGATTCCTAATATTAATTCCAGTAGAAAAAGTACCAAAAGAGGCCACGATAATTGCATCATTTTCTATCTCCATAATTCTTCTGATTTCTTCACGGTCAGAAGTTTCTGTTCCACCGTGGACAAAGAAAACTTTTCTGTTGCCAATTTTCTTTGTATCCTTTATCATATTATACAGGACCTCTCCGTGCTTTTCAACCATTTGATATAATATTAATGTATTATTACCAAGGCTAACCGCAAGATTCTTAATGAATTTATTTCGTCCTTCATTAGAAATTAGATACTGTATTTCATCTTGATACGACTTTTGTTTATACTCTTTGGCAATTTCATCTGAATGTTTTAATACTAAACATTTAATTTCAAACTGCGATACTTGTTGATTATCAATTAATTCTTTAGTACTAATAACTTTTTTAACTGGACCAAATAAACCTTCTAATACCAATTTGTGTGTTTTAGTGCCATCTAAAGTACCTGTAAGTCCTATTCTATATTTAGCATTTACACAGGATGTAAGTATAGAGGTAAGTGACTGTGCTTTAAAGTTATGTGCCTCATCACCAATTACATAATCAAATTGTTCAAAATATTCTTTTGGCATTTTATACAATGACTGCCAAGTGGATATTGTCAAAGGTTTGTCTGTGGTTTTTTCTTTGCCTTGGTAAATACGATGAATTTGTTCCTCCATACTGCCATCATTATAATCACCAAAGTCAGAAAATAACTGCTCAACCAAAGAAGTGGTGGGAACAATTATAAGACCTTTAAGTTTTTGATATTGGCATAATTGACGAAAAATAAGATATATGATGAGGGATTTACCAGAAGCGGTAGGAGATAACAACAATGCTCGCTTACGTTGCATGGCATGAACAAACGAATCTATTTGATAATCTCTTACTTCTATTTGTTCACCACGAGAATGTATGTTTAAATCTTGAATAAATTTTTTGGCGTGATATAATGAATATTCATTTTCAACATCAATGTTATCTTGGTACTCAATAGAATATTCACGCTCTTCACAAAACAATTGCAAATAATGCATGAGTCCAAGATATAAAGTGGAACTCTGTAAATTAAAAAGTCTTATCTTTCCATCCCAAATTCGATTACGATAGGCAGGAACAAATTGATAGCCTGGAACAAAGAATGTAAAATACTCAGATAACTCTTTTGCTATATGTTTTTCACAATTTATTTTGGCATGTACTTCATCTTTTTTATTTACAGTAATATCGAATGTCATTTAATATATTCTATAATAACATCATCATACCAACCATTGACGCTACGCAAATCAACAATATTAACATTTGGGTACAAAGAAAGGTATTGTTGCCGCTCCTCATCCAATTTTTGTATATCTTCAATAACATAAACACCGCCTTTGTTTAACATTGGAAATAAAATTTCAAATGTTTTAATTTGATCTGGAGTTAAATGTGAACCATCATCAATGATTACATCAAAGTTACCCATGCCAGTAAAAGTTTCTGGCTTTGTAGCATCACCATAAACCAAAGTACATCCTTCAACATGGACACCATGGTCTAGAATATCCACACCATATACTTTGTTGGCCTTGGCAAAATATTCACGCCAGATTTCCATACAAGAACCATGGTGAATACCAATTTCTAAAACGTTGTTTGTGGTATTTCGCCACGACTCAAAGGCGTTGTTATAATATTCGTCAATATAACAATGTGTTCTACCTTTGTCGGATGGATACGGATGTCGTGCAATATTTTCTTTATAAATTTCCGCTAATGATGACATACTTTTCTCCTAAAATTATTTAAAATAATCAATTGTTAATGATGCCGCTAATAATATCAAAAAAATTACAAGAGGACTAATTTTATCCCAAAGGCTCATAGGAGGATTTACTGGATAAAAACAATCAAAATCTGGATCATAACGATATTTTTTGTTGTTGTGAGTTATATAATGTTCATAATCATCATTGCTCATTATTGTCCTCCTATAAATTTTTCCCAAGAAATAAAATCTTTTAACTGAAATGTTCTTGATTTTAATTCGCTCATTATTGATTCAATTACCGATACTACTTCTTCATGATAAACTTTCTTTTCAAGTAGTTTAATCAAATCTGCATCAGCTTCTAAGTATGTAGTAATGTCGGATTTGAGGGTAAATTGAAAAGGCTGCCATCCATATTCTTCTAATTCTTCTTGCGACATTTTACCAGTATAGTATTCCCATTTAATCTTCCGCATACGGAGATAATCAAAATGTGCCTTCTTGGAAGCAATTTTGTGTTTAGTGAGAATTGTGAGATATTTGTTGTGAAGAAGTGGAATACGAATGAGTTCTTTACCAGGTTCGGTCTGGTCAATTTCTGCATCACGCTTCCAATTTTCTAATACTTGTTCTAGATTTTCCATAATAATTTCAAAGAGTTAACATGCTTTTCTACACGGTAACACACTCCATGTTAAAAGGCAATAGTTATGTTACATTAAACTGGTACAAATTCAAATTGTTGGTATACAAAGTTGGCGGTACCTGTCATGATAGTATCCGCTGATTGTTGGGTGTCAAAATTAAGATCAGATAATCCTACAGGAAACATATTGGTAAACTGTATTCGTACTACAGGATTATTAAGAGCATTTAAAACAGTCAAAGTGGCATCTGAATACCATGGTTTTGTGGTATTTTTATATTGATTGGATTGAGAACCTAAACGATTCCTTTCTTCAGTACCATTAGGACTGGCAAAAGATTTAAACCAATTATACAGTTCTTTCCATGTTTCCAAAGATTCATCCACATTAAAATCAATATTAAAATTATTGTAGGACAACTGGTTACCAGGCGAGTATACAGTCAGCGATGGAAAAGCGATTGGGGCCTGTCCTACACTCACCCCTGGTACGTTTACAGCTGTACAGAAGTATGTAACCGTGGGTAATCTATCAAACGACAACATGAATTTTGTCGGTTGTGCATAGTTGGTGTTTTGAGGTGTTCTAGTTAAGGCAGTCATACTATTATTTAGGAGCCAAAAAAAGAGACCTCCGAAGAGGTCTCTAAAAATATCACTCTGAGGTGATTTACTTTTCTTTTTGCTTACATTAAATTTTTAACTCCAAAAATCCTGTAGTAAACGTTCTGTTGAGCACGAATAATACCGTCAGATGGATTGAGACCTTGTGCGAATGGGTTTGCAACCATTCCATAACGTGTCTTAAATCCAATCTTTGGTTGGAATGTGAATTGGTCTACAGCACGAACCATTTGCAATGGAACGTATGGGCAATAGAACAAACCAGCATCGTATGGTGAAGTACCTTTGTAGCCTACAGTTACCAATTCTTGGTTAGATGTATATCCACCAAAGTATGGGTCGATGTAAACTTTGATACGACCGTGGAGCATACCAGCAAATGTATTGCCTGTGTCATCTACTTGCAAATCAGACTGGAGAGCAGGTGTATAAGAAAGAACACCAGCCATTGCCATTGCTGAAGCAACGTCAGAAGAAACGATCAACACATTACCTTTACCTCTACGAGTCTGCTTGGCAATAACGTTAGCGTCACGCTCGATTTGGAAAATCAAACCTTTGAAACGCTCAACAGACCAACGACCGTTTGAATCGGTATCAAGGTCAAAGTAACCAGCAGTTGTTGTACCATACTGAGCACCTGGAACAGCAGTGTTGTAGATAGTACGGATAACTTCACGGTTAATTTCAGCCAAAATTTCTGTAGACAGAATGTTTGACAATTCTGTTTCAGCGTCAAGACCATGAATTGCTTTCAAGTCTTGTGCCAACTCTAAAGAGTATTCAGCTTTCAAGGCACGGGATTGAGCAGTTACAGTAACTTTCTCAATTGAGAAGGCCATCTGTTGGAATGCATCAGCACCGTCAGCACCTAACAATTCAGCCTTAGCTGTTGTCATGCCAATACCAGTTGTTACGTTGTTAGCACCTAAAGTTGCTACTGGATTGGTATTTGTATCAGATGTTGAGTTACCTTTGAAACCATAGTTATTGTATGGTGCATACTGTGAAGTATTACCAGAGAAGATTGTATTGGCTTCGTTGAAGAATGCCTCAGAACCAGTCTGGTTAGCGTAACGAGCACGCATTGCAAAAATCAAACCTGTAGGGCCTGTCATTGGCTGAACACCAGCAACGTCATAAGCGATCAAGTTTGGTAGAGCACGGCGTACTAAAGAAATCAAAATTGGGTCAAAGTTTTGAACACCACTAGCAACGTTGGTAGGACCAGTATCGCTTAATTCGTTCAATTGTTGACGATCTTGACGCATTGCTTGTGCTTGGTTTTCCAACACTAATGTTGTAACGGCACGCTTGTATGGATCCTTAATGGAATCTAATTCTGGATGATCCAGAACTGCGCCCCATTTAGATTGTAGTTCTTCTGTTAAGTACATTTAATTCTCCTTATTATGGTACTTTTTATTTCTTAGTTTGTGAAATGGTTCTTGCGACTTGTTCAATTAAAGCGTCCTGAGAATGAACTGATTTCTTAGTTTCTTCTTCAATTTGAACTTCATCATCCAAAGCAGAACTGTCTGCGGTCTTAACGGAATTCTTAAAGTAAGATTCTTTAATAACTTCCAACTTAGACACAAACTCTTCCTCAGTAGCAAATTCAACACCTTCTGCAAGTGATTTCATTTTTTCTACTTGGGTCTGCGTTAGGCCTTCACACGCTGTGTAGATAGCCTCAATTTTTTTATGCTCATTCAATTCTTTTTTCATTTGAACAGCAGTATTAATTTGTTCGTTTAAAGATTCTTCCAATTCTTCAACTTTAGCAGTCAATTCTTCAACAACATCAACTTGCTCATCTGGAATATCAATGTAATGCTCTTCAAACAAACCTTTTAAACCTTTAATAAAATCTTCTACAATTTCAGATTTTAATCCAGAATTAATAGCGATTTCGTTTTCTTTAACCCATTCTTCAACCATGTAGTTAAGATAGTCATCAACTTTAGCAGCCAAATCTTCTTTGACTTCTTCTACAGCTTGTTCAAATTCTTCAATTAATTGCTCTTCAGCTTCAGCAATAACTGCTTCAGCACGAGCAACAACGGCAGCTTCAAAAATTGTAGCAGCTTTAGATTTGAATTCTTCGGAAAGATCCTCACCTTGTAACATGGCTTCAACATCTTCACCATAAGAACCGTAAGAGATAGATTGTGTACCGGCAACTGTTGTACCATCGTAATGTTGAAATGTAGCGCCTTTGTTCATACCAAAAGTATTGGTAGGCAACTTAGCAGGTTTACGATCACGAATGTCCTCGTAATCGGTTGCATCGGATTTGGCTGGGTACATAATATCTTTGCGTCCTTCTGTATCTTGTGGGCCATGTGATTTAGTAATGCCAACGCCTTCTTTTTCACTACCTTGTGGAGGAGTAGCACCTGGAGGAGTTGCTGTTGGAACACCTTTTAAATAATCTGGTAATTCGTCAACCAAACCACGTTCTGGTGACTGACCAATCATGCCAACATCTTGTTGACCAGCAACAGTAGATGTAGGTAATTTGCTAGAACCAACTTTTAAAGGATTGGTTAATTCACGCTGACCAGCTTTAGCACGAATGTTGCTGTCAAACATTGATTTTGAATCTTCACCCAAAATTACTGACTGAGCGGCTTCTGTTAATTTTCCCATTTTGAAAATCTCCTTGATTTGATATGGATATTTATATTTAAAGTTTTTTCAGGAAGTTTTCAAAGATACGCATGCTAACTTGTTCAATATCTCTCTGTGAAGCTTTGCGGATTTGTGATACCGCTTGAGAGTAATCTTGTTCAGTCCATACGCCATTGACTAACATCCATTCTTTACCCTCCATGATACCTTGTACAAAAGCATCAGGTGCTGAAGGGTCTGCTACTATATCCGCCGCTGTGGCCAGATGAAAATCGTCTTGAACTACATTTACACCGTTAACATTTTTTAAAGAACCCATACCACGAGAAGAAACACCGATTTGTGCACCTCCCTCAATAAGGTTCTTAACAATAGTACCCATAGGTGTGTCAAGAATTTTTGCTTTGCCTATCCAATTATTACCTTCTTGGTAAAGTTCCGTAGTTAAATGTGAAACTCTATCAAGATTGATTGTTGGTGTATCAGGATGACCCAATTCACCAAAGGCACGGTTTTTGTGTACATAGTTTTCGTTGTAACGCTGAACTTCTTTTTGCATTACTTCTCTAAGATATTTGCGACCATTTCGATTTACCACTTCTGCTTGGAGAAATGGACCTTGAATGTATAATGACTTTTTACCGTCTTTTTCTTCAGCTAGATAACTAACTGTTTCGGTAACTTCTTTGATTAGTTTCATATTACTAATACCTTTCTTTTTTACTGTCTAACGCCGGATACAGAATAAGAACCATAGTTAAATGCAGCTGGATCATTAAACTGACCACGTTGGTAATAAGCGTTATCCTTACGGAAAGAAAGAATTAATGTGTATGCGGTGTTTGTAGTTGCACCATAACTATTAATTCCTAAATTTCCATTTCCACCCGAAGCATTATTTAAAATAGCAGGATTTTGTTGACTACCGTATTCGCCGTTTCCGTTTAAATAGAAAATGGTTGCTGAGTTAGCATATTGAGCACTTTGATTGGCTCCTGCACCAGTCCAAAAAAGTTCAATAGAACCGGGAGGAGAAGCGGTTGACATACTGACAAAATATTGTGCTGAAGTTAACTGTAAATTGTAATATGGTTTTGCAGTATTACTAAGGCTTAAACTAGTGTATAATGGAACATTATTGGCATCTAAAGCTCCATACAAAGTATTTGCTTGAATTTTGGAAGTATTAGATTCATTTCCTGAAACACCATCAAACTGTCCTGTTAATTTAATAACACAATCTGTTGTAGTATCTCGTAATACTTGGTAAGTAAATTTATTTGCCATTTTTTATCCTATTTTGTTTCTTCTGCTGACCATTGCATATCTGTATAAGGTACGGTTACATATTTATCTATTTTATCCACATAGTATAATGCCACTCTTTGTCCATTTGGATATTGACGAACCGATTTACGTTTCATCAACAAAACCGCCGGCGGATCTAAAGGCTTTCTTTTAACTGCTTCACCTAGAAGGTTAGGTAATTCTTCAACTTCCAATACTTCTGGTTCCAGATTTTCAACAACAATTTCTGGTTCATCTGTAACAACAGAAGTTTTAAATTCGTCAAAAGTTTTCACTTAATTATTCCGCATCTTGCTGAGGTTCTTGTAAAGCCATACGACTTTCTGGAGCAATTAAACTGTGTGCAATTTCTTTTTTATGTGAATCAATATGTGCCATCACTTTATCGTGAATAGCGCCATAAACAGCATCACGCATTTCTTTACCATTGTCATCATAAGCGTAATCAATAATTGCTCTTGTTTTATCTGTCATTTTAATCTCCAATAAAGTATTTATAGTATTTGTTTCAATTTGGTAAATGTTCCTGGTGATTGTGGTTGTTCATCAATTTCTTCACCACCACCTTGTTCAGGATCGGATGCTACTTGTTGCATCATAGATTGTTGTGCTACTTGATTGATGACGCCAACCGGTAAACCAAACCCATTTGCTTTTTCTTCATCAATTTCACTTTGCATTTCTCTAATTTGGTCATCAGTTAAACGTAGTACTTGACGTTGAATCCAAGCTTGTGAAAAATAACGACCGGTGTATGGATCAACTTCTTGCAACAAACTAAGCCTTTCTTTCATCAACTCGGCATCTTTAAGTTCAGTAAAGTTATTATCTTTAATGAAGTCATAATGAATGTGCTCTTTAAATTCATTCCATTCTTCTGCGGTACAAATACCTTTAAGAACACATTGAACTCTTAATGCTTGATCAAACATTTCAGCAAACTTGTTACGCAAACGATCAACAAATTTAGCAAATTTTAATTCATCACGAGTAATTTCATTTGTACGGCCTAAAGTAAATCCGGAACTTTCTGGATTTAAACGAGAAACAGGAACATTAAGGGCTTTGTATAATTTCTTTTCAAAATACTTAACATCTTCTAATTCACCTAAGTTTTGGCCGCCTGGCAGAGTAGCAATTTCTGTGCCTTTTCCACCTTCACGGCGAGGTAACCAAAAATCTTCCATCATTGATAAGAATTTACGGTCATCACGAACTTCACCGGTATTTGCATCATAGACAAGTTTGTTTTTATACTTGACCATAATATCACGGAGATATTGTTCAGCTTTTAACTTTGGTAAGTTACCCACATCAATATAGAAAATGCGGCGCTCGGGAGCACGACTGATACGATAAATGACAGTAGCATCTTCAATCATCCTTAATTGGTTGAGTGGTTTGATTGCTTTATGTAGATACGACAAAACTACAGCCCTACGAGAGTCCATAAGACCAGATACAACTGAGATAATGGAATCTGTGGTAATCCGAACACCAACAGGACCAAAGTTACTAGAAGAACCAGTAACCACTTTATCATTGTAAATATAATATTCGTTAATGACATGCATTGCCTCTACGCCAGTACGATCATCTTTTTTCTTTTTAATTTCACGAACTTTACGAAGTTTACGAGGATCAATATAACGTAATTCTTTAATACCTTCAATTGGTTTTTCACGGTCAATAATAATATGGTAATACATTCTACCATCAACATAATAACGGCGAAAAATATCTTGTGCCATGTTGTTATAATTTAACATGCGGCAAATATTGGCAAATTCTGCTCTAATGGCATCTTTAATTTTGTCTGGTTGCTTTAAATCATCCATAACAATTTGAATAATTTTACCATCATCATCTTGGCATATTGCTTCACCAACAATATCATCAATAGCGGATTCAATCTCTGGCTGCATGGACATTTCACGATAACGAGAAATAAGTTCTACTTCATTTTTAGCTGTACCATCTAAATCTACATAAGTGCCGTAATAAGCAGCAGATGTAATGGTAAGAGCACCATCGTCATTATTGGGAGGCGAAAACGAAGGAGCAACAGCACCATCTTCCTCGTCCTTGGCTCGAGAAATTGTAAAACCAAACAGAGAGAATTTATTAAGAGCTGCCATATTATTTACTTTTCCAATTCAAAAAAACATAAAGAGAGGACCGGAGTCCTCTCGTATTAAAAATATATTAACTAGTAGTATTTGATTCCCAATATTGGAAAGCAAATGTTGCACCGTATTCTTCAATAGCATCGTTTTGATCCCAACCTAAATCGATTGGAGCAATGTCAACAGGAAATAAACCAACAAATTTGTATGATTTAAGAATGTTGCCAGTTTTACCATATTGATCAACAGTTGCATCAACAGTATAGTTTGTAGATGAAGCAGCTGCACTATTACGAACATTGGTGGTATTACTATTAATAGCATTCATCCAAGATTCAAGTGCATTACGAATTACAAAATCTTCATCGTTAATAATTTGCAAAGACCAGTCAGTAAATGTACGGTTACCTGCAAACTTTACTTCACGACCAAAATATGGAACAGTTACTTGACCAATTGTTGAACCGGGTAACTGAGCCGCTTTAGCCATAAAAGTGGTTTTTGCACCAGCAGCCGCACCGTTTGTAGTGAAAGTTGGGAATGTTAGAGTCACTTGGAATAGATTGGGACGGGCACCGTCTCCAATCATATTCGCTCTAAAATCGTTTACATTAAAAGCCATTGTTTTCTCCTATATCGTTTATTTATTAGACAGCACCAACGACTGTTGTGAAGTCAACACCAGTTCCAACTGCCACAAAATTCAACTGAATGTAATTGATGGAACGAGCAGGTTTAATGTAAATGTCACCCACAAATTGATTAGAATCAATAACTTGCGCTGTATTATTTGTAGTATCACAAACAACACGGAAGTCGGTAATACCACGGCGACCTTGCACATCACGAAGAAATGGAGTTACCAATGCAACAAACTGAGCACGAGTAAAGTCATCGTTAAATTCAAAAAGTGAATATTGGGCAGCTTTGGCAATTGCCTTTTCAAGAACAATAAACAGTCTACGAACATTGATACGATCAAAAGCAGATGGTTTAGCTTGTAGAGTTTTATCGCCAAACAAAACAATACCTTGACCAGGGAAAGATACAACAGGATTTACGCCTGCTGAATACAATGCGTCACGATATGTTTTTGCTGGATTCCATGCCAACTTAATAGCATTCTTGATTGCACCACGGTTGAAACCAGCTGGAGAATACCAAGGATCACGAACTGTGTCGGTATTAACACACAAACCAGCAATGTCACCATTTAATGGAATCCAACGGTATGTTTGATTGTATTTGTCGTAAAAATATTTCCAACCAGAGTCGGCAACAGCAAATGATGTTGAACGTTGCAATCCAGTTGAGGTATTATTCAACCAATTAAGTATGGCTGCAGATTCGTTGCCGGCGTTATTTACAACGGCAGATTGTGGAGGAGAAATAAATGCTACGCAATCAGCACGAGAATTAACAATATTGTCAATAATGTACGATTGAACGTTTGCGTTTGCGTCACCAGTAATAACTAAAGAAATGTCTGTAGTTTCTTTGTTTGTAAACAATCCATAACCATTTTTATAATCACCTTCTGTTAATGCAACATCAGTACCGCCACTTAAAGCCAAAGTGGTATTTACGTTTGAAGATGTAAAATTAGTATTAGCAGCAATTTGACCCCAATTGCCGTTAGTTACGTTATTTGCATAATTTACTGGATCTACAGCATAAATGTAACGTGATTTATTAAAAATAACTTGTTTATAATAGTTTGAAACACCATTGAGTTCTGCATCTAATGCTTTTGACATGAACGGGAACGTTTCTAATACTGCACCTTTAGAGCCTGATATCAAACCACTAACGTCAGTAACAACAACGTGAATTTCGTCATTTGCACCACCTACAGCAGAAGTGTAAGCAGAAGTGCCTGGAGCAGAAGAAAAAGAACCTGAATATGCCCATGAAGAAAATTGATTTGCAGTATCACAAACAGAAACAGCCAAAGAATTTCCTAAAGCGCCAGGATAGCGAGCCATGAAAGCGCCATATAAATTGGCATTATTTTGATTTAACAATGTATATTGAAAAACATCTAAATTACCAACTTGAATATTTGGATTAGAAGTGTTTGCATCAGCATTGTAAGTCAAATTGTTTGCGGCACGGACAACACTTAAATTATTACCATATGCCAAGAAAGCAGCTGCGGTAAAAAATGAAGTTGCTGTATTATTGTTTGGGTTACCAAATCGTTGTGTTAATGTAATTTCGTTATTAACTAATATGATTTTTCCTACTGGTCCCCAAGAAAAGGCTCCAGCAAAAGCGCCAGCAGTTGTAAGTACCGAAGGAACGACAGTAGTTAAGTCAATTTCCGATACGTTTACACCTGGAGAGAGTTGAATCGCCATTTAAATTCTCCTTGAATTATTATATGTTTTTGGCAGTTATGATACCATACAGATATTTATGAATCACAGGATTTACATTTTTCTCCAGAATTCTCTGGAATATTCTGCATATACTTCACCCGAACTTGCTTTTTCCCAAACGTCACCGCCTTGAACCATAAAATCATGTTCCAACCCGTCATCAATAATTGGTGCCGGAGGGGTAATTTCATCCATTTGATTCATATTTTCTAACTGAATCTGTTTTCTTACGTCATGATTAACAATTTCTTTAAAATATTTCTGAGTAGTTACCCACCCAAACATGACTAAACCCATCACCAAATCATCATTTGATTCCGCCTCGGCCGCAAAAGAATTCTTTTGAGCTACAAAGGTGGTTAATTCAGAATAAGTATCAAAGTCATTAATCAGTAATTTATCACCTTCAATCAAAGCTTTTAGGTTTGAACAACCAATTCGTTTGACTTGTGGTGACATTTTCAGACCTAACTGAACACCTCTAGCAAAACCGGCAGACAATTGTTGAGGTTTTTTGTTACCAGTAAATACTTTCCATAAATTCTCGTACTCCAATTCGGCATGAAGCGTGTCGGCAATTTGTTGAGTATTATTAATTTCACATAAAACATAAGCATCATTATACAACTTTGCCGTATTATAGATAACGGTTGGAAATAATATAGGTGATATAGAAGAAGATTTGTAAGTTGCTACCTGTCTATATGGAGTTTCTGACATATCAATCACGGAGAACGCACTGGAGTCGAGGCCTTTGCCTTCTGAGGGGTCGACTACTAAACAATACATATGATCTTTTAGGTTCTTCTCTCCATCTTCTTTGATAGGTTCTTCATATATCTTCAACATGTCATGCGTGGCAATAGGATTACCATACCGCATTTGCTGTAACTTGCCTCCAGCAATTAAGGTATTCGAAGAACCTAAGAATTCCGTTTCAAATTCTTGTTGGAATTGCCTTTCGGAAGTATTACGAATAGTTTCTTCACGCCATTCTTGGTCTCGACCTGGAACTTGTGACCAATGAATTTCAAACGGAACATAATTGCTTCGTTTTTCAACGGCATCCATCCACATTTTATAATACAGATTCATTCCGTTGGGAGTTGATACCATCAAAATCTTTGTTTTAGTACCGGAAGTAATAACAGGATAAACCGATGCCATAAACTCATAGGCAATATTAGAAGGTACGAATGCAAACTCGTCTAAAAATACAATGTTATAAGAACCAGAACGAGCAGCAGAACTTGATGTGGAGTCTGCGGTAATTTTAGAATCATTTTCTAATTCAATTTTACCTTTGTTCCATTCTACTACACCTTGCTGTAACCAAATAGGAAGATTCTCATAGGCCAATTGTAACTTACCTAAAATATCACGAGAAGTTTTACCTTTGTTGGCCAAAATGGCTATGTTTTGAGCGTCTTGAAATAAAATAACCCACAGAAGATAAGCAATTGCAGTAGTGGTTTTACCAACTTGCCGAGGACATTTAACAATAACAAAACGATTTTCATTAAAAGTTCTAATCATGTCCTTTTGAAAATCATACATATCAAAAGGTACAATACCGTGGTCTAAAGATACAATACTAATATATTTTGAAAAATAAACAGGATCTTTGGCGCACCTCTGATACTCTAAGATTTGTTCTTCCGTATAGTTAATCTGGACTCCAACTCGTTTGAGCCGTGGGTTATCCCGATATGACTGTTTATTGGTTGTCATTTGTTTTGCCAGTTTAACCAACACATATATTGTTGCATTGCCATTTCTTTTTTATCAAACAACCTACAAACTTTTTTAGGTGGAACCCATTTACCTTTCATATTTTCAGATAGAGTTTTTGCTTTTTTTATATTCCATTCTATAGGTTGTTTTTTACCATATAAAGGACTATTTTTACCTCTATTTTTATAATTTGAATTTAAACTTCCCGTTTTACCATACATAGGATTTTTCTCACCTTTATTGGATAATGATTGTGTTATTTTTATAGCTTCCGCACAAGTCATCTGACCAGACAATGTTAACCAAGCAACTTTATCTTGCCAACGTCCATGTTGTTCAAATAATAATTTATGAGCTTCTGCATGTTCTTCAACCGTAAGTTTAACCAAATTTGAGGGATCATCGGTACCTCCGGCATGTTTGGGTATAATATGGTGTTTATGATATATCATACAAATAACTCTGTAACAGGTATTTTGGCATGAGGAGAATTAGGATCATTATGGTAGTCAGTACCATTATGTACAGCACAACATTCATCAAAATTATCTAAAGGTACTAATGCTCGGTGTGGATATCCTGGTGGAACATTTATAAACATATTACCTAAATTGGCAGATTCACGAATTCCAAACCAACCTTTTTGACCTAGATTAAAATAATCTGAATTGATGTGTTCTTGTACCATTTCACGGTCCATAATAAACATACCTTGATAAGGTTCAGGTAAAGAAATAAACTTTTGGCCTTGAATTTCTATTGATAGTTTTTTATTAACGTGACGAGTAGAATCTAAAGAATAACTTTTGCCGTCTTTACCAATTTCAACTCGATGAATTGCCGGTATAAAATTAAGATTATTCCGTTTAAAAAGTTCTCTATACTTACACCAATAGTTTAAATTCTTTTGAGTAAAGCTTAAATTACCTTCAAGATAAACAAAGTGTGTATAATCAGATTCTAAAAAAGCTTGCATATCTTTTTTGTGTTCCCATGTCAAATGAAATGGGTCATCAAGAACCGATACTTTAATTGGTAAGTTGTCATCAAAATTAGTATTACAATTGATGATTAATTTGGTGCCTTTTGTTTTAAATTTATTGATGTTTTCTATGAGATTATAGAATTTTGGTAATCTTTCTGGCACATAATGAAAACACACATTCACCCAAAGCTTCATTCTTTTCCTTTTAATAACTTATTCAACTCAGCGGTAGAACCAACAAAAATGGCTTTATCAATATTTGTATTGGTTACTTCTTTCTTTTTGTCCATCTCACGCATTTGCTTTTGAATATTTAGAAGCTCTTTATTGGCGTCAACCATATTTTTAAGTAACGTTCCGTAAACTTCAAATGCTCTTGGGTGTTGTCCTGCTTTGGCTATGTTGAGTATTTCTTCCATGGCTTCTTTGCCTTGGTCAATAATACCTTGAAGATTTTCTCTAGATTGTTGGTAAGCATCACCTAAATCTTCTTCAATATTTGGGGAATTATAAAGAGGAGTTGCCTTTTTAACTTCTGGCAACTCCTCTTTTTTTGATGGAACAACATCAAATATTTGTTCCATATTTTTATCAAAATTGTTCATAGTATAATATATTAATTAAGCCTGAGCTTCGTTCCAAGAATAACGTGCTTGAATTGATCGAGATGTAGTATCAATATTTTGAGCAACAAACGTCAATACGTCAGGACCATCTGGATAAATTGCTCTAGTTGCATTTGTAGCGCCACCACCAAGAATACTAGAACCAATAGCAAGCAACTGTGTCAAATCTTGTTGTGTTGTTTGGTAAATACCTTGTTGTACATTCAAATAGAATCCAAATACTGGTTCACCCGTATTATTTTGAACAGTAGTTCCTTGATTATGGAAAATATATTGTGATAAACTTGAACCACCAACACTATTCCAAATTTCTGTTGAATTATTTGTTGTTGCATTTAAGTAAACAGTAATCAAGAAAGAACCATTTGAGTAAATATCAGTTTCAAATGGTAAATGTTGCATACGGTTAACAATTTCACGCATACCAAGCATTGAATTACCAATACCATTAGATGCTGTTGGAGCAATACGGAAACTCATGAGTGCTTGTGTGGCGCCTTGAGCTACGTTAACGGAAGTTGTTTGTCCTTTTGTAAAAATAAATGATTTATCTGCCGTAAATCCGCCATCCATAATTGCAGAAGTTCCCCAATGATTAATTTCAGGACTGAATATTGGAGAATGTAACTCAATAGCAGTTTGAGCAGTTGTTGAAGAAATAAACGTTTGAGCAACATTTGACATAGGGGCAAATACTATAGTAGATCCTACATTAGAACCTGTTGCCGCATAGTTTAATAAAACAGATGTACTGTTTGCAATATTTTGCACAAAAGAAGATGGAGGTATATTAACACCAATAACTTGTTGGCCAATCTGAACACCTGATGTTGATAAAACACTAATATAAGAATTACCAAAAACAGTATTGCCGGTTGTAGTTAAACCTGCTTGGCCACGGGTTAAACCGGTAAATGTATTACCCGAAATACCTGTGTAGTTTATAAATTCGGAGTTAGCATAACCTAAACCGCCATTATTTGCAGTTCTAATCCAAATTGTTCCTGTTGTTGGGAATCCTGATGTGCTAGCGGCGTTAAGTGATGTATCGGATGCGTTTAAGTTTGTACCAACACCACTTGCGCCACCAGTTAAGAAAGTAGTTTTGCTAAATGTATTTGTTTCGTAACGACCAGGTAAATTACCTGAACGCATGTAAGCCAAATAGTTTACGTTATTATTAATAACTTTATGACAATAAACAATGTTACCGTCAGTAGCACGAACACCCCAACGAATAAAACCAGCACCATACCAAGAATAATCAATGTAGAACATTTGGTTTTTGGTTAAATCAATTGTATAACCAGAAGGACCTGTTCCATCTAAACGGTCAATATTAAATGCAGATTGTGGTATACGAACATCAATTGTTTTACTAACAACAGCATTTTGTAAATTATTCATGCCACGATATGGAGGTTGAATTGTTAATTTACTATCTGACAAGATATCTGCAACACGGTATGACATGCCTTTAATAACAATAAAATCACCAACGGCTAATTGTTTATTAAAATATGTTGGAAATTGTGGCATGGCAGTAACAGTTGCAGAACCAGCAGCAACTTGAACCTGTCCATAAATTTGATATGTTGAATTACGTTTTACAGCACTTAATATTGTTCCGTCAAATTCCCAAAACATGCCGTTTTGAGAATCAAAAATTCCAACCCGGTTATAACCGCCATACCAACTATTACCAGAGCAATTAACTGGACCTGATGCTACTGTTTGAGAAGGTATTGAACTTGCAATGTATGTAAATGAATAAGGATTTAATACTGTGTTTACACTAAATGTTCCGTTGTAAGCAGTTTCATTAGCACCAGAAACGGTAATTGTCATCGCAGAAGTAATATTGTGTGGGTCTTTGGTTGTTACTGTACAGAGTGTTCCCGAAGATGTAACACCATCTAAATTAAACTGTGGTTTCAAAGTTGTGCCAGTAGACATTTGAATACCTTTACCAGATTGGTAACGGAAATAACGTCTTGTTTGGCGAATATATTGTTGATTGTGTGATGAAGCGTTTGTTGAAAAACGAACACCTCCGTCAAATGGACGATGTAATGCTAAACCTTGTGGTCGAACATATAAATTTGCATTTGTGAGAGTTAACGCACCAACAGGAGGCGTGTAATAAGCACCAGTTGTGGAATATTGAAAAACATAAGGATTAACAATGGTTGTAACTGCAAATGATCCGTTTGCAGCAGAAGCGCCAGTCATAGCAATTTCATTACCAAGTGCTAAACCATGTGGCACAGAAGTTGTAACAGAAACCAAATTGCCAGAAGCAACAGTAGCCGAAGCCATAGAAATTGAAGCATTACTGAAAATTTGACCGGTATATGCAATCGTTACACCGTTATTGTAAATTGATCCTGTTGTGCCGGTATAAAAATATTTACCTGTGTAAGTGAATGTATTTGCAGCATTAGTTGTGTTGGTCAATGTTGGATTATTATTTGCATCAACAATATACAATCCATCAGCACCACTATAAGTGGAATCCAAGATAGTAACAGGAGTACCAATTGCTGGAGATACGGTACCTGTTGTATTACCGGTATACACTCTAGAATTATTAACTGCTTGAAGGTCAATTAAAGGAGTAACACCAGTAGCAGTAACGTAATATCCAAATGGACGATTGTTAATTGTAGCCAATTGTTCCCATTTGGTTGTTTGAATTGAATACTCGTAGTCGGTATCAATTAATGATTGTGGTGTAGAAACCCGCAACTTATTAATTGGATCCAAATAAGTTTCAGAAGGAGTAAATTTTTCATCATATTCGTCAACAACAATCGATAATTTATCAGTTGATGATAAACTAGTGGTATTATAGTTTAATACAATTGTTGTAGTTGTTTGAGAACCATCGGCACTCGTGGCAATTGTATAAGATGTTGTTGTTAGGTTTGGATCAGAGAAATTAAAAAGTACCTGATTTGTGGTAACATCAGTAATTAATACCAAACGTTCTTTAGGAATAGCCCTAGGAATGACAATAGTTCTTGTCGAAGGTGTGAATGTATAGTATGTGTCAAGTATAGCTTTGCGTGCCATTTTGTTTCTCCGGTTTCTTCTTTGTGTTTATTTATTATTTAATATGTAGGTGCTGTGTCCATCATAATATCAATTGCTCTAAAAGGATATGAAGTTTTAATTGATATATCAAAAGCCAATAGTGTAATAATGGGCAATTGTTGCACACTATTCATATGATGCATCATCATTAACATTATATTACTCCAGTACCATTAATATACCATGTATTTGCTTTAACCATTAATAATGTAGCGGTGCCATAAGTTGACACATTTCGTGAAGAACTTACAGAATTACCAGCAAGGTACAATGATACTCCGTTATTTGGAGATATTTTTACATTAGCTCCTGCCGGAGTTTGAGATACAATCATAATACTTGTGCCATTTACCCAATTTGTATTTGATGTCCAAGGTATGTACAATGTTGCATTTGCAGATTGGGTATAGTAAATAAATTTACCGGCATCAGAATTTTGTAACACATAATTTGATGTTTGCGGATTTTGTGGAATAGTCTGGGCGGCCGAATTGGCTTGATTGTAAGCTAATTGTATTGATATTGCTAAAGTATTAGCAACTCGTGTTACGTTAGTATTGGATCCAATAAAAGCATATTGCAAATTTGCAATATTTGCAACAGATTCATTAAGTTCATTAATATAAAAAGAACTAAATGCCGTATTTTGTAAACTTTGGTCTATAAAAACAAGCGATCCATTCGATAAATTTAAATTTCCATTATTACTAAGCGTAACCGTGTTGCTTCCGGCTTTTAAACTACTAATAACAGATGCTGGAGCTCCAAGTGATGTAACTCCACCCGGAGTTACTCCGTCATGAATAGTTAAATAATGGTTTGTTTCGTCAATAATTAATTCGCCATCCGCACCTATTATATTTGTAAGGACTGTATTGGCGTATCGTTTAAATTGTAATGTTCTTGACATTTTATGATCCTAAATCGATTGAGTTTTCTTGTTCTGATAACAAATCATCTATACCAAATACATTGGTATTCAAATCAGTATTAAATCCATTAGATGAAAGTACAGGTTTAACAATATTAATACCTTCTTGTACTGTGGTAGAGTATGTATACATTACGTTAGCATTAGCATCAGTTGGGTTAGAAACGGTAACAATTTGTGCATATTGAGCTGGTAAAATTTGATATGATCCAAATGTGTAACTGGCGTTAGTTTTTATGCCATAAATGGGTTGTGAAGATACAAAATTGCCATTAATATTTGTAAGTTGTAATGCATTATTATTAAATGAAACCACTTTAGCTGTAGCCGTTGAATTAACAGCAGAAAAACCTTGATAAACACCTTCGCCTGTTTGATAAGTTCCTGTTCCTGGTGTAGTCATATTAAACTGAACTACGTCTGAAGATTTAATATTATCTAAAATATTTGTAATTGATGTTGTAATTAATGCTGCTGCAGAAGTTTTACCAAATATAAAACCTTTAACTGTAAAATTTAAAGTCCAAATAACTGTTCTAGTACCACTATTACGATCACCCTCATAGATAATTTCTTGGTTGGTATCTTTCAACACAACAGGAATTTCTTTGACAACACCAAATTCAGGAATTAAATTTAATTTAATAGTATAATCAGGAGTAAAATAAGGAAGAATATGCTCTATAATTTGAGTACCATCTTCAATATTTCTAACGTAAAGATACAACGAAAAATCAAAATCATAAGGTACTGGATTATATTGTGATACTACTCCATTAGTAGTTTTTGCAAAAGATTTCCAATTTGTATTTTGTTTTCTAGAAGAATCATAAGATAAACCAGTCATTTCAAATGATAATCTTGGTAAAGTGATTTGAACTTTTTTGTCTAAATTATAATCTTCTTCTAACCGTTTTACATATAACTCTTTGGCCGCATAGATAATTGGAACAAGCATACGTTCTTGCTCTGTGTTATCTGGATTATACCGAACTAAAGTAATATTATTAAACAAGTTGCCAAATCCAACAACCAGTTTACGAATAATTCGGTTATATGACGTATCTGCCATTATATGCTTCCAAACGGATTAGATTCTGAAAAATCAATAACTGAATTTGCATTATTTTCTATAAGCTTGTTATCGTAAATTTCGTTATGTATACTTGGCGCCATCGCATCATAAGTGGATAAAGTATAAGCAGCACCGGTTGATGAACCAATAATTGTAAGTCCGTCTATAAATTCTCCGGCAATATTGGTAACCACCAACATATTTGTAGGATCATTCCAACTCTGTACAACAGCAGAAGTGACGGCATTAGCTAAAGTGCCGTCATGTGATTGATATACAATTTCTTTTGCTGCGTAATTACCTGTACCAGAACTCAATTGTAAGTTAATAGAATACGCCGAATTATCCATAACCATATCAATATCAGCTATACCAGTATTAATGAATTCCTGTGCATACTTAAATTTCTCTAAACGCATCTCATAAAAGAAAGGATATTTTCGACCTAACATCATCATATCTTTATTTTGTTCAACAAAAGTAATTTCAAACAATTCGCCAGTACCATTTCCAAAAGGTATGTAAATTAAATCCCCTTCTCTTGGTCGTGTAAAAGTATTTTGTGGAACTCTTTCTGAAAATGACCTTTTTGATACTATCACTTCCATATTGTTTTTAATTTCTAAACCAAATTTAGAAAACAATTCTCTTTCACCCGAATATTCCATAATACTGGACATATACATTTCAACAGTAAAAGCAGATTTGAATTTTTTAACCGGATCTTCACCATATAATAAATCACGAGCAGCATCATTATTGTTGGGCAAGTAATATGAATCGAAGCCCATAATTTTAATGGACTCAACAATTAAATCCTCAACTAATCTTTGTTCTGAGTATTTGCTGTTGTAATTATTAAAATAGTGGTTAGTTGCCATATTAGTTCATGAACCATTCTAACGGAGCTCCGTAATTATTTTCCATCTCTCTTTCAAGCCGCTCGATTTCTGTCGTAGCTTCCTGAAAAATTCTTCCACCATTCAAAGTAACTCCACCCGGTAATTGAACATTGTCAAATTTGGACATATTATTGCCCCAAGTTCTTTTGATAAGTGCTGTGGCATATTCTTTTAGCCAACGGTCATTCCATACCAAATTATATACATCCGGATTAATTAAAGCATATGCTTCGGCAATAACAACTGTACCAGTAGGTGCTTCTGAATTACCCCAATTCCAATCAATATACAACCTTTGTGTGTGTCGTTGGAATCGAATAGGAACTTCTCCAGTAAACATGATTTCTAGAGAACGTAAGTGTTGATTTGTTAAGGTATAATTGATGTACGATGCGGAGGTAAAGTCATATAACTCATTTAAACGGAGTTGATATCTAAGGTCAAACATATTGACGTTTGCCTGAGAATCTGAAATGGGAAATATACGAGAAACGCCCGCAATTTCTAATGTGTTTCCTTGAGAATCTTTTGCTTTGCTGGCATCCAAGTACCGATTTGCAATATCGTTATTATCTAGAACTTTGATCCAATAAACCTTTTGAAGTCCATCAAAATGGTAGTCCTGAAAATATTGGAGTGCGTCATCAATGCGATCATTAACCTGGTCGTCATCCACGTTGATTTCGATAACAGGAAACCCAAGTCTGCGCTTGCAATAAGTAATAAAATCTTGTCGGTTGGTAATTGTTGCCATTAAAACCTCCTAATATAGAGGTATTTATACCATGGTGGATATCAATTAAGATTTTGGATATTGCGATTTAACCGCCAAAACTTTTGCTTGCATTGCAATATAGTCTGGATCCTGTGGTCCTTTCCAAAAAGCACCAATCTGTTCAGCTAGAGGTGGATAAGCATTTCTCCTCAAAGCGTAATAGTCTGGAATGTCTGGTCGAACTATTTCTTCTTTTTGAATATCGACCACAACATCTTCTCCTAGTGGATCGGAAATTGTTCTTGTTTTTGGATTCAAATTTTCCCATGCAGATTCTTTGGCATCAATTTGAGATTCAATTGTGGATTTACTATTTTCTATAAATGTTCCTAAATCACCTGAATCTGGTGGAATAAAAAATTTCCATTGGTATGTGTTACCATTGTATTCTACTGTTAAGTGAGCTAATGCTCTGGTTTCTCCATCAGGAGAAGATAATCCATCTAATGATATTGTACTTGCCATTTTTTCCTCTTATTATTTAATTGCTTCAATCCTGAAGTTTTTACCTGGATGAACACCTTTAACAGGTAAAACTTGAATTTCTTTGTATCCAATATTCTCTAAAATTTCTGATAATATCTTTGGATAATAACCCCAAACATGCGGACTTTCTTGGCCATGTTTAATGCTTTCTGGCGTTATTTCCCCAAGATATGCTCCGTAAACACAGAGGGTTATTTCATATCGTTTTGCATCATCGGCTTCGGCAAAATCTTTAAAGAGTTCTTCAATATTGGGAAGTTCTAATACTAATTTGCCGCCTTCTTTAAGAGTATTATACCATGATGTCAAAACACCGATTGCACGATGTTGTGGAATATGTTCAATTACATGTGAACCAAAAATTTCATCCGCACAATTTTCTGGTAGTTTTAATTCCATAATATCTTGTTTGATGTCGGCACCAGCACCAAGTAAATCAACTCCAATGTAACCATCAATTCTATCACGACCACAACCCATATTAAATTTAATAGGATTACCTTCTTCAATTTTCTTTTGTAACAGGCTATTTGAACCACCAGTACCTTCGGGTAATCTGTCGGACCACCTGCGGTCAATGTATTCTTTATCTTCTAAAACTAAACGCTCAGTAGGTTTAATTGTTGTAAAGTATTTTCTTAAATCAACATCAGGATGAGCTGTGTATTTACCTGATGCCAAATCCATATGTAGACATTGAACATCTGTGTTTACCAAAAGTTTTGTGCCTCTTTTGTGTAGACGGTGAACAAAGAAATTATCTTCACCGATAAACGGAATTTCATCGTTAATGTTTACACCAATACAACAGAAAGGAAGTTCTGGTTCTTCTTCTTTCATTTGACGGAGCAAATCAATTGGTATTAACATAATGTCCATACCGGTCTGCCATGCTTCAAGTAGTTGACCTGGATCCACATTTGGTATAGTAATCCAATCGTTATTGCGAACCATAATCATTGCATCAGAAAGTTTAATATAATAAACTCCGGTAATAACTTGACCTGGATTTTCTTCTGCTGTCTTGTGTAGAATTTTAAATGCGTCATATGGTACAACAGTATCTTCACCAATAAACAAAAGATATTTTGCACCACTTTCTAATGCTTGTTCAATTAAATAATTGCGAGCCACATCAACTTTTTCTCCGCCAATATGCACGAAACCGTGAGAGAACCCATGTAAATCCACATGAAGGTTATCATAACCATCAAAATTTTGTGCGGGAGTTTCGTTTAGGTCACGCCTTGGTTGGGCAATTAAAACATAGGGAGCAATAGATTTGGAACCATCATAAATTTCTTGCATTGTTGCTATAATTTTATCACGATTATACATTGTAAACCACCTTTCAAAGTTACTATAATTAAAATTTATTAAAATAAGGATGCATACAAATGCCCTTACTGAAATTCACTCCTGTATTTAGTGTTATTTTTTGACCTACTGGAGCCGCATACGGAACAAAATACATATCACCATTAGGAGTTAGAATTCCACCAACATATGCAGTAGAAGCAGTATACACCAATGAATAAGTTGATACTACTCCAGCAGCTGATATTTTTTGACCTACTGGAGCACTAAAAGGAACAAAATGAATATCACCGTTTGGTGCTAGTACTCCACCATAATATGCTAATGAAGTGGTATACACCAATGAATATGTGGATACTACACCAGCAGCTGATATTTTTTGACCTACTGTAGCGGAAGCAGGAACAAAATAAATATCACCGTTTGGTGCTAAAACACCACCACCATATGAACTAGCAACAGTATATACCAATGAATATGTTGATACTACTCCGGCAGCTGATATTTTTTGACCTCTATTGGCACCAAACGGAATAAAATGAATATCTCCATTGGTTGCCAATACTCCGCCAGCATGTGCATTAGTAGTAGTGTACACCAATGAATAAGTTGATACGACACCCGCCGCTGATATTTTTTGACCTTTATTGGCATTTTGTGGAATAAAATGAATATCTCCATTAGGTGCTAGGACTCCACCAAAGTATGCAGTAGAAGCAGTATACACCAATGAATAAGTTGATACTACTCCAGCAGCTGATATTTTTTGACCCCTGTTAGCAGAATATGGAACAAAATGAATATCACCATTAGGCGATAAAACACCACCGCCATATGCAGGAGAAGCAGTATACACCAATGAATAAGTTGATACTACTCCAGCAGCTGATATTTTTTGTCCTACGGTTGCAGCATACGGAACGAAATGTATATCACCATTAGGTGCTAGGACTCCACCAAAGTATGCAGTAGAAGCAGTATACACCAATGAATATGTACTCACCACCGCATTACTAAAAAGTTGTCCGCCATTCACACCTTCATTTAAAAAATCTTGAAAGTTTGCAAACGCAACTCCACCAGAATCAATTGTACTATTATCTCCCTGAGGTAAAGTTCCCCAAGCGGTACCTTGAACCTCAGTTACAAAATTGGGATCGATTGAATAATTTGCCATGATTAGAACTTATTGAAGAATGGTGATAAGCAAACACCCGAACTAAAAGGTATTGCAGGCAGCGTGGAAATTTTTTGGCCTCTGGCAGCATTATATAGAATAAAATGTATATCACCATTAGGTGCTAAAACTCCACCAGCGTATGCAAAAGCTGTTGTGTACACTAATGAATATGTTGATACTACTCCAGCTGTTGATACTTTTTGTCCCACAGAAGCACTAAATGGAACAAAATGAATATCACCATTAGGTGCTAGGACTCCACCAGCATAACCAGCACCCGGTGCATTGATTAATGAATAAGTTGATACTACACCAGCAGCTGATATTTTTTGTCCTTGTCCAGCATTATAAGAAATAAAATGTATATCTCCATTAGGTGCTAAAACTCCGCCAGTATAGAAATTATTTCCAGTAGAAATTAATGAATATGTTGATACTACTCCAGCTGATGATATTTTTTGTCCTACAGAAGCAGTAAAATTAATAAAATGTATATCTCCATTAGGTGCTAAAACTCCGCCATAATATGAACCAGCAGTATATACCAATGAATATGTTGATACTACTCCAGCGGATGATATTTTTTGCCCCACAGGAGCGCCAGTTGGAACAAAATGTATATCACCATTGGGTGCTAAAACTGCACCACTATAAGAACCACCGGTATATACCAATGAATATGTTGATACTACACCAGCAGCTGATATTTTTTGTCCAACAGTACCGCTATATGGAACAAAATGTATGTCACCATTGGGTGCTAAAACTCCACCTTGATATGCATTACCAGCAGTATATATCAAACTATATGTTGATACTACACCAGCAGCTGATATTTTTTGTCCTCTGGTAGCAGATTGTGGAATAAAATGAATATCTCCATTAGGTGCTAAAACACCACCAAAATGTGAAGGAGCCGCAGTATATACCAATGAATATGTACTTACAATTCCGTTACTAAATGCTTGACCTGCTTGAACGCTTTTATCAATCAATCCTTTCATACCATAAAACCAAGAAGAACTATCAGTTGCCATCGAACTATTATTAGCTGTGATGAGTGTTCCCCAAGCTCTCTGCTGAGTTTCTGATACAAAATTAGGATCGTTTAAAAATGTTGGCATAATTAAAACTTATTAAAAAATGGTGAACAACAAGTGCCAATATCCCAAGGCAGTGCGGCACCGGTGACAATAACTTGGCCTACTGAGGCAGCATATGGAACGAAATGTATATCTCCATTGGGTGCCAGGACTCCACCATAATATGCACTATCAACAGTATACGCCAAAGAATAAGTAGACACCGTACCTGTAGATGATATTTTTTGACCTTTACTAGCAGCATCTATAACAAAATGAATATCACCATTAGGTGCTAATACACCACCTTGATATGCACCATTTGTATCAGTATTTACTAATGAATATGTTGATACTACTCCAGCAGCTGATATTTTTTGTCCTACGCTAGCAGCATTTGGAATAAAATGTATGTCACCATTAGGTGCTAATACTCCACCATAATATGCACCACCACTGGTGGTGTACACCAATGAATAAGTTGATACTACACCAGCAGATGATATCTTTTGACCTCTATTGGCACTAGCTAGAATAAAATGTATGTCACCATTAGGTGCTAATACTCCACCATAATATGCACCACTGGTGGTATACACCAATGAATATGTTGATACTACTCCAGCAGCTGATATCTTTTGACCTCTATTGGCACTAGCTGGAATAAAATGTATATCTCCATTAGGTGCTAGGACTCCACCAATATAAGCAGAAGATGTTGTATATACTAATGAATAAGTTGATACTACACCAGCAGCTGATATTTTTTGACCTACTGCGGCACTTCTTGGTATAAAATGAATATCACCATTAGGTGCTAGGACTCCACCACTATATGCACCACTAGTAGCAGTATACACTAGCGAATATGTTGATACTACTCCAGCAGCTGATATTTTTTGTCCTCTGGCAGCTGCAAATGGAACAAAATGTATATCGCCATTGGGCGCTAAGACTCCACCAGAATATGCACCAGTAGTAGTATACACCAATGAATAAGTTGATACAATTCCGTTAGAAAATGTGGTGTTTGCAGTAACACTTCTATTCAATAAAGTTTGTAACTGTGAGAAGGCAACGTTTGCAGTATCAATAGAACTGTTATCTGCCGCCGGTAATTGTCCGTATACTGTAGCAGTAATTTCGTTTTGCCAATCTGGAGATATAATCCAAGTATTGGCCATCTTAGAATCCTATTATTGAAACTGTATAGAAACTTGATGCTGGAGCAGAAACAAAACTCACGTTCATTTGGTTAGTATTTGCATATTGTAAAGAAGGATACACTACGTTACCTGAAGTTGTTTCACGAACAGTTGTAATAATATTAGATTTTCCTAAATTATGTAACACTTGATACTTGGTATTTGTTCCGTCACCAATCGTTGTGCTATATGTAGATACAGAACTACCGCCACCAGAACCCATTACCCATGGAGTTCCGTTAGAAGCATATCTCAAGTTATCTGTATAGATTGCACCCGTAGTTGTTGTTGCATATACTGAGTTTGTATATACTACCGTATTTTGGCCAAAGTTAACTACTGTATTACCCGGATTAGTATTACCACCAAAGTTAATTGTTGTGTTACCTAAAGAACCAACACCAATGTTAATAACTGTGGATGATCCTGTAGTACCGTAGTTTCCTATACCAACAGTTTTGGTACTACCGGCAATTACTATACCGTTAGCAATTTCAAGGTTACTTGTAAGTGTTGATCTTCCAAATACTGTGTTACCGGTTTGTGATACACCACCATAAAGGAAAGTTCCTGTTGTCAACGTAGTACCAACAGTAAAGTTACCAGTTGTTACTAAAGTGCCGAGGTTCACACCACCAGTTGCAGAGCCGTTTAAACCAAGTGCACCGGTAGCCGTTAATGTACCACTAGCCGTCAATGTACCGGTAACTGATGTTGTGAATGCTGTTAACGATAATGGAAAAAGAGCATTACCATCGGCTTTAAAGTTACCAGCAACAAACAAAGAACCGTTAGCCGTTGTGTTACCGGTTAACACCGTATTATCGGCTATAGTTTCTGCTGCAGTACTATTTGTTGTATATTGAAATATTATTCTGGTTGCAGTACCAATTGTATACAAAGAATTTGCCGTATCGGTATAATACATTCCAGATATACCGGTATCTTCCCAATAAACGTTCCTTCTTGTTCTGTAACTTGATGTTGCTACGTTCCATGCGGTATTTAAATTGAATTCAGCAATATCTCTATAAGCAGTACCAGCAACAAACATTCTGGTACCATCAGTATTAAAAGCATGAGCAACAGATGTTCCTGCTACTGTAGAAAAAGCGGTACTTGTTATGCCGGCAACCTGTGTGTTTGTTGTGTATGTTGCGGTGTTCACACTCCAAGGAGTACTTAATGTATACTGATACACTGCATTGTTACTTGAACCGTTAACGTACATTTGAGTGCCGTCAGGTTTAAATGTCAAACCCGTCACAGTTGAATCTTGTGTTTGTAATAATCCGTTAGCGGTGTTTGAGTTTACAATAAATGAGGCGGTATTAATATCCCATGGTGTATTTAAATGGTATTGCCATACTCTTTTATTGGTGTTACCCAAAATATACATTTCTGAACCATCAGGTTTAAACCAAATATCTTGTGGTGAAGTATCTTGAGTTGCAACTGAAAAAGCTGCCGTATTAATTGCAGTGCTTTGATCCCATGCACTATTCAATCTTAATTGATACACCCTTTGTGGTGCAGTAGTACCAACAATGTATATTACAGTACCGTCAGGTTTAAATGTTATTCCTTGTGGAGCATTATCACTGGTAAACGTATAACGAACTGGTGTTTGATCCCAAGAAGTTAAATTATTTGTACCTGTATATGCAACGTAACTATTTGATCCGGTAAATTGTATTAATGGAATAGGATTAGTAATAGACAAATTACCATCAATCCATACGTTATCTTGCGCACCAATTCCACCCATAACCGTTAAGGCTCCTACGGCAGAAGATAATCCTGGTTGATTATTAGAAACATATAATTGTGATGCCGAATTTATTGTAATTACTGAACCAATATTTGGTAATAAAGTATTTGCTTTTGTTTGTAAAGAAATAATATTAGCATTGGCTGAATTCAATCCTGCTTTAATATAAAATGAATTTGCATTAGCAGTTATTAAACCGCCAGCAGTGGTATTTGCTAAATTTCTTGCCGTTTGGTCAATTAACACCGCAGTGGTTTGTATTGTACCATCACCAAAAGTTACGCCATTGCTTGAACCTACAATGTATACACCAGCAGTATATATGTTACCAGAAATACCTGCACCACCAGCAACGATTAAAGCACCCGAAGTTGTATTGGTAGAAGGAGTACTTCCTGTACTTGGTCTTACATAAACAGAAGTATTTCCAATAGCTAAATCTGCACTACCTGGTACACCAATTTGAAATTCATTTACTGTAGTTTGATTAGGTATAATAGAATATGTTGGTCTAGTTTCATATCGAATATTTTTTTGTGCTGTTGCCGTTTTAAATCCAAAATCAAGTAATGCTACTCTACTCTGTGAAGCATCAAATAAAGGTCCGTTTTGGTTATCTCTATTTTGTAATCTTAAAGATATTGGACCCCAGGTATCACTAGATACACCAAGAGTTAATTCTGCTCCATTTGTTAACACATTAGAAGTCAAAACGTTACCGGCTATAACATTGGACATAGCAAAGCCTGTAATACTAATTCCGTTTGCCGTGGCTATTATTGAATCGGTTGCCTGGTGGTATAATAATCCTGCCGGTATTACAGTAAAATTAGTATCACCAGGATTTTTAAATAACCATTCTAAAGATTCACCAACACCACCTTGAACTAATCTTCCATAAATTCTATGAAAACCTTTTTGTAAATAAACAGTTCTTTGTGTGCCACCAGGAGTACCCGATGCGGCTGCGCCGTGACCACCTGATGTGAACCAATCTGCAACTAGTTTGCCATCAACAAATAAATCTGAGTTATCGTCTGAGTTAACACCAAAAGAATAAACACCTGCCGTATTGGCGTAAAAATAACCAGCAACTTCCATAAGATAATTGCTACCAAAACCAGTTGCAATATTTTGTTGAACCGCAGTAAATGTTCCTGATGATACTAATGAAGCCGCAGCAATATTGGCCGTCATTTCTTCTGAGTTTACTGATACATAACCAGAAGTTGAATATTTACGCCACACCACTTTTGATTGTAGACCAGTAAAATCTCTATTATCATTTCTAACTATAACGCCGTTATTGGCCACAATTTCTTGGTCGGCATAATGCATGCCGTTTACAACTAAAAGGGCGCTAGCGGTTGCTGGTGAAGTATTGGTCGTTGCTGTGCCAATAATAACGTTACCGTTATATGGTGATAAGTTAACTTGACCAGTATCTTGTACCGTAATACTAGGAATACCAGAAATATCATTAACTGAGAAAAGGGTACCTGTGAGGGTATTACTAATGGAGAATAATTGGCCAACAGAACTTTCAAAAGATAGTAGCCCATTAGACGTAGGATAAGTCCTAAGCGTAATACTCTGAGGACCAATAGTGTTATTGGCTGAAGTAAAAACAATCTTAGGATCATCGGTGGACGATCCTGAATTGGGTGTAATTACTATATTCTTATCGGTATATGCCATTTTTTACTATTCTTGTGTTGTACTGTGGTATTTATTCGTCAGTATAAGTGATACTACCATCTTCATTTCTTATTGCGGTTGCGGTTTGCATTTTTACCCAATTGTGAAAATTTTGTTGAACAAATGTGGTGGCTTCATCATAAGATAAAAAATCACCTTTAGTTGTTAAATTGTTAACAAAGTCCGGTGTGTCACCTTCCCAAGCAATCATTACTTGAGTATTATCATTACTAATGTTTTGCCAAAGAATTTTAGTTGAATCAATTTTATCTAATTCAGAAATATCAAAAATTAAAGTTGTAGGGTTTTGCATATTTTTTTATAATCCATATTTACTTTTGTTTGTCAAGTAATATCTTTGGATTTCTGTTGGCGTTAACACTCGATTGTATATATCAATTCTACCAAGATTTCCATACAATTGATAATATGAATTTGTACCGGAGGCTATTATAGTATTATTTCCTGTACCAATATAAGCACCTCCAGATTTTGAGCTATCATAAATTGTATTAATGTACATTGTTCTTGTGGATGTAGAAGAATCATAAGTACCAACTAAATTATACCAAGTGTTCGGTAAAAGTGTGGTTGCACTATTAAAATCATCATTATAAAATCCAAAATTTAATTTTCCAAATCTTTCGCCAATAGAAAAACTTGAATCAGTAACACCTTGCCCGTGAGCAATTAAAGTATTTGGCCAATCGTTTCCTCCAGTTGGTGTGCGTCCAATTTTATTCACTTGATTAAAATATGCCCAAGCGGATATTGTATAACTGCCTTGCCAAAAAGAATCGGGAATTCCTGTAGTAGTAATGTACTGATTAACGCCTGTAATTTGGTTATTTGCAAAAACAAATGTTCCTCCGCTATTTGCACTTAGATAACAATTGTTACTAATTAATCTTAAATCAGCAGAAATATTATTACCAACATTAATTGTTTGAAATGGATTAACTATATTAATCCATGTAGTTGTACTTGTGGCCGGAATAAAGCTCCTATTATTTCCAGGATCAAAACAAATTACTAATCCAGTATTTGCGAGGGTGGGAGAGTGCGTTAAAGACATTTTTAGAAAGTAACGTTAGAACCAAAATTAAATTTTTTGTTTAAAATATTGTAACTCGTTTTTGCTTCAAAGTCGGTTAACTCACGATTCCACATACGCACTAGAGCAATATCACCAATGAATTGATCTTGATATCTTGCTACCGCTTGTGTACCAATAGCTGCAAACCTACTATTGTTTCGCCCTACGTTTACGGATGTACCCGGAACACAAATTTGAAATGTTGAAGTTGTATCCGGTGTTCCATATTTCCAGTTACGAGAAACCGTGGCAATTTTGGCTACACCATCATAAGCAGTAATTTGGATAACATCTCCATATCCTGTTCCTGTAAGAATAGAAACATAATCATTCACATAATCAGTATTGGCGGATGAAAAATTGGCCGGCAATGTTATAGTATTGGCAACACCAGAATTTCCGCCAGTTGCTGAAACAACAGTACCACGATCTAAAACTTTATTTGATAAATTGTTATTTCCTCCATTGATTCGCCAAGTACTTCCATTCTCAAGGCTATACGATAGTATGTCGTGGCGCCAAACACCTAAAGGTACCAAAGCCGTTGGATTAGAATTACTATAATAATTAATTATTCCACCACCATTTGCCCAGCGCCAATTACCATATTGGTAAGTAGTTCCAGTATTACTAAAAACTAATTGAAGTCCATCACCGGCAGTTGTTGCATCAATCATATAAAATGTACCGCCAGGTGCCGGATAAGCAGTAAGTCGCCAAACAATTTCTATGGTGCAATTTGTACTTCCAATTTTTCCAATATTTAAATTATAATCCAATCCAGTGCCACGCCAAATTGTATTACCGGTAGTTGCATACGTTAACGTGTTTGCACCAGTAACATCAACATTTGAAAAACTAAAATATGCTGGAGCTCCATTGGTTGTATTTGCCGGAGTATATGGTGGAGTATTTGCTAGATTAAAATTGGCGTTTTTATTAATCAAATCAATCCAAGTATTGCCTGAGCCAGAATAACTTTTTGGATTGTTGGCATCAATACAAACTGTTAATCCATTCATTATAGTGCTATAATTATAATTGACACCCATAATTAACTTTCCACTTCAAGCTTATCTATATCTGCTCTTTCTGCAAACACAATATAAAAACAATTAATATCATTACTTAATAAGGCATCATTACCAATAGTAATCCTGTTATCTTTAATTTCTTTAACAGAAAGTTTTTGAAATTTACCAATAGGAGTTAATTGAACAGTTATGCTATCTTTATGAACCAATTTTGTCCAATATTCAGGCAATTCAATTGTGTTATTATTAACCAATTTTCCACGAACATACACACCAAACTCGGGACCTTCTAACGATCCATAACGTAAATCTTTTCCTGGTTTTGTTGGATGTGGAATATTAAATGATTTTGATGTAGCATTTAGTGCGCCACCAATACCAACACCACCAGTAACTACTAAAGCACCCGTGGTGGTATTTGTACTCACTAATGTACTTGTGATGTTCAAAGGATTAGGAATTGTACCGCCACTAAATCCTCCCGTTGAAACAAAAGTAATTGTGTTACTGGTGCCAACAGTAGTAATAGTCATTCCAGTACCAGCAACAAATGTTAATGGTGAAGAAGTACTATTTGCTATTACTCTTGGTTGACCAGAAACAACGATAGTAGAAAAACTATTTGTGTTAGCACCGGCACCACCACCGGTGATTGTTGTTGTGCTGATATTAGTAATACGACCGTTAGCAGCAACAGTAACTACAGGAACTAATGTTGCACTACCAAATGTTCCTGTCGGAGATGTTACAGTTGTATAATCTGTATTCGCCAATGCTTGTAATGAAACAATATTGGCATTAGCTGAATTTAATCCAGATTGAATATAAACTGTATTAGCATTAGTAGTAATTAAAGCTCCACTTAAATAACTTAGTGTGGTGTTTGCATAAGAACTAATAGCATTTGCTTGAGCATATGCCGATTGTGTCAAACCATCAGTATTGGTAATCCAAGTATTTTGTGTTAAATTTACACCAAAAAGATATGATATATTGGCATTGGCTGAATTTAATCCAGACTGAATATAAACTGTATTAGCATTAGCCGTTATAAGTCCACCAGCGGTAACATTGGCTTGGTTATAAGCTGATTGCATTTTACCATCTGTTGATACAATATTAGCATTAGCAGTTATAAGTCCTGCTTGTAACAAAGCTATGTTGGCATTTGCTGAATTTAATCCAGACTGAATATAGAAACTATTAGCGTTAGCGGTAATTAAACCACCAGCAGTTACGTTGGCTTGGTTATAAGCCGACTGCATCTTACCGTCTGTTGATACAATATTAGCATTAGCAGTTATTAAACCACCGGCGGTCGCATTAGCCTGATTATAGGCAGACTGCATCTTACCATCAGTATTAGTAATCCAAGTATTCTGAGTTGTTTCAATGCCAAACAAAATAGAAATGTTAGCATTCGCTGAATTGATATAAGAAAACGCTAGAGCTGAATTTGCGTTTCCAGATATAATCCAAGAATTTTGAGTTGCATCAATACCAAGAATATATGCAATGTTGGCATTACTGGTACCTAATCCTGCTTGCAACAAAGCAATATTAGCATTGGCTGAATCTAACCCAGCTTTAATATAAACTGTATTAGCATTAGCAGTAATCAATCCTCCAGCAACCACGTTTGCTTGATTGTAAGCAGATTGCATTTTACCATCAGTATTGGTAATCCAAGTATTCTGAGTTAAGTCAACACCAAGAATATAAGCTATGTTTGCATTAGCAGTATTAAGTCCAGATTGAAGTAAAGCTATATTGGCGTTAGCAGAATTAATATAAGAAAACGCTAGAGCTGAATTTGCGTTTCCAGATATAATCCAAGAATTTTGAGTTGCATCAATACCAAGAATATATGCAATGTTGGCATTACTGGTACCTAATCCTGCTTGTAACAAAGCAATATTAGCATTGGCACTATCAAGTCCTGCTTTAATGTAAACTGTGTTAGCATTAGCCGTTATCAAACCACCAGCAACCACGTTTGCTTGATTATAGGCAGACTGCATTTTACCATCAGTAGCAACACCATTTGCGTTAGCAGTTATAAGTCCTGTTTGTAACAAAGCTATGTTGGCATTTGCTGAATTTAATCCAGATTGAATATAAAATGAATTAGCATTTGCACTAATCAAACCACCTTGTAATGCAGATATATTGCCATTGGCCGTTATTAAACCACCAGCAGTTACATTGGCTTGTGTCCAAGCAGAAGTTGAATAAGTGTAAATATCAATACCATTAACAACTGCTGTTGTAACAATTAAATTACCTTTAAAATAACTAGCGTTTAAGTTTGCTTTACTAAATGATGCGTCTGTAATATCAATGTTATTGTTCGAATCTACTTCTGGTGTGTAACCTTTGAATAAATAAAATTCTTTTGTTCCAGAATCTCTAATCAAACCAGCGTGAGCATTGGTACCATCGTTATAATGTCCAGCAAAACCAATATCTTTGGTATCGCTAACATAGTTACCAAGACCTAATAATATTAACGGGTCAGCTACGGCTAACTGTTGTACGTTTTGTGATGAAATATTTCCTGTGAGGACTAAATTACCTGAAACAACTAAATCTTGTGTGATGGTCACATTTCCAGAAATTGTTTGATTTAATGATCCAGTTAAATTTACTTTATTGGAGATGTTGGTGTTTTGAGTCGCATCCACACCTTCAATAATTGTTATTCTAGCATTGGCTGAATTTAAACCTGCTTGCGTATAAACTGTATTAGCATTAGCAGTTATCAAGCCACCAGCAGTTACGTTTGCTTGATTATAAGCCGATTGCATCTTGCCATCTGTATTGGTAATCCAAGTGTTTTGTGTTAAGTCAACACCTTGAATGATTGCTGTGTTTGCATTAGCCGATATTAATCCTGCTAAAATGTATGCTGAGTTAGCGTTGGCTGCAATTAATCCGCCTTGTAATGCACTTATGTTACCATTGGCAGTATTAAGTCCTGCTTGCGTATAGACTGTATTGGCATTAGCAGTTATTAAGCCACCAGCAGTAACGTTGGCTTGGTTATATGCCGATTGCATCTTAGCATCGGTGTATGTAATATTTGTATTTTGTGTTGTTTCAATACCAAATAAAATACCAATATTGGCATTAGCACTATCAAGTCCTGCTTTAATATAAACTGTATTAGCATTAGCAGTTATCAAGCCACCAGCGGTTATATTAGCTTGATTATAAGCAGATTGCATTTTACCATCGGTATTGGTAATCCAAGTGTTCTGTGTTAAGTCTACACCTTGAATAATTGATATGTTGGCATTGGCGGTATTGAGGCCAGATTGTATGTAAAAACTATTGGCATTGGCTGCAATCAAACCACCTTGTAAAGCACTTATATTTCCGTTTGCAGTATTTAAACCTGCTTGTGTGTATACTGTATTAGCATTAGCCGTTATTAAACCACCAGCAGTTACGTTAGCTTGATTATAAGCAGATTGCATTTTACCATCGGTAGCAACACCGTTGGCATTAGCCGTAATTAAACCTGATTGGAGTAACGCAATGTTAGCATTGGCTGAATTGATATAAGAAAATGCTAAAGCAGAGTTTGCATTAGCAGATATAATCCAAGAATTTTGAGTTGCATCAATACCAAGAATATATGTAATATTAGCATTACTGGTACCTAATGATGCTTGTAACAAAGCAATATTGGCGTTAGCTGAATCTAAACCAGCTTTAATATAAACTGTATTTGATGCAGCAGAAATACCAATAGGTTCAGAAGTTAGAACTAAAGCATTATTGGAGTAAACAGCATCAGCATACACATTACCTTTTACACCAATACCACCAGCAACAGTTAAAGCACCAGTGGTATTCGATGTTGATATGGCCGTATTTGTAAAATTGGTAATTGTGTTACTACCAAATTTTACTGTTGTATTTCCACCGCCTGATGTACCAATTGCTATATTAGTATTTGAACCAATAAAAGCATTCGTACCAATTTCAACAGTTTTAATAACACCTGCTAATGAATAACCATTACCCAAATACACATAGGTGGTATAATTACCATTACCAATTTGATTATATCCACCTTGAACTGTGAGGTTACCCCCAACAGTTGCTCCTCCAAAAATATTAGTGTACGTTATTGGATATTGATATGCTGCAGTTGGAGTTCCAATGTTAACTACAATAGTATTACCTGTTAATCCACCTGATGCAATATTAACTGTTGCATTTCCAGGTCCTTCACCTATTGTAATATTTGTGCCACCAACAAATAAATTACCAGAAATACCAACACCACCAGCAACAGTTAAAGCACCTGTAGTATTACTTGTACTTGTTGTTGTATTAGAAACATATAATCTTGATGTAGAATTTACTGTGATTAAAGGACCAGTATTTGGCAACGCATTATTAGCAGTATTGGAGGCATAACTGGCAAGATTATATGCTACATTGGATTGAGTATATGCAGATTGTGCCAAAATATTAGCGGAGTTAGCTTGATTGTATGCTTGCTGAGCAAGTCCTAACCCACCCAAATAACTTTGAGGAATCCATTGCCGGCCACCAGGACTTGCTGTATTGTAACTTAAAACATCTCCGTTATTGGCCGTACCTAGATTAGGTTCCGCAGAACTTAAATCTAAAAATTGGTAACGTGAGAGTGATACGTTAGCGGAATTACTTGTGGGTACACGACCGCTAACTAGCCTAGTTCTATTGGTCATATTTTATTATTGATTTGCTGTTTCTAAATATGACAAAATTAATTGTCCAGAACCACTTATACTACAATTGGCAGTAAATGAATCGCCTGTTTGTAAAATTAATTTGCCTGTTAATAGTGTTGCTGCGTCATTTGTTGGAATAATAGTTCCTTGAATAATTGAAGTGTTAACGCCACCTCTTACAAAATAAGCAGAAGCTTGAATAGTATTTGCTGAATCTATATTTGAAACTTGTGCCAACAAAACGACAGTAGTTACACCAGTAGGTGTAGTATATATTGTTTGAAAATTAGTTGTTAATGTTGCGGTTGTTGTTTTAAACGTATTTAATGGAATTGATTGTGCTGCCATTTTTTATCCTTCGAGTGCTAAAATATATGGAGTCATTTGCGCAAATAAACTCTTACTAAATGTTCGGCCAGCAATGGTTGCGGTTGCTTGATTTAATATTAAATCCCCAACTGTAAAGTTACCTGCTTCATCTGTTGCTGTGGCGTAAACAGAACCTTCATTATATACGACAATTTGTTTTGTTGAATCTGCCACGCCACCTAATCTAGGTATAGCATTAATGTTTGTGCCTGCACCAACAAATTCAAAAGTTTGTCCTGATGCTCTTAACTGACTTTGTTGATAAAAATAAACCGGCGTTTGATCGGCAAATACGGTATTATTGCTTACTGCAAATGATACTGTTGTATTTCCTTTAGCATCTAATGGAGTAGAACCTTTAACAACATAATATGTATTTGGATCATCTCCCGAAATTTTCATGACCATACTAGAAAATGGTACTGGCGCAGTTACAAATGCAGAGTTTGCAACTACACTCGAAAGATTCATTGTTAAGGTGCCTGCTGATTGAGTGCCGTTAAGTTTTGCTGTCATAGCTAAGGCACCTTTACCATTAGCCACCAATCCGTAATTACCAAAGTTTACGTTACAGTTACCCATTGAAGCAGAACCGCCAGATTCAGCCAAGAAAGCCGTGTCACAGAAAATACCATAGATGGAAACCAATTGTGAGTAACCATCATTTAATATGTGTACACCTTTGCCGCCTTGGTTTACTTGAGTAAACTGAGATGATATCATACTTTTATTACCGGTTGCTCTTGATCCATCAATTTTTAATCCTGTACCACCAAGTGAGGTGATAGAAGAACTATTATAAATGTAAGGACTTCCTGTAATATAAGTTGTGTATCTTGTAGTAGGAGATGCAGGTGAAGTTCTTAACGGAATAGAAAGAGTGTAATTACAAGTGTTATCAACATAAGGAGTAATTTGACTATCTATTGTGGCAACTTTTGTATTACCATTATATGCAGTAATTGTTCTTGTTGTTCCAAAAGGACCTGCAGCGGGTCCAGAAGTAATAGTAATTTGCATGCTGGTATAATAATCATCATAAGGTTCTGCATTAGTTCCTAAAACAACATAATTGCTACCGCCACCTTGTGCAGTACCGGTTTCAATTACAGGAGTAGGAAATGCTATTGCTGAACCTGAATAATTAACAAATTTTACAGCAGTAACATAACCATTATTATTCATCCAAAAAATATCTTTTGTAGGATCTTGTGGTTGAATAATAGTGTTTCTTTCACCGGCACCAGAAATTTGAACTTGTTGTGGAACAATAATTGGAGTTTTTTCGGTATATGTGCCACTATGAATATATACAGAATCTCCTGGTTGTGCTGCTGCAACTGCTGCACGGATGGTTGCTTTAGAAGCTCCTGGAGTTTTTCCGTCAAATTGGTCGTTGCCTGTTGCAGAAACATAATAGGTGTTGCCAACAGGAGTAGAAGATATGTCTACTACATTTCCATTTTGTAATTGTAAAAATAGACGACCATCAGTAATATTGACTGCTAATTCGCCTGGTGCCAAAACATCTTGTGCTGGTACCGAAAAGGCAGTATTACTTCTTTTTAATTGTATAGTTGAATGTTGAATGGTCATTAATATGTACCTCCATCAACATTAAAAGTTACTGTTTGTTGTACAATAAATTTATCCGTAGCGGCCGAATAAATTATACCATATCCGTCTTGCAAATCTCTAGCATCAACATCAAGTAAGTTTCTTAATTGTGCGCCCGCACCGCCATAGTTGATGGCCGGAACAGTTGGATTTGATGAAGGTCCTACTCTAACGTTGATAGATTGAGATGGAGTGACAGTAACATTTGGCATTATTATCTTGTTACTCCAGGAGAAACATCAATAGTGCCTTCCAAAATTCTTGTTACTTCATTGGATGGACTGGTAATAAGAGTGTCGTAAACATAACGACCAGGAACAAGATTCGCTGTAGTGTTAGCATTCAGTTTTAATGTTATTTGGCCAGCACCACCAGAAATTGTTGTTAAAAATACCGCTGAAGCATTGGCTGAATAATATGACTTTCTCATCTGACTAGACGCAGTAAAGCCCACCAAATTATAGGTATTTAAATAAACATCATCTAAAGTGATTGTGGTGGAAAAGGTAGTTCCTTGTTCCATATAGAGATTTTGATACCCTGCGCTCATGAAATCCTCTGGAATATTTAATTATTATCATATATTTATGTAATTTCCACCTAATCTCAAAAGTAAAATCGCTTTTAAGACTTTGGGATCACGTCCGGAAAATTTGGAGGCCGGAAGACAAAAATTTGAATTTTTAGGACTTCTTCAATTCTTCAATTTCTGCTTTAAGTTCTTTAATTGCTGCAAATGACAAAGCAACTAATTTTTCATAATCAACTGCCAAAGAACCATCTGGTCTTGTTCGGACTGCTCTTGGGAATACAGATTGAACATCCTGAGCAATAACACCAAAATCTTGTTTTTGATTAAAGTAACCATCTTCACCACCATGAGCTTCCAAATAAGCATCGGTCCAATCAAATAACTTACCACCAATTGCATCAACGGCATCTAGAGCATTTGGTATATCAACAACATTTTCTTTAAATTTCTTATCAGAAGAATAGTAAGCAGTAATATTATTAGTGGCACGAATTTCACCAGCAGTCGTAGAAGCAGGAGTACCTACACCAATAGAATTGAATTGAGAATTCTGTGACGTACTTGTAAATGTTGCTGCTGATCCGCCAGCATTACCGTCAATACTAACTCCAGTTAACGTTTGTGAAGTAGAAGCACGGTTTAGTGCAATTGCAGTAGTTCCAACATATAATGTAGAATTTCCAAGAACTCCCGAAGGAATAGTTCCTGTTAAATTACCAGCGGTCAATCCTGTTAAATTTGCACCAGATACAGCGCCAAAAGAAGCCGACCAAATACCGGAAGTAATTGTACCGGTAGTAGTCAAACTAGAAGAACCAGCTAATGGAGAAGCTCCAATACTGTTATAACTAATAGTTTTAGCTGCAGAGCCATTATATGTTGAAGCAGATGCATCTCCTGATCCACCGTTACTAAATGTTAAACTATTTAAACTGCCTCCAAGAGAAATTCCAGAAATGGTTGAATTGGTCAAAGCGCCATTAGGAATACTTGTGAAGTTTGTACCAGCAAATGTTGGAGCGGCGCCAGAGTTAATATTTTGAGGTAATGATAATGTTACGCCACCAGTAGAACTTGAAGCAGTAATTTGATTTGTTGTTCCAGTAATAGAAGTAACACCAGAGTTTGTAAGCGTATATGTACTGCCACTTACTGATGTCGTAAGTCCTGTACTACCATTTATTGTTAATGTTCCACCACCAGCAACTGAACCAGAACCTGAACCGCCAGCAAGTGTAATTGAAGTTGAAATTGCGGTCGTTGTTATATTAGTTACACGACCAAAAGTGTCAACTGTAAGAACTGGAATTGATGTACTTGATCCGTAGGTACCAAATGTTGCACCTGAAGTTTGTGGAGTAACAGTTAAAGTTTGACCAGAATTAACAACAGTAGTAATATAAGTGTTTGATGATGTAACAGTCAATGATTGACTAATTAAAGATACGCTACCTGTACCACTCGAGCCTGCTGTTGCCAAAGTTGAAGATACTGCTGTATTAGCTGCTGAAATTACACGACCAGTAGAATCAATATTTAATACTGGAATTTGTGTTGCGCCACCCCAATATCCAGCAGTTACACCTGATGCCGGCAAACGAGCAGCAGGCAATGTTCCTGTTGTTTGATAAGAAGAATTTCTTGCATTAGCATTAGCGTTATCAATATTAGATTGTAATGTTGCTGAATTGGAAGCTAATGTTAAATTTACATTGTTAATATTTGTGTTTGCTGTATTTGCAACACCTTGCAAATAAGATACTGCATTTGATGTAGCAATATTTTTTGAACCATAATTATAAGTGGTATCACTTACATATTCGTCAGTTAATATTCTGTAATAATTTCCATTATTGACATCATTTAACTCAAAGTACTGTTGTGGCTCATTCCAACGGAAAGAAGCATTTGCTGCTGATGGACGATACACATTAAAGTATGAACTGATTGGTGAACTAGCGTTAGCACTAAGAGTGAATGTATTTGTTGCATAAACTGTAGTACCAGTAATTACAAAATTGCCATTAACAGTTACAGAACCTGAAGTGTATAATGATTGGAATTGTCCATATACACCTGTAGCATTAAGTGTTGTTCCACTTAATGTTAGATTGGTACCATTAATTGCACCATTTGATGATAGAGAGTTTACATAAGCCGAACCAGCAGCATTCAATACACCACCTAAGAATGTGTAACCATTTGCATTAAGATTGCCTGTAAATGTATTACCACTAACATTTAATATTTTGGTGTTAATGGTGTTATTGGCATTAAATGTATTGGCAAATAATGAACCACTTACATTCAATAAAGAAGAAGTTAAGTTTGTAACATATCCTGTTGTGGATACATTTAATGAAGGAGTATTAATAGTTGTGTTGGCATTAAATGTATTAGCATATACAGTATTAGCATTCAACAATAAAGAAGTTAAGTTAGAAATATAACCAGATACAGACACATTTAATGAAGGAGTATTAATAGTTGTGTTTGCATTTATTACGTTTGATGTTACAGTAAGTGCAGTAGTAATATTATTTCCAGCAAATACGTTACCACTAAGATTTGTTTGTTGATAGACGTTTAAGTTGTTTGTTATTAAACCATTTCCGTTAATGGCCAAATTATAACCATTGAAGGAATTTGTGGCATTAAAATTAACAGCGTTGACATCTTTAGTAACATTAACATAATTTTGAGCAATTACGTTACCACCTACTGTGGTATCTAAAGAAATTGAAACTGTATTTGAAATTACGGTTGTGCCAGAAACACTTAATGTGTTTGCAATAACTGTATTGCCTGTTACTCTTAAATAACCATTCAATTGAGAATTGTTTAAAACGGCAAGACCTAAACCTGGACCATTGACACTCAACAATCCTCCAACAATCATTTGACCAGCGTTATTTAAACCTATTTGAGTATTTGAAAAATATACTTGGCCGTATTTGACTGTTAAATTGTTGTCAATAGATACGGAAGAACCAGGATTGGTAACACTTACCGTATTATAAAAATTAACAGGACCATTTGCTTGAAATGCGTTTGATGGGTCGGAAACAATCAATGTGCCAGTTGATTTGGTATAATTTTTTGCCGCTAAATTATTATTTTCACCAGCCAAATAATTAGTAGTAACTACCCAATCACCAAATGTATTAGCATACCCTAAAATAGAAACTGTATTAGCCATTTGTACCTTCTAAAAGTTTGAACAACAACTGTTTAATTTCACTCATATCGTTTTTTATGTTGTTGATTTCCGATTTAATTGTATTTATTTCTTCTTTTTGGCTGGCTGCAATTTTTCTTTTTAAATTATATTCTTCCAGTCCATTAATATCTTTATTAATGAGAGCCATTGTTTCCGTATCACGAACCAATTTTGTACCAGTAACTTGAACTAACATAATTATACCGTTGTATTAGTGTTTGGTGGTAAAGCCAAAGCACGAAGATCAGTTAAGTACGGAACAAAAGTACGATCCGAAGAAGTCAATACAACTTTAATTGCAAACTGACTAAAGGTAGTATATACTTGTCCTGTTGTACTTGTATAAGTTACAAAACCTTGATCTGAACCAGATGTACCAGGAGCAAAACTAAATTCAATCGTATTATCTCTTGTTTGTGAATAAGCAGCACCAGAATTGTTAATTTTGGTCATCAACTGCCATACACCATCTTCAAACTTTTGTGTGTCATTACGATTTAATATTTTGTAGTATACATTAATATCTGTATTGACTGGTCTGTAAGCAGTAAGATAAACATTCAAATCTCCAGAATCGTAACCTGGATCCAAAACAACTTTCTTAGTTACATATCGAGAAAGAGCATTACCGCCATTCTTGGATGTTTCTCCAGCAACTATAACGTTTGCACCTGAACCTGTGGCACTAGTAATTGTAATTGTTGGTGTTGATATGTAACCAGAACCTGGTGTAGTAATATAAACGGAAGTTACCACGCCATTAGCAACGTTTGCGGACGCATAGGCTTGAATACCACCGTTTGCAGCAGTCGGAGCAGATACGGATACATTTGCTGAACCATAAGTATTACCTGAAGCACCGTTTGCATAACCTGTACCACCAGAAACTATTGTAATTAATGAGTTGGATAATTCACAATTGTTAATATTCCACTTAACGGCGTATACTGACAAACCAGCATCAGAAATAATTGGTGAAACTGCATTGTCATTTGTAGATAGTGATGCGTATACCGAGAATGACTGATTGGTGTTGGCCAAAATAATACGTTCACCATTTCCGTCATTCAGATAGATATCGTCTTGTGTTGCAGTACCAAATTTTCCAGGAAGAATATTATTTACTGGAGTACTTGAACCACTACCTGCATATGTTGAACTATAAGAATAATTGATACTTGTAGTTGTAGGCACAAAATCAGTTGTTGTAACGTTAAATGCGTCAACTAAAATATCTGTATTAGACGCATTAGTAATTGCAGTAGAAATATTATTTGCATTTAAATAATAATCCAAACTTTGGTCAACCAATGCACGTTGAGGTAATTTTTTAGGTAACACATATTGAATTGTTGGTGTGCTACTAGTGGAGAATACACAACGATTAATTGTAAACATTAAATCTTGATTTTGGTCAGCAGTCCATGTTTGTGAGTTTTGTGATAAAAATAAAGCTCCAACATATGGTGCGGAACCAATTTTGGTGATGTTTGATGGTGCAACATAAGATGATGAACTTGGCGGTATATTTGAAACCGAAGATGGTAATGCAGTATCTCCTTTAGATGCCGACCACAAAATATATTCGGTTGAAGCTGTTTTTAAGATAAAAGCATACAATACACCTGGTTGAATATAAACTGGAGCAGAAAATTTAAATACTGTTTGGCCAACCGAATCAATTGAATTTGGTTGTGTTGTTGTGGTTACCATGTCTGGAGTCAACGTAACAATAGAATGATCTAAAGTTTCTCCATTTGGATAACCATTTTGTGTACCAACAATTGATAATGTAACTGGTGTGGCGGATGTCAATGGTTTTGCTTCAAAAAATACAGTAATAGAACTTAAAAATAAACCATTTGGATAATTATCTTTTGGGAAGATAAATGTTTGTGCCACAGGATCCCACGGAGAAATATATGTTTGAACTGAGTTTGTTGATTGATAATTGGTCTGCGTAAATGTTCCTTTAGCGCCCGCAGGTGAAGCACCAAAATCTACTCCTTGAGAAACAGTATGTAACCCTTCAGAATAAAAAGTTCCTTCAGCTGTTGTAGTTGCTGCTCCGGTATTTCCATAAGAATTGTCTACACGGAACACACGTTGGCCGGTATGGAAATTATTTGCTGGCACATTAAAGATACCATATAGAGAACCATCTTCATTTGTGGTAAAAGTCCCAATTGAGTACACATCACCTATCGATGCGGTAAGACTTGAGGATAAAGTTGCCACTTTAGTTGATGTGTTGTAAGAAGTAATTGTTGCAGATTGTCCTATGCCTAATCCTGCACAAATATAAATGGTTTTAGTTGAGTAGATATCTGTTGATGATGCCAAAGGTGACAAAGTGATTTGATTACCACTTACATTGGTAACTCTACCGCCCCAATGGGTTGTTGATGAAACAGTACCACTACCAGTACTACTGGACGCTTGATAGTTTCCATTTGAATCAAAGAATCCGTTTTGAATTGTTCCGATTGTAGTATAGTTTGCAGTAGTCGTTGAACCATCAGCCGCAACATACAATCTTACTTGAGTGCCATTAGTTCCTGAATAAACATAAACGCCTAATACCCGAGCCGTTGGTGTGAATATACTATTTGTATAATAACCAATTACGTCATCTTCATTAAATGTTCCTGTAACTCCTGTAAGTTCAATTATATTTGCTTTACGAACAAACTTATCAACATTTGTGTTATCAAAATAATTATTCACTAAGGTGTTTAACAACATTCCAGAAGAACGAACTACAATTTGTTGAGTTCTAATAAATGGTAATACAGAAATGTCAGTAATATATCCGTTATTTAATGAGTATGTGTTACCAATTTGGTCATATGGTCCTAAAACATTAGTTTGTGCTTGATTTGTTGTTGTATATGTTGATGTTTGTGTGTAACCAACATAGCCAAACGGACTTGGATTAATATTGTGCCCTTCTACATTATACGAAGTTGTATATGATGTACCAGAGATTGTTTTCCAATCGCCGGCAGTTAGCACATTGATATTACCGCTAGAACGGAATACTTGTAAATTAGGATCAGTAATTAACAAAGAAGGTGCAGCGGTGTTATCCACCCAATTATCCACATTTGGAGATAATGAAGTTATACCTGTTGAAATTGAAACAGCAAATGGATTAACATTGACTGTACGAGAAGCAAATTTTTGTGAAGCTGCTTCTGTTGTGCTATAAGGTAAACTAAAATAGTTAACGTAACCATCGGAATTAATTGTATAACCTAAATTCGACATTGCACTTTGCGAAATCAATCCCATATTATAAATTTGTGCCAAACTCTTTAATGGAAAATTTTGAACATTTTGTCCTGCTGTCATTTGACGAGTGCGGCGATTAATTGTTAAATTATAATCTGGATTTAATGTGTCTGCGGTTGCATAACTTGAAAAATCATCAACAAGAATACCATTTTTAAAACGATTGATTCCGTAAGCATCAGGAATTTGAAGGCTTGTTGCGCTTTGTTCCAAAGAATTCAATGATGTATAGTATTCAATTTGATTAATACGAGTTTCTAAACCAGCAATATCTTGCATGGTGTAACGTTTGTGTTTAACTTTTTGTACAGATAAATCTGGAACGACACCTGAAGGAGCTTCTGTTGGCACATAACCAGTATATGGTGTATGTGTTAAATTAGCAATTACTAATGCTCCGTCTGGCTCTGCGGGGAAAATAGGACTAAGTGAAGGATTTCCTTGAATAACTTGGAAGCTCCTATCTTTACTTAATACCAATTTATCTTTACGACCAAGATAATAAGAATAGGTGTTAGTTATGTAAGAACCATCTACCGGCAAATATATACTTGTTGAATAACCTAAACGATATGTAAAGGCTGTTTGAGCATTTAATCGAGAAGGTCTAAAATCCATTACATCACGCAATTGATATGTTGTTCCGTGACTGCTTGTAAAAGTAGGAATACTTTGATATGTATCTGGTTGAGATGACCCCGTATAAGACTGAACACTAAAATAACCATCGCCATCCGAATGTTGATAATAATTAAGTAATACAAATAAATTACCTTTGATTGTAGGAGCGCCAGTTTTTAATTGTAGAGATGCGTGATCATAAAATGAATCTCTTTGGCCACTATCAAATAAGAAATTAGACGTAACATCATAAGCAGGATTGTTTATCATTGCAACAGTCGGCCAAGCAGAAGGACTTTGCGTATCAATGATTTTAACAATACTTTTAACGTCAGACAGGTATAAACTTTGTTTGTTTCCTGGTGCAGGTAAAGCAGAATTTTGAACAAACACTTGGCCAAAAGATGTTAACGCAGTATTATCAACATATACTCCAGGAACAACGTTAGTATTTGAAGTATTAATTGCAATTGTATTGGCGGTAATTAAATTCTTACGTTTTAATAAATGTGTACCAGAATCATTTGCAGTTGCTGCCGTTAATTTTTCTAAAATGGATGCTGTAAATGTTCCACCACAATCAGCCGCAGTCACAGTTAATGTAGCTGTGTAACCGTTAATAGCATCCAAACCAATAGTTCTAGAAGCAAGTGTCCATGAAAGAACTTGACCAACATTATAAACACAGCCTGATCCAGTAGAAGTTACAACAATGTAAAAATTATTTTTAATTTGACTTGATGATAATGTTTGTCCTAAATTTCCAGGGTGTTGCAAATATGAAGGTACAGTTATTTGTGCACTATAAGAACCTGAACTGTATGAAAAGTTAACGCCAGTCCACAAATATTCTGTTATATAAGAGGTATTGCCTAGCACCGACACATAAGGATTTCCAATTTTAAACAACATTTCTGGAGCACCAGTACCAATTAATGTAGCGGTACCTGTTGAAATTCCGTTGGCCCTACTTCCAATATCAATAGCTGCAGAAGCAGTAATAGTTGCAGGATAAGAAGCTTTGTTAGCTCCAACAATAATTTCAGTATCTTTAATGTCAAAATTTAAAGAGAATATTGAAGATGTGTCTGGTGTAACTGTCCAGTTTTGATTAACTGTAGCTACTTTGGTTACGCCGTTATAAGCAACAATAGTTCTAAAATCGCCAGCATCTGTTCCAGTAGTAATTGAAATATTAACACCAATGTAAGCAGCGTTAGATGAAGAATATGTTGAAGGCAAGGTTACAGTATTAACTGTTGCGGCAACCACGTTTGCACTTGGTGAAGTAGTTTGAACATCATGAACATAAGCTCTATACACATAAGTATTGCTTTGTGAATCTACTAAATTATGATCATAAACCAATGAACGAATATAACCAGAACCCACTAATGTTGAAGAATATGATGCTGCGTTGGTTGTGCTAACATTTGATAATGTTACACAATGCAAATCAACGTTTGCAGTAGTTGTGCTATTAAAAATACCATTTGTACTATTGACATAAAAATAATTTCCGTAATCAACATATACTGAATTAGTATTTTGTGAAGCTATAGTTCTTGCTCGATTAGAAACTAAATTGGTTTGTGTTGTACTTTCTACACGATATCCGTGAACATACGCAACACCTTTACCAATTGACATAATGTAAGTATTATTTGAAGAATCGTTTACATTTGTTTTTGGAGTTAATTTAAAATCATTAACAACGTAATCACCATTAGTTTCATAATCACGCTTAGCAAAATAATCATCAATTACATTGTATACCGAACCATCAACTAATTTTGAAACTTCTCCGTTTTCAACACGAACCAATTCTATAAAGTTTTGGTCATCGCCAAAAGTTAATGGACGAGAATCTAATGTTAAACTAATTAAATACCTATCAGCTCCTGGTGCTTGATAATTTGATGCACCAACTGCAGGGTCTAATAAAGAAACATCATTAATATAATCAATAGTTGCTTCCGTAATAGTTAAACCAATACGAGTATTTGGAGTACTGCTATATTTACTTAAAACAATTGTTGAAGGTTGAACTTGTACAAAGTTGCCAAGAACATAAAAAACACCTTGAGAAATAGAAGCTACAGAAGAAAGTCCTGTTGAACCAGAAACAATTGTTTGAGCTTTTAATCCGGACTGAGCAGTATCAAATATTGTAGAATTGTCGCTAAATTGAGTACCTGAAAGATACGAAACAATTAAAGTTGGAGGATCATTACTAATTGGAGTAGAATAACCTATTACACGAGCTAAAACTGTACCTGTTGCATCTGTTATTAATTTATTAATAAATTGTGTTACATCAATATTGGCATTATTGTAAGTTGCTTGTAATTTTACATAAGAACAATTAAAATTGGTAGTTACTTGACCTCCAGTAACAGGAGAATTTTGCTTAAAAATATTATCAGCAAATTTGGTAATTTGGTCTTGAAGAATAGTTTGAGATTGAGTTAATTCTCTGGCCTGAACTGCAACTCCAGGTTTAAAAAGAATTCTATGAAAATTCTTTGTTTGATCAAAATCATCATAGTATGGACCAGCGTTAAAATTAAATGCCATTTTATTCCCTTAATAACCTAATACAAACTTAAATTGTTCTATTCCGTCTGGACTTCTTTGTATACCGGTTCTATTTTCTATTGACGCCAAATATCCAGAAGCAGCCACATATACTGGAAGATCAACTTGCAATAAAGCTCTCGTAGTTCTTGATGAATTTCCAGAAATTTGACCGTTTAATGTTGGAGTTCCGCTTATATTTATCACATAAACCTGGTTGGTTGAGGTATTAAAACTTAATACTGTTCCAACAAAAGTTGTTGTTCCAGAAGTATCTGTTTGATATATGAGTTCGTCATTTTGAAATACTCCTGCACCAGGAGAAACAGTCAAACTTGTTGATACTCGATATGTTGATCCATTTGCAGGATTAGGAGATGAATTTTTATCAACCGGATTAACCATTAACCCTATTTGATGATACATTATGTCTGTAGGAATCTGTGGAACTCCACCAATACGTTCATCGCCACTAAATTCGGCACACAACATTACATGACTGCAACCTAATTCAGATATTGGATCGTAACCGTGACCTGAAACGGGAGAAACGGGAGCTATTGCGATAGCCCCAGCACCGTTTGCTGATTGTATTACGACATTAGCATAACTGTAATTTGAACCAGTATAATTTATAGTAATGTCTGTAATCATACCTGTTGTATTATTTACTGATGCTGTACCATTTGCACCGGTACCATCACCTGTAACAGTAATATAAACAGGAGCATTAGAAGTGTTATAACCAGAACCTCCGTAAACAACATTAATTACTTCAACATCTCCAATACCTGCAGCAGTTGTTAGTGGGTTTGGAGTGTTTTGTCCAACAGGAACCGGAATCCAGTTTGAATCCATAAACTTAACTTTTGCACCTGTGTCAACAGTAAACATATATTTCCACTTGTAACCATCGGTACCGGTGTATATTTTATTTGTATTGTATGAACCTGGTTGGAATTTAGGTTCGTCAGTTGACGGCGTACCAACATATACTCCATCGACCAAAGATGAATTGTTGAACAGACATTTAAATACTTGGTCGTACCTATTTTTTACGTAGAAATTTAATATTAAAAATCCATTACTATCGGTTGCAAACATATCAATATTATCTTGATAAAAATCATAAGTAGAACCGAATGTCCAATCAATTCTTTGAATTACTGGAGAAATATAATCTGAAGTAATTAGTTTAGCCGCAAAAATTTTATTATAAAATGATTTTATATATTGCTGGTCTTGAGTAGGTTGTGGAGGATTATTTTCATCGTCCCAAGGATCATTCTTTGCCAAAACACAATAGACCGAAGAAAGTGGAATTGCATAATTTGGTGGAACAACCGTATTAGGAGCATAGTAGACCTGTTCTACTGAACCAACTTTGGCGCCATAAGTTAATAGTGATTTAAATGTCATGATTTATTTATTAAGCGTGTGTGACAGCTACGAAAGTATTTTGCAAAGTACCATCAATACTCATATATCTTGCCAAAATAGTTGATGTTCCTGGTATTGCATATGTGGTTGAGTTTGTGGTTGAGTTTGTAGCAGAAATGCCATGAGTGAATGTTTGATTCGTACCTGCAGTATTTGTAATCCATGCCACAACTTCTTTGCCAGCAGTTAAATTGGATAAAGTCACAGCTAAACCGGTTGCAGTTTGAGCACGAACCAATGAATTATTGGCCACATCAATTGTAATAGCGGTTTGAACACTTGGATATACCAATGGAGTATAAACGAATCCTTTTTGTGGAATTACATAACCGGAAAATGATACTGAATCCGCATTAAATGTAGCAATTTTTTGAATTGTATTTGATCCATTTGAAGTATTCCAAAATTGAATTGCGGTACCACGATTTGTATCACTAAAGTTTTCAGAAGCAACAAAATCAATTTTAGTTGGACTTGATGAAGCAAATTGTGTTCCTGTCCAACCATTGCCTACTACACGAAGCAACACATCGTTATTTTGTGATGGCTGTGGATTATCAGCAGAACCCCTAGCCATACGACCAACATATACAGGATAAGTATTTTGGCCAAAACTATCCATTACTAATCTGGTGGCACTATTAGCCCTACCAGTAATTTGCAACATGTAATAAGAATTGGATGGTTGAACAACTGAGAAGTTGTTACTGCCGGTTATTCTTACCATTGCGGTGTTTGAACTAAATGTTGAGTTGTTCATACTTACAAAACCCAACATTGTTGTGATACCACTAATAACAACATTTCCTATTAAATTACTTGTGCCGTTAGAAGTTAAACTTGTTGTTGAAACTGATCCACTTAGTGATATAATATTTCCAGTAACAGTTAAACTACCAGCAAATGTTCCTGATGTATTCTGTAACGCAGTATTTGCAGTATTCCATGCGGATTGAATATTAGTATTTTGGGCTAAATTTACACCAAAAAGATATGAGATATTGGCATTAGCGGTGTTTAATCCGTTTTGTAAATATACAGTATTAGCTACAGAGGAACCAGCCGTGGTTTGTACGGTACCGTCAGAGAAAGTAATAAATGATTGGGTATTTAATACCAAACCAGTTGAAGTCATTCTAGCAACAATGTTTGCTGATTGACCACCACCAGCGATAAATTTTATTTGCGCATTTGAAGATGTTGTACCAATAATTAAGTTACCATAAGGCTGGCCTGCTGTACCTTGAGTATACAAATAACCATCATTTGGTCTAACTGCGGTACCAATATTATTATATTCTGAACCTGGTTGATAATTTTTATTAACCCAACCCATATCAATAAAGTTAGTCGAATCAGAACCACCAGAACCAACGTTAGCGGTTACAACAATATCAGCAGAACCACCATCATTAGTGTTAACAAGGTTAGTTTGAATATAAGATTCCCCATTTAATGAAAACTGAGCAATTGTATTAGGTAAATTTTGCTGGTTTGTACCAACGTTTAAAATGTTGTTAGCAAACAATTGTTGTGATAATATAGTGGCAGTAAATTTACCTGTAATACCTGAAGGAATATCAACACCTAGAAATAAAGTATTCGAGGTATTAGCCGCAATTGAAGGCAACGGAGCTAATTGTGAAATTTTTATAGTGGACATTCTTTACTTACCCCAATAGGATTATGTTATTATCTTCTGTTGTTAATACTTTGTCATCTTCTGTTGACAATTGTGGAATATATTGTACACCCAATGGACCAAATATTTTAACGGATCCATCACTTATATTATTATAAGTTCTTCTTACTGACATAAAACCATTAGCATTTGCCGTCAAACTAGGTGTAAATGATAATGTATTGTTTGCGTAATTAATACTTGTAACGGTTAATATTGGGTTATTAGCAATATTAATTGTATCACCAACATATACAATATCCATCAAAGGATACCTTGTATTACTGTAATTCCCATTATTAATAATATCATAGGAACCAGTCAATGATGATATATTTATAATGCTGTTTCCACTTCTACCACTAATATATGCAACATTTGCAAAAGTTAACCAAGTGTTCTCTTTTAGTGTGACAGTATTAGCCGCATTATTAATTGCAATAACTTCCGAACGGATTGCAGGACCATTTGTAGGAGTTATTTCTAAAATACTATTAGCAACGCCAGGTACACCAGTTGTTATAATGGTATTTAAAGGTATACTGCCTAAAGTGTTAAATTGTACAATATTATTACTCATGTTAGTAAAGTCAGTTACTATACTAACAGAACTTCCTGGAGTACCGGTATAATCTTGTAATAGTAGACCAGTTTGTAATGCTTCAACATATGATGTATTATATTGTAAATTTGCACTCATTTTATATCTACCAAGAACTTTCATTCCTGATGGATGTAATAAGTTTAATAATATATCTCTGTACTTAGAAATCTCTTTTTCTACTGTAATTTCATAAGTGAAGTTATTGTAATCTTCATTTTGTAATACATCATAACCACTTGGTTGACCAGAAGTGGTTAAATATTGACCTTCACCTATCATCAATCCATTTAAGAATGTGGCGGTACCTTTTGCAGATCCGTCACCATAAGTTATAACTCCATTTTTATATCCAGAATAAACAAGTCCATTCATGTTTAAAACAATATTCTTGTTATTAACTTTTACTGGTAAAAGTGGATTTGGAGTTGAAGTGTAATTATAAGTTCTTAGGTTGTATAAAGATTGTGTGGGATCAATGTTTTTATTTAATTGTGAAACAGAATCAACATAAGCAATATAACTTGCAGTATTGGTATTTGCTCCTTGGTATACTATATCGCCTTTTTGTGGCACAGAAGAAACGCTTACATTTGACACCAAAACATCTTGAACTTTAAAGGAAACATTTGGTGCCGCAACATAATCTTCACCTGGATTCAATATGTTAATTGTTATAATTGATCCTACTGTAGGTTGTGGAATAGCTTGAAGTGTTGTACCAGAACCTAATATTGAAGTTACAACTAATGAAGCATTGGCCGCTTGAGTATTTGAAGAAGTAATCGTTAGTGTAGGTAATCCAGAACCATAACCCATGCCACCTAAAGGATGAGTTTGTTTAGTGTTTGCGGCTGAATAAACATATGAAACATTTGAAATACCACCATTAGCATATACTCCAACAACATTGGCATAAGCACCGTAACCACTACCACCTAAAATATTAATAGTATCGTTTACTCTATAACCTTTACCTGGATTTACAATTTGTATCGGAGCCAAAATGCCAAGAGAAGATAAATTTGCAGTACCAACATCTGTTGTAATTAAAGATTGTGCAGAAACATTAGGTGCTGCAGTGATTCCGGAACCAGCATTATCAAGAATAATTGAACCTATTGGATAAGTTGTAAGGCTAATAAAACTAAATGCGTTTGCTAAAGTTGTATTTGAATTTGCATTATAGTTTGCAGCAAACCTGTAAGGACTCCCGGTCCAGTTAGGCGAATTTGGACCAGACAAACCTTCAGGATCTCGTGTGTTGGCACCAACGGAATATGCAGTACCTCCAAAATATACGTTACCAATATATTCATTCCATTTTAATGAAATTGAATCGGTCGGAATTAAACCTAAAGTGGCAGTTTTTTGTGGATCAGGATTGATGGAAACAAGGTGTGCTTTTGGATAAGGATTTACACCGACTTGATCTATTAAAATAACTGTGTTGGGGTAAGATTGAAAACCATACCCTCCGTTCACTACGGTTATTCGTTCAAGCCCACCAGTTTGAGTTGTTGAAACTTCAGCGGTAGCACCAATACCTGTAGTACTATTCAAACCACCATAAACAATTACGGGATCGCCGGCTTCATAATAAAGACCTCTATTTTTAGGATCAATTTTAATTTGGCTAATCTGGCCTACAATTTTTCCTCGAATAGGATTACCATTTGAGTCTAAAATATTTTGATTATTTGAATCTACAACACGAACAATTTCACCGGACTGGAAAAGCCTTTCAATATTTGAAATAAAAATTTCAACTTTATTTCCAGCTATTACAGAGGTTTCAACTGTTGCTATTGATTTTGATGTTTCGCCAATTATTCTAAGATTTGATATATTTAAAAATGCCTCATTAGTTTGTCCAGTTTGAACATCAACAACTTTTAAACTTTTAGGTACATACCATTTGCCGTCAGAGGCTTTTAATACGGCATCCTTTGTGTAGAAAATATCTACATCTGAGTTAAATAATATTCTAAACAAAAATTGATAAGAAGCGGGAGTGCCTTTAGATTCATATAATTGTCGAGCAACTTTAACTGCCTGAGCTTTACTAATTAATGCGTCTTTAGGAAAATAAGGCAAAAAATCATTGGTAAAATAATCAATAAATTGCGATGTCGTTTGATCAATGTCATCATAACTTAATAAATTTTTGGTACCTTGAGTAACCCCACCTTCTTGTTCCATCCATTCATAATATGCTTGAAAGAATATAACAAAATTAGCATAGTCAGGATTGTCCCGAATAAATTCAGGAAGTTGAGATGATACTAATAATGAAGTTTTATTATTGCCGTATATCATGAATTTTTGGCTGTTACATTTACAGTAATTGCAGTTGTATCATATGGATCAATTGTAATAATTCTATTGAAATAAGATGATATAATTGTTGTGGAAGGGTTAGCAGTAATTGATAATTGCCCCAACGCACTCTCGGAAGAAACTTGTAATGGATTGAAATCTTTGATAGTAACAATACCATTCAGATAATCAATAGTACCTATATTTGAATTGATTATTGTTTTTATATTATTTTTATTATAATAATATAACCTTAAAGTTCCATATTGTGAAATTACAGTTGCAATTGCAGCACCTAATTGGCCAGGATTTGTATCTCTAGGATCCGGAGTAATCTGTACAACCGCATTAGTATAATTTGAACCAACAGAAGTAATAACTATTTGACTAATAGTGCCGGTGGAATTAATTGAAGCTATTGCTGTTGCTCCTGTTCCATCACCCAAAATTGTAATAATTGGTGCATATAGATATCCAAAACCTGGATTGGTGACCGAAATGGATTCAACTCCTCCAACCGCCGATGGCACTTCTTCAATGTAAACTCCATCAATTGTATTGGTTGGATTTGAAGGATCGACATATTGTATGGAAGGGAAACTATTAACTCCACTTAAAAACATTCCTTTATTAAGACCTACTCCGTAATTCAAAGTATAAGTTTCTGATGCTCCTAATATTGGATAAAATTTCTTTTGTACTTGAACTGATATTTCATTTGTAATGATAGACGGATCAGAATTTTGAATTGTTAAAGTCAACTCTGGTACAGAAAATGTTGAATTAAAAGTATTTAATGTTGATTGTCCAAAATTAGTAATAGCTGTAGAAATAATTGACTGAATTTGAGCAGCCGTGTAAGCCGTTTTCTTTGGATCATATAAAACATTAACATTCAATTTAAGGTAAGTATAATCGGGGTCAACTATATTTGGTTCAACAGTCATTACCGAAATAGGCTTAATAACTTCTTGTAACAATCTTTGTTTTTGTGTTTGAGTAAACAAATATGACCCAGCTGGTTTTAAACAAATGAATACTTGGCCATAAACTGGTGGATTATTTTCTTGGCCACCCCAAACATTAACTGCATCAAAAGAATAACCTAATTGATTTTGTTGTACCACCGTAATGTAATCTTCTTTTGTGACTGCACGGCCTTGAGCCGCATAACTTTTTGGTGCTTGAAATTTAATTGAATCTATAGATTCTTTATTTCCACCTTGAGAAGCAGCGAATACAGGATAAATTGTATTATTTGAATAACCAGATATTGGTTGCATTAAAACAAAATTGTTTGCTCCGGCAGAAGAAGTACCATTTGTAACAACATACGATACATTGACTATAGCACCATCAGGCAATTTTTTTCCTAATACTCCATCACCAAAATAAATTTCATATTGGCCATTTAAACTTTCTTGTAAAAAATAAACCAAAGAATTTGAATTTAAAGTTAAATAACCAGATGCTAGTGTATAATTATCTGTGGCAGAACTAGAAGAAGATTGTTGAACACTAACCTTTAAACTGGTAGTATCAACATTTGTTTCCGGTATAGTGAAAAGATATTTTGGATTTGTGGCGCTATCAACAGTAAATCTCATTGATGCAGATAAACCTTGTTTGATTTGTATATTTTGAAAAAGAGCCGTACCAGTATTATCAACAGTAACAGTTGTTGAATCTGTAGTGACAAAATTATAGTTTACGCCGTCAATAGCTTCAGATAGAAATTTTGTATACGCCGGTAAAGTTAATGATGGTACTTTTACCTGATTAACTTTTAAATTAATTATTGCTGATGGAGCAATTGAAGATTTTGGTACATAGTCCAATAGTTTGGCGTGAGAAACTACTGAACTTCTTTTTAACGCAGAATCCAAAAACATCTCATTAGACACCATGTTAAGGTAATAAGCATTATACTGTGTATTGTATGCCAGTATGTCTAAAAGAGTTGAAAGTGCAGAACCTTCATAATTATAATCTTTTAGTGTATCTTGTCCTTGCAAATATTTTTTTAGATTGGATTTAATATTATTAAAATCCAAATCTGTAATTTGAATATTAGAATTAGCTCCTGCCATTTTATCTATTTCTCTCTAATATAAGTGATACCGTTGTTGGTAATGTTGCATTTTGTATGTAAAAACTTAAAGTTACATTATAAGCATTTTTGTCTGGCGATGCGTTTACAATAACTTCTTTTAAAGATGCCCTAGGTTCATAATTTTGTATAATGTTACTTATTTCAGTTTCAATGCTAGAAGCAGTTAGTGGGGAAAAATTTTCAAATAACAAAGCATCCAAATTTGAACCAATTTCTGGATTAAAAGGCTTTTCGTAGTGTTTTAAGGACAACAAATTTCTAATTGACCTTATTACTGCTTTCTCGTCATAACTTAAAGCAACATCTTTCACCACAGGTCGTTTGCTGAAAGTGAAATCTATGTCCGAATATATGTTTATTAATTTTGCCATCTTCTATTTATCAGAGTTCTAGGAGTAAAATTGCTTTTTGGACTCCTGAATCTGCAAGGAGAATTTTTGGAGCCGGAACGCAAATTTTTGAATTTTCCATTTGGTTTAACCACCTACAAATACGTTACCTGAACCTTGTGCCATGCAATCTCCATCTGCAATTGAATCACCTATTCTGGCAGGCGCTTTTCCTTCAAAAAATACAGAAGAACTACCAGAAACAATCTTTCTTAACCCTCCTGCGTGTACTTCACGGCCACAAGCGTGCGGAGCGAGTTGGGAACCTAAAAGAGCTGCTGGTATACCATTAATGTATACAGTTTGTGTCACATTTGATATAATAGGAGTCGGCGGAAAACAAGCGTGTCCGGCAGATATATCTCCTAATCTAGATTGTGCTGGCATCAAATGTACCTCAATAATTTTATTCTACCCGTATCATAATTGTATTCTACGGTTTTAGTAATTTGTGAAAAAGAAATGTTTGTTGTTATTGTAAAAATTACATCAATTGTGGCTGCTCTAGGCGCTTGATAATTAAATACTTGTTTACCAGTAGGAATTAAATCAAAAGAATTTGTTGTAACCAAAGTTTCTATTTTATCTGAACTTCCTTTTGTAATATACTGTATAATTGATGAGGGAAACAAATTTAAAGAAAAAGCACCATAAATTGTTACACTTCCTGTCGTAAACGTGTTTGAAAATTTAAATACATTTGTAAGTGGATCATAATTAGAAGTAACAGAAATTACATTAGCCGGATAGGCAGTCCCCATATCATCAATTTCTTGAACAAGTATTGTATCAGAAAATTGTGTTTCCACATATACAGTAGATAATGTTGCCGGAGTTAATGTTGACATTTAATTTAAATCAATTCTTGCAGCCAAAACTTTAAAGTTTCCTCCGCAGTTAATATTGTAATTACTTCCAATTTTTGAATTTAAACTACCGGATACATTTAAATTTGCATTACCTCCAACATTTATGTTTGAATTACCATCCGTTTTTAATGTGCTATCTCCTTTAACGTAGACACCAGCATTACCATCAACCGTGATATTACATTGACCTTTAACATGAACATTATTATCTTTAATATAAATTTCATAGTTGTCGCCTTGTACTTTGGTGACTTTACTTCCGTCTGGCGCAATTTCAAAAAATGTATTTGTTTTATGATTTAGGTGTATTCTTTCAGCACCCGGAGTATCGTCTAACTCAAAAACATGACCCGCCATCGTTTCGGTGACATTATTATAAGGAGGTTGTGTATTATATTGTGATTTTGGTTCACTCCAAGAACCTCCAGAAGCAGTTGCAACACCAGTATCTAAATTGCTATTATGCACTCCAATTGGTGTTTGATCTATCTTTTCATTGCGATATAAACGACTTGTTGTGGGTTCACCTATAGGGTAATGATCACCTTCTGAAAATCCTCCTGTTGTTGGTCCGTTCTGTGGTATACCAGGAAATATTGCTAACATAACAGGTGCTTGTGATGAAGCCCCATCAGAAAAGAATCCAAAAACATAATCACCTTTGATTGGAGTAGAAGATACCCATCCAGAATTAGGCGAATAACCAGGTAAAGCCCATGATAAGTCACCCGTAGGAATTTCTTGTGTATTGTCTGAATGATGTCCAAATATCCTAACTTGACATCTTCCAAGATTTAATGGATCATCACGGGACTCTACAACTCCCATCCACCAGTTAAAACCATCTTTTCCTAAGAAATTTTCCATTATTCAGACACACTCTCTTTGAAATCAGAGTTGTTGACATTTTGATATTTGTTATCAGCACTATCTTTGGCAATTTCTAAAATTGTTTGATAAGTTCCATTCATTGGTTGAATAACATGACGAACAGCTGTCACCAAATATTTACCAGAATAGAACTTATCTAAATCTTTTTTGGTTGTGCTTGGTTTAATTGTCATCAAGTTAAATTCAATTACTTTTCCAGCAGTAAGACCAGGATCGCCAGGTACCGCCAATTTAACAACATTATAGTTTGCTAAATTAAGTTGTGCTGTTCTTTGTGGTACATAGGTTTCTGCAAAAATATCTTTGGCAAAACCTGCTTCTTTTTGTTTCATGTAAGGTATATTGCCTTCACCAGCATTACTTGTTAAAAGCTTAGTAACTGCTTCGGCAGCTTGATTCAAAGTATCTCCAAATCGATTTTCAAGATTGTTTATAATACCATCAGGATTTAACGATTTTGCTTGATCTTTAAATTTATTATAATCAAAATCAGTTGTTTTGTATGTTCGTGTTGTTGGGTCTAAAGTAATTAAACGATTGGCAAAAGAACCAGAAGCAACATCTTTTACAATATCAAAAGATTTATTAAATTCGTATTGTAATACTGATATTGATTTTTCTTCCATCGACTGTTCTTTGTCGTCTAAGTTTTTTTGTTGATATTTGTAAGACGCATAAACATTTCCTTGGAACAATGATTGTAAAGACCTAAAATTAAATCCATCTTTTGTTTCATAAAACAACATATCAGCACCTACCGTTCCAGTTGCTGCGGGCCGAGCATATGTCGATACCCAACTAATGGTCTCAAAAGGCTTCATCCTTGGCACCACAAAATCATACATTCCTGTGGTTTCTTCAATTTTGTTTATTTTTTTACTATTTACTTTTAATTGATTATTTAAAACATCTGTTATAATATCAGAAATTAACATTCCTTTGTATGATTTGCTTATTTTTCTTTGTTCAGATAATACCAATTCTTCAGAACAAAAATACAAAGTATAGTATTCTGTGTTAAGATTTCCGGCAGGAACCCTATCACCAACTTTATATACTCTGAACAATTGGTCGTCAGAATTTGGTGCATTTTTTATTTTGCCAAAATTGACTTCTAGGTATTCATTACCCGTTAATTGGAGCGATTCAATAAAGCCTTGAGAATCTTCTATTTTAATATAACCAGAAATTGCAAATGTGTATAAGTCCTCATAATAAGATAATTCTCTCATTATTTTTTTCATTTCAATTCTTTTACCATTGGCGGTTAAGAAATTTAATGTAGTAAGATTATAATCCTGTGGATAATATAATCCGGGAGATTCTACTGGTTGAGTATCCATATTTTAATTAAATAATTTTTTTATTTCTTTTTCAATTTGATCAACATAAGAAACATTTAATAAATTAATAGTTCTTTTGGCTTCGTTAAGACCCAATTCATATTGGTAAATATTTACAATATTGCCGCTAATTGTTACATCTACTGTACCAGTCGGTAAAGTGTAAGTTGTTGTACCTAATGACAATGAATCGTATTCTTGTAAACTTACTGTCACGGTGTTGGTTGTTGTGGTAAGTGTTGTGTAATCATAACTGGTTATTACTTTTTCATAATGATGAACTGTATTGTATATATCTACGCCGTTGTATTTGTCATTTATATAATCATTAAATTGACTATATGTTAATGGCCAATCCCATTGCGGATCCAACATTTGGTTTGCAAATAAAACTATCCAATAACGATAAGAATCATTATAATACTTGTGTGCAACAATTTCTGGTGTATCGCCATCTTGAATATCATATTGATAATACAACATTGGATTTGATAAAATTTGTGGAATAATACTAGCACGAGCCAACAAATCTGTGCGGATTGAACGAACACCAGAACTATCTGTGTAAATGATTTTTGGAAGATTATCAAAATATTGCATGATTAATATCCTTTAGATACGCCAGTAGTACCATCTCTATCAACAAGGTAAAGTTCTTTAAATTGTAAAGTTACTTGTGTTTGAACAGGAGAACCATCGCTGTGTGCAGCCCATCCGTCTGGTGCATAATTAACATCAATATTAGTAATTACACTTTCAGCAACTTTGTTAATGTATTTGTTTGGTGTACCATTAAATAAAAAATCTAAATCAAATGTTGCTGGAGGTATAAACAACATACCACCTGCACCTGTTACAGTTCTTGGTCGTGAGTATAATTTAAATGTTTTTATAATTTTATTAACTGTATCTGCTTCTTGTTTTGAATATGGCGTAAAAGTAAAAGCTAATTGATAAGTTCTAAGTTGTATGCCATCAAACAATAACTGTTGGTTTGGGTTTACTGCCAATCCTTGAGATTTCAATAGTAGTTTACCTGCACCAGACTCTATTGCACCAGTAACCATTTTACCAGCATTACCTAATGATCCAGGTAATGCTGTTGCGGCTGATGAAATGGCGTCAGTTAAATTTTGATCATTATAAGTGGCATCATATGTAAAGTTAACTGTATCCGGCATGTACAGAGATATTGTTGCGGCCAACTTCTTTTTTCTTGGCTCTAATGTTAGGTTAAATTGTATTTCTCCATCATCAGCCGCTCCTGAACCAAGAAAACTTTTAATAGCATTTGTTCCGGCGTCTAAAAGTCCGTTACCAACTGAAGATAGTGAATATTCTTTGCCTTCTTGATATCCAATAGGTTGAATTTCATTGATAGAAAATTTAACTACATGACCTCTTGTTGCCGATTCCAAATCTCTTGGGTATTTTAAATTATCAACATTAAATTTATTTCCAAATAACGCACCCAAAGGACCGTTTATGAGTGCTCCAGGTATAGATACTCCACCAATAGAACTTGGTATAGAAATAATAGCCATTTGAAACCTTTTTAAAAAGAGATATACATACTATTTATGGCATATTCAGGACGATTTACACCATCAAATCCACACAAATACGTTGGGGATTATAAAAATATCATCTACCGCTCAAGCTGGGAAGCAAGGGTAATGAATTGGCTCGACAAAAATCCCGATATCATTTCTTGGGGTTCAGAAGAAATCATTGTTCCTTATATTTCTCCTGTTGATAATAAATGGCATCGTTACTTTCCTGATTTTGTTGTTAAGGTTAAAACCAAAGATGGTAAAACCAAAACAATGATGATAGAAGTTAAACCAAAGCACCAAACTCAAGAACCACAACAGAAAAAGCGTGTTACTAGACAATATATAAATGAGGTAGTAACATGGAGTGTCAATCAGGCCAAATGGAAATATGCTACCGAGTATTGCCTTGACCGTAGTTGGGAGTTTAAGATACTTACAGAAGAACATCTAGGACTCTGAACTAAATAACCATTATGGCATCTAAACTTACAAAAATTACTCAGCAAAAAACGGCAGCTCAAATACAATCTTTATCCAGAGATGCGTATAGATGGTTGGGCCAGAAAATTGCTGACTTGAAAAATCCATCACAAATTCCGCTTGGTGTTGCTCGTGAAGCAGCCATTCGAAAAACAAATCGATTAATGCTGGGTGGATTATATTGCTTTTATTACGATCCTAAAGGAAAGGCAGATTTGCCTTATTATGATCGTTTTCCTTTGGTATTGGTACTGGAGAAATATAATGACGGTTTTCTTGGGTTAAATCTTCATTATTTGCCAATTAAGTATAGAGTGGCATTCTTAGACAAACTCTTGGATTACGCAGTCCTAAACGATGAGGATGAAGTCAAACGTATTCGTATCACTTACGACATTTTGAACGCCTCCAGACGCTTCCGTGAGTTTAAACCATGTATTAAAAGATACTTGTATAACCACACAAAATCAAAAATACTTACCATTCAACCAAATGAGTGGGATGTGGCAATATTCTTACCTATGCAACTATTTAAGGGCGCTAAACCGCAAGAAGTTTGGCAAGATTCAATAGACGAAATTAAGAAAAATTAAGGAAAAGTAAATGGCAGCAGGAGATATATCTCAATTTAGATCAAATTTTAAAGTCGATCCAGCAAGGCCGAATCGATTTGATGTGAGCATTCCTGTACCTTTGACATTGATACCTTATGTTAACTCTGCAAAAAGTTTAACTTATCGTTGTGAAAATGCACAACTACCCGGTAGAACATTTGAAACACTTGATCAAAAAATAGGTTCTAATCCTGTTGAAAAATATCCATACAAAACATCTTATACTGATATAGATTTGTCTTTTATCATAGATAGTGATATGAGCCAGAAAGTCTTTTTTGATGCATGGTTGAACTTTATCAATCCAAATTACAACTATAATTTCAGGTACAAAGGTGATTATGTTACCACAATTACCGTTAATCAATATAATTCGCAAGGTGAATTATCTTATTCTGTTGATTTGATTGACGCTTATCCAGTTTCAATGAATCAGGTGGATTTGGATTGGAGTGCTGACGGATACGTTAAATTAAATGTAACTTTTGCTTATACTGAATGGAAAAACAATTCTCTACAAGCACTTGGTATGGAACTTGTCGATGCTGGTTTGGCATCTATTTCAAGTATGATTGGTGGTTTAGGTGGTAGCGGTGCTGGCGCACTCGGTTCAGCAATTAACAGTTTACCTGATGCAGTACAGAATGTTGATTTTAATAATTTATTTGAGTGATAAATACAACCCGTTGTAAATGAATGTGAGGAAAATATGTTACCAAAACTTGATGTGCCAACTTATGAAGTTGAACTGCCGCTTTCAAAAAAGAAAGTAAAATTTAGACCGTTCCTTGTCAAAGAACAGAAGAACCTGTTGATGGCAATGGAATCAAAAGAATCCAGCACAATACACGAGTGTATTAAAGATATTCTTTATAATTGCACTTTGACAGAAGGCATTGATGTTGAAAAATTGCCTATCATTGATATTGAATATTACTTTATTCACCTTCGTGCTAAGTCTGTAGGTGAGGTTGTTGAAAGTCGTTACCGTTGCAACAATGAAGTTGACGGAAAAACTTGTAATAATATCATGGAAAAAGAAGTTAATCTTTTAGATATTAAAGTACAAACTAACGAAAATAATCCTGAGATTCAATTAAGTGATAAAATTGTAATCAAAATGAAGTATCCAGAATTTGGTGTTGTTAAAGATTCGTTTAAATATGAAAATTTAAATGATATCACTTTTAACATGATTGCTGAAAGTATTGAATACATTTACGATGGTGAACAATTTTACTATGACCATGAAGCACAACCAGGTGAAATGTTAGAGTTTGTAGAATCAATGAACCAGCAACAGTTTAGTAAAGTTGAAGAATTTTTTAATAATCTACCACAGTTAAAAGAAACTATTGAGATTGATTGTAGCAAGTGTGGTTTTCACCACACTATTGATGTCGAAGGACTTGAAAGTTTTTTCGGCTAACATTTCGTCATGACAATTTGCAGAATTACTATAAGACTAACTTTTCTTTGATGCAACACCATAAGTATAGTCTAACTGAACTTGAAAATATGCTACCTTGGGAACGTGATATCTACATCACGCTCCTCATTCAATATGTTGAAGAAGAAAATGCTCGCATAAAAGAAAGACAAAAGAAAAGGTAAATGAAATCTAAAATTTCTTCCTCGGTGAAAGATAAACTTTCAACGGGTTCTTCTTCTGAAAAAACGGTCTCTCCAGAAACCAAAGCAAAAGTTTCTGGTATGAAAAAATCTCTAGCGCCTGAAAGCCTTGGCACTTCTCAATTCTCCAGTGAATCGGTACAAATCTTAGGTAAAATTTATGACCTTATGGTCAAAATGCGTGCTAATGAATTAAAGCGCAGAGAACTTGCTAATAATTTAAAAGAAGAAACACAAGAAGAAGAAGAAAATAAAACAAAAAAATTGGTTGAAGCAATACGAGGACCAAAAAAGAAAAAAGAAAAGCCAAAACCAAAAAAGAAACCTAAAAAAGGTTTAGACGGCAATATACTTGAAGCTGGTGCGGGCGCCATGGTATTGGGTATGGCTGTATCGGGTAAAAACAAAGAAGAAGCGGCTGCCAAAAAAGCAGCTGAACCAGCTCCAGTTCCATCTGTAAAAGAAGGACCACATCCTGAGATTAAAGAACCAACTAGAGTTGAAGCACAAAAGCAAGTACAACCACCACCTACAGTAAAACTAGAAAAAAAAGAAGCAGTAGCTGAAAGCAAACCTGTCAAAGTAACATCTGAACAAGGTAAAAATGCCATGATAAAAGCCATGGATGATGCCAAAATTACTGATGTTACACAACGAGCTGCCATTATGGCTCAAGTTGCTCATGAATCGGGAGGTTTTTCGATATTGAGTGAAAATCTTAATTACAAAGCTCCTACACTATTAAAATTATTTCCTAAAAAATTTAGTTCACCAGAAGATGCACAAAGAGTGGCAGCTGGAGGTCCTGAGTCTGTGGCAGAACGAATTTATGGTGGTAGAATGGGTAATGCGCCTGAAGGTTCTGGTGAAGGTTTTAAATTTAGAGGTCGAGGTTTTATTCAATTAACAGGTAAACAAAATTATACAAAATTTGGCGTTGCCGGTAATCCAGATAACGTATCAAATATAAAACAAGCTGCTGATACCGCTATTAGATATATGGCTGGATTTAAAGGTAGTTGGGACGATATTAAAGGTGTAACTAAGTTTGTAAACGGCGGTTATATTGGTTTAGACGATAGACAAAAATATTTTCAATCTTTTTTAAATGATTCGTCTATAACTAAATCGGGAACTTCTTCGGTTGCACAAGAGACCACACAAAAAACTGTTCCTGTTCCGTCTACACCCCCTTCTTCACAAGTAGCTTCTGTATCCAAAACAAATGACACACTTAAAGATGAATTGAAAACCACCAAAGCTCCAACTGTTGTAAATAATAGTACCACAACAAATACTCAAATGGGAAATAAAGCGGTTGCACAAAAAGAAGAAAAGGTTGATGACCGCCCGATATATTTAAGAAAGTTATTAGGATAAAATGCCAGAAATTAGTAAAGAAACTGAAAAAGTTATAAAAATACTAGAAGAAAAATTTGATCCTGAGAATATGGAAAAATTGGCTATATTTTTAACCAATTTTAATCTGTACAAAGAACTTAAAATTTTAGAAAAAGTAGTTGGCAAATCTAAAAAAGAAAAAGGTAAAACTAAAGAAACTGGTGCAAAAGCAACAAAAATTGATCCCTTAACTTCTCCCGATAATGATGTTGTTGATATTTTGAAAAAAATATTAACCCTTATGCAAAAATCTTATGATGATGATAAGTTACAATCAGAAAAATCTAAAAATTTTGAAGAAGGAATTAAAGAAGATAAAGAAAGAAAAGATAAAGAACTTCTTGATGCCTTAAAAGAAGCAAAAGATAAAAAAGATAATCCTACAGCTGTTGAACAGAAAGAAGAAGAAAAAAGCTTTATAGACAAACTTTTAGATGTTTTTGGGCTTGGTAGTGGAGCTTTATCAGCATTGAGTATATTAGGTCGAGTTGCAGGATTTTTTATGGGTCCTGTAGGCGGTGCTATCTTGCTTGCCACCAGTCTTGGGGCATTAATGATTGCGGCTTCCAAAGAAGCTCATGCAGAAGCATCAAAAGTTCAAGGTGCAGCGGATCTTTCCACGGAGGGTAAAGCAATCACAGAAGCTCAAGCTGATGAAGTTGCATCAAAGAGAGCCACCTTACTTCGTCAAGCACATGATGAAGGAAAAATTAAATCATCTTGGTATGAATTTGGTAAACAAGGAAAAGAAGAAGAAGAATATTTGAAGTCTGTAGGTTTTGATCCTAAAACAGGAAAAACACTAAAAGAGAGGCAAGAAGCTACGACTTCTTCTTCATCGCCTGCTTCAACACCTACAGCCTCGCCTGTAACACCTGCTTCTGCGCCGACTTCATCACCTGCTCCGGCAACTCCAGCAACTTCAGCAACTCCGCCTCCTGCTGCCATGGCCACACCGGATATTAGTGCCAATATTGGTCAAAAAATGACTCAAGCAACAAAAGAAAATGTGTTCGATAAATTAGATGAAAAAATTAGTCAGGTTGCTGGTGCAGTTGTAAATAATGCTGCCACAAATACTGCATTGAAACAACAAGCAATTACAGGAAAACTTCCTGCTGTTCGTAATCAAGAAGAAACTTTTATTCGAATGATATACAACAATACGAGAGTTGTTTAACCAATAAAAAACCCACCAAAGTGTGCATTATTAAGAGGCATGGTGGGTGTGTTACTACTATTTAGAAGAATTAATCTTCTTCAGCTAGCTTAGCAAAATAAGCCATATCATCATCTTCAGCCAAACTTGGTTCTACATCTTCAACTACCGCTTTCTTAGGTGCAGAAAATGCTTCTGCCTTTGCCTTTTCAACTGTGGTCTTTGGTGCTTCACCATTCAAACCAAGAACTTTATCTAAACGTGCTTTGAGAACATCGTAAGATTTAAATTCTTTATCACTCAATAAATCATTTAGAGAATACTCAGATTTCCAAATCTTTTCCAACTCGTCATCATCAGAAGATAATGGTGCAGAAGAATCGAACTCGGACTTATCGTAATTTTGATAACCATCAACTTTACGAATCTTTAACTTGAAGTTAGCACCTTTCCACAAATCAAATGGATTGATTGCTTGTTCATCTTCAAATTGTGGGTTCATTGCTTCGGTAATCTTATCAAAGATTTTCTTACCAAATTTGTACAAGAATACCTTGCCTTCGTTATCACGATTGGAAGGATCCGATACAACATATACGTTAGCAATGTAATTTAGCTTACGCTTTTGTTTGCGAACAATATCTTTATTCGCTTCGATGCCTGAATTCCATAATGCAGAATTGTGTTCGCATACAGGACATTGTTGATTCTTGCTAGTTAAGCAATTATCAATTAACCAACCGCCAGGTCCTTGGAATCCATGTGAATGGATTTTAACCCATGGCAAAGCATCATCACCATCAGCTGCTGAGGCAGGAAGAAAACGCAGAACTGCCATTCCATTGCCTGCTTTGTCTACTTGTGGTTTCCAAAAGTTATCTGATTTTTCTGAACCTTCAGATGATTGGGAGAGTGCCTCAACTGCTTTGGTTAGTTTGTCGAGGTTGCCAGATTGGCGTTTGAGATTTGAGAATGAACTCATGTGTTGCTCCTTATTAACGGTGTATAAACGGAATATGTCAAATTACTACTCATAATCAACTGCTAGTATATCATAATATTTAGGCATTGTCAAACATATAATTTCAATATTGCCAAAGTATCTTTCCAATTTTTGTGGTGAATACCAATACCACCTGCTGCGTTCCATTGCTCAATAACGGATAATGTATCGTCAATGATAATTTTGTCTGGTGTTGCATATTTCTGTTTCAAATCTTTCCCTGGTACAAATATAGCATTAAATGTAATACCATAAGTTTGTAACCAAATTAATTTTTGATTAGAAATATCTTCGTATCTTTCTTGATTTGCTGTAGAAGATAGAATCTGTGTCGGTACATTCAACTTACGGAGAAATGTAATTCCATCCATTGCACCTGGCATTAAATCTAATGATGCAAATTGAGAAGTAGCAATAAACTCATCAAAATACTTATCAAATTGTTTTTTCTTTTCTGCTTCTTTTGGTTCCATCCGATACATTTCTTTGTATCGTTTTACAAAATCGGCAATCACACCATCCATATCAAGGTAAATACCGGTGATTTTAGGCTTGTTCATGTATCTTCTTCTTTAAAATGTGTAAAAATTTATTCTTATCGTATTGTATAAATGGTGTATATTTTTTAATTATTCTACGCCATGTTGGCCAAATAATATCTTCTGTTATTTGTTTTTCCCATCGTGGCATACAACCAACCAAATCAACTAATATACAAACTGATTCTAGGGAAACTTTATTCTGCATTAATTTGGTGATTAACATTGGCCAACCACCACCAATAGGTTTTAGTATGTCATCACGACTAAAAAATTCAGCACCATCTACCAAATCAAACAAATACATTATATCATTTTCAAAAGTATATGTCAAGCTTTGTTGCCGTTTTAACCACTTATTGTAATTATCTTGGCCATCTTGTAACAAATCACCTACCCAATCGCCTTTACCTTCAATAAAGTTGGCAATATAGAAGTTCTTTAAATCTTCTGGTAGATATTTACGAGAAAGCCTATAAAAATGATATTTAGATTTATTTGTGGTAAAAGTTTGTTTTGACACATTCGTTTTACCATTGTATTTAAAATAATCGTATGAATCAGAAGTAAAGTG